>Ga0100387_10005810_pt1 | contig 9986 bp, 4 predicted proteins | sample CryGeymeta201511_FD_81547 | JGI IMG/M metagenome (GOLD analysis project Ga0100387, IMG submission 81547) | Groundwater microbial communities from Crystal Geyser aquifers in Utah, USA - Crystal Geyser metaG 2015-11 | ecosystem: Environmental > Aquatic > Deep subsurface > Groundwater | place: USA... | reverse complement strand
TATGTCCTTGACATAGAATAAGTAGATACTTTATACTCAAAATAGTCATGGATTTTATAGAAAAAGTCATACATCACCTAAGCCCTTCTCAGTTGAGGGCGTTATTTATGTTGTCAAAAAGCCCTAAAGGGCTGGTATCATCATCTAATTCATCAAAATCTATTGGCAAGGAAGGTAAGGCTTTAGGTGGGGTATTTTCTGCATTGGTACGCCATAAAATAAACGGAGAACATTTAATTATTCCATGGGGAAAATCAGAAAATGGTCGGGGACTAAACTGGAGGCTTAACACTAAGCTGATCAGTCAAGATAGATTAAAAAAAGTTGTCTCAGAAATGATTAACTATGGTTAAAAAAAGATATATAAAAAAATTTAGCAAACTGGCATTTAATATTATTACGCTAATCGTGGTTTTAATTCCATGGCAATACTTTGGCTATTTTACGCCTCAAAAAGCTGAAGCTGCATCACACACAATCACAAAGCAGATTGATTTTGAGTCAGGCTATTTAAATAATGTAGAAAGCAAGAGTAAAGAAGGCGAAGTAAAGCTGAAACCCGAGGTAACTTGGAATGCCCGGGTTTTTAAAACGCCTAAATTAGGAATGAGCAATCAGACAGGAATTGTTAGTGATGAAAATTATGTCTACGCTCTTTATAATCTGGATACATATTTTGCCCGGTATATTTCCTCCGAAGACCGCTGGCAGGAATTGGCAAAAAGCCCCCATATGGCTTACGATGGCGCTGATTTGGCTGTTATGGGGAATTATATCTATGCAATTTATGGGGGATATCAGAAAGAATTCAGCCGTTATTCAATCATTGATAATACTTGGGAAAATCTTGCATCAGCTCCGGATCTTTTTACAAGCGGATCTTCACTCATATCTGACGGCACATATCTTTATGCTTCAAGAGGTGGTTGGACAGCTGATTTTTGGAAATATAATCCAACTCTAAACAGTTGGACAAGTTTGACTAATCCGCCAGCTGGATTTCAGCAAGGTAGTGATATGTTATATAGCAATGGTGCATTATACGTGCCTCGCGGGTATTATAGAAACTTCTATAAATATGATATTGCTACAAGCGTATGGTCGTCTTTAGCTGATATTCCTGCCGATTTTTATCCAATGTACGGCAATCATAGTTTAGGAATAAATGGTGATTATATTTATTTTACTCGCGATTATAGCTCAACAACGACATTTTATCGGTATAAAATAAGTAATAACACTTGGGAAACGTTAACTACTCTTCCGTTTGCAACGGCATATGCAGGAAACGTATATAACCCTGCTGATGGTTATTTATATGTTTTTAGGGGTAATGGAACTTATGATTTTTGGAAGTATGATATTGCCAATAACCAATTCTTAGGAATGGTTGATCTGCCAAATGCTCCAACTACCGGAGGAGATATTCTTCACTATAATGGTTACTTATACTATCCGCGAGGAGGTTCACAGAACTTTTACAGAAGAAGTTTGTTAAGTAGTACTTGGGAAACATTGACAGTTACTCCAGCCTCATTTTCTGATGACACAAAAGGAACTGTTGCCGGCAGTTATCTATACTTTTTAAGAGGAAGTGGAGCAAACAATCTTTACCGTTATGATCCGGCCGGAGGTAGTTGGACAACAATGACAACCACTACTCCAACTACAACTGGTTATGGTTCAACGCTGGTTTATCCCGGCTCAGGTGACTATATCTATGCAACTCGTGGATATCTGACTCGCAGTTTCTGGCGTTATCAAATCTCAACCGATACTTGGAGTGATCCATTGGTTGCTGACTTACCAGACAATGCTGAGGCTGGGTATGGTTCAAGAATGATTTCAAATGGAACTGATATCTATTACATTGGCGGTTCAGGAATTGTTTCAATATTAAAATACTCAATTTCTGGTGATGCGTGGACCGATTTAGGCTCTCTGCCGTTTTCCCCTTATTACGGAACAGATATAAGTTACTACAGCGGCAAGTTATACTTTTTGGCCGGTTATCTAAAATCGGATATTTGGGAATATACGATTTCCGGAGGGACTTGGCGCTGGCTCGGCCAGACGCAGACATACGGAGCAACCGAAATTGGTGCTTGGGCTGGAAGCTCACTTGAGTCCGATGGGAGCGGAAACTTCTATGTAGTATTAGGAAATAGCATATATAGAATGTTTAGCTTTTCTGTTGGAAGTAATAATTATCAGTCTTCCGGAACTTGGACCAGCAACACTCTTGATCTAAGCTATGCAACCAGTTTTACCTCACTTATTTCATCGACGTCAACCCCGGGCGATTCAAATGTTTCCTTTGAGACAAGGTCAAGCTCGGATAAAACCAATTGGTCGAGTTGGGAAGCGGTCAGCGGAACAACAATAGTATCTGTGGCTGCAAGATATTTAGAAATAAGAGCAACGTTAACTGCTTCAACTGATAGAACTCAAACTCCAGCGATCTATTCTTTAGTGGTTAACTATGCCGGAGATGAGAGTACTCCAGCTAATCCAACAACTTTTATTGGTAAATCCCAGGCGGTTGGAGGAGTGACATTAACTTCCGGCAGTAGCTATGGTTATCATCAGCCATATTTTACTTGGACTGGCGCCACCGATGCTGAAACAAGCGTTGCCGGCTATTACCTATATTACGGAACCAGTAGCTCGGCTGATCCGGCAACTGCAGGTAATTATCAAACGACCGCAAATTATACAGCAACTCTTGAAATGACCACCGGAACGACCTATTATCTTCGTCTAAAAACAAAAGATACGGCCGGAAATATTAGTGATGCAACCACTGGGTTTACCTACGTTTATAATGGTGTATCTCCTCCCCAAAGTATTACTCAAACTTTAAGTACGGATTTTTCCGGAGGGATAGCAACTAATATATCAACTACAGGAGACGAAATAAAACTGTCAGGTAAACCAGGTTTTTGGTTGCAAGAAAGACTGAGTTTATCTCCTGCAGGTATTTATTATGGATCAGATTTTGCTTATGTTTCTTCGACTAATAAGCTTTATATTTTTCGAGGCTATAACACAACTACATTTTATGAATATGATGTAACGACTGATGTTTGGTCAACAAAAGCAACGACACCCGAGGCGGTTTATTATGGTGATAGTTTAGTTGAAGGACCTTCAGGATATCTTTATGCTCTTCGTGGTTATAATACAACTAAGTTTTGGAGATATGATATTGCCAACAATACTTGGGATGACTCGGCGGCGGTCGATCTGCCACAAAATGCCTATCAAGGAACGGATTTAATCTATGACGGCAACCGCTATATTTATGCCACACGAGGAAACGGTGATGACGCTTTTTATCGTTATGATACTGAGGGCAATATTTGGGAACAAATGGCTAATATCGATTTTGGGGCTCCAACGACGCAGGTAAACAACGTAGTAAATAATGGGGCCAATATGGCCTATGACGGAAGCGATACGATCTATCTTACCCAGGGAGCGCGAACAGGATTTTCCAGTTATAGTATTTCAAGCAATTCATGGATGGTATTGCCAAATACGCCAACGCTATCAACCGCAGGTTCAAAAATCGAATACGATTCAACCAGTAATGCTTTATATTTTTTTTCAGGAGGAGGCGACCCATTTTTCTACAAATACGATATCTCAACTCAAACATGGGTTAGTTTAACTGATACACCGATTGGAATATCAGTCGGGTCAGCCTTAAGAAATGTTGGAGGGAATCTTTATGTTATTAGAGGTGGTGGTGGTAAGAATTTTTATAAATACAACATAACTAAATCCTCTTGGCTTATCCCCAATACCAATCTTTTTGGCGATTGGTTTAGAGGATCGTACTCACATACTTTTGGTTATGGAGCTGACATAATAAAAGGAGACGGAAATTATCTGTATTTAACGAAAGGTAATTATGACAATCTGTTTATCCGTTACAACTATGTCACCGGCGAGGCAACCAAAATGGCTGATGCTCCGGCTGGATTTCATTATGGTGCGGAATTAGTTTACGATAGTGTCAATAATAAAATTTATGCTACGGCAAATTATTATTTCAGAAAATTTTATCAATATGATGTTTCGACAGATATTTGGTCAGAAATAACTACAGATCCTCCCCCATACGATTCATATGTTGGATCGGCCATGACATTTGACGGTAGTCAATATATCTACTGGCTAAGAGGTAATTCAAATACTTTTTATAGATACGATACTCAAGGAACGGCTGGTAATCGTTGGGAGGTTAGAGCTGTGGCTCCATCAACAATGTCCTATGGTGCCGATCTAATTTATAAAAACGGTTATATATATGCAGATAGAGGTGGAACGGGACTGCAATTTTATCGGTATGATCCTTCGGCCAATACATGGAGCGATCCGGCGGTAGCCGATTTGCCAACTGGAGGAGGAATTTATAATGATGGATTTTTAGTTGATGGCGGGGGAGATTATATTTATGCCTGCCGAGGATGGAATACAAGCGGTTGTTATCAGTATTCTGTCTCCGGAAATACATGGACTGCAATAGCAAATGCACCGGCTAATATTACAGCCGGTGGTTCTGCCGCTTCAAACGGGAGTGATAAAATCTTTGTTATTGCGGGACCCGGAACTAACACATTCTCAAACGGTCTTTATACGTACGTGATGCAGACATCGACTTCATCTTTTGAAGAAAGCGGAAATTATATTTCACCAAATCATGATCTGACGGCCACTTATAGATATGCCAATATGAGTGTCACGTACACGTCCGCTACTAATTCAACTTTGACGGTTTATACTAGCAGTTCTTCGGATAATACCACTTGGTCCGATTGGAGTGAGGCTTCAGAAGTTAAAAACGTCGGAACAACTTATACATATAAAATTAATTCAACCGCTAATCAATATTTGAAAGTTAAATTTGCTATGGCGTCATCAGATGGTATTTATTCAGGAACGATTTCCGACTATATAATATACTATTATCAGGACGTTAATGCTCCGACTAACCCAACCACGTTAAATTCATATTCGACTGCAACCCAGTCTGCCGCAATTACTACAAATACTTGGTACAATCACACAGCTCCTAATTTTGACTGGCCGGACGCTGAGGCGACCGGTGGAGCGACTGACAGCTCCGGTGGATCGGGAATCGCCGGTTATTATGTATATTTTGGTACTGATCAGGATGCCGAAGCCTCAGAAAGCGGAACTTTGACGACGTCATCAACCTACACGGCGTCAGGTTTAATCTCGGGAAATACATATTATTTAAGGATTCAAGCAATTGATGATGACGGAAATTATTCAGCCTCAAACTGGCAACCTTTTATTTACAAGTTTGATTCTGATAGCCCAAGTAATCCCATAACAATCAGCGTGAGTCCGCCGGGGTATACATCGGTTAACGATTATGATTTTACAATGAAAGGGGCAACCGATAGCGCTTCACTTATTGGAAGCTATTGTTATAAATATCTAACTGAAGTAGGCACTTATTCTACAGAAACATGTTTGGCAACAATGGATGCCGATGGTACGGCTACAGCTAGTGGCGTACTTGCTTATGATGACGGAGAAAATAATACTTTTTATGTCCGCTCCAAAGATAATGCCGGAAATTATGCTTCTTCCTATGCGACCCAAATATATAAATATTCAGGAACAGCTCCGTCAAAACCGACCAGTTTGGAAGTTACACATCCAACAGACGGGAGTAATTCAAATACAGTTAATGAGTTTGCCTTTGCTTGGGATGTCCCTGAATCTTTTTCCGGTGCGCAGTCGGGTTTAAGATATTACTATTCAATTAATGCTTTGCCAACAGGAAATAATGTTAATGAAATTGGTCTGTCAGATACATATTTAACAACCGATTCTTATGCTACACAAAAAGGAGATAATGTATTTTATGTTGTTGCAAAAGACGAGGCCGGAAATATTGATTATCTAAACTATGCTAATATCACTTTTACTGCCGATACTTCAGCCCCGGGGATTGCCCGCAACATTGATATTTCAGACGTTTCAATTAAAGAAACATCAAGTTGGAGGTTGGCACTTTCCTGGGATGCTCCTGAATCGTCAGGTAGTGGCGTTGCCACCTATAAGATCTATCGGTCAGCTGTTGCTAGCTCGGTTTGTACAAGTAATTATTCCGACTTTAATTATATTGCTTCATCAACCCAAACATCATATGTTGACACAGGGTTGACTCAAGATAAAAAATATTATTGTGTTAAAGCATGTGACTCGACCAACGAATGCTCAGCAGTTTCCGATACTGTTAATCTTTATCCGGACGGAAGGTGGCGGGTTGCTCCATCACTGGTTGGGGAGCCGACCGCCACTGTCAAAACAAAAACAGCCACGATCGGCTGGTCAACTTCACGCACAGCCAGTTCATTTGTAAAATATGGTAAGTCTGCCGGTAGTTATGGAGAAGAAGTTGGGTCATCGACTCAAATTACCGCCCATTCCATCGCTTTGTCAGGACTTGATCCGGGAACAACTTATTATTATAAAGTTCTCTGGACGGATGAGGACGGAAATACCGGCAGTTCTGATGAATATAGTTTGGTCACCAACGCAGCCCCGTTTGTTTCGGCAGTTAAATTTTCTAATGTCAATATTAATTCTGCCTATGTAAATTTCACGATAAAAAGTTCCGTTAAAGCCACTATTGAATATGGAAAAACAGTTAGTTACGGGGCAACCAGTTCACTATCAACCTCGACTAACGAATCAACTTATACTGTTGTTCTCGATAACTTGATTGAAGGCACTCCTTATCACCTTCGAATTGCTGGTGAAGATGAAGAAGCAAATGTCTACTATAGTGACGAATATACTTTTGAAACTTTGCCAACACCAAAAATATTAAACTTGAAACTTCAGCAGGTTTCAGGAATGGCGACGGCAACTTTGAGACTGCTTTGGTCCTCAAATACATTAATATCGACTGTAGTTTCTTACTATCCGACCGCCTATCCGGAGCGGGCAATTGACTCGGTCAGCTTGGCTTTGAAAAAAAACCATGAAGTTATTCTAAAAAATTTGATTGATGATACTGAATATACATTAATCATTAAAGGAAAAGATAGCGCCGGAAACGAATCTAAGACTGAAACGAGAAAAACTAAAACTTCAAACGATATGAGGCCCCCTGAAATTCAAAATATGAATGTTGAAGCAACTATCGTAGGAGTTGGGGACAGTGCTAAGGCTCAAATCGTTGTTTCTTGGGATACCGATGAACCGGCTAGTACTCAAGTTGAATATGCTCAAGGAACAGGGACAGGTTATGACCAAACAACTCAGGAAGATAGTAATCTGACGACTAATCACACCGTAACGATTACCAGTTTAACTCCGGCTAAAATTTACCATCTTCGGGCATCTTCAAAGGATAAAGCTGGAAATATTGGCCAATCATTTGATACAGTTATTATTACCCCAAAATCAACTAAAGACGCCTTAAATTTGGTTATCGAAAATCTATCAAAGACATTTGGATTTTTAAATAATTTAAATATTAAACAATAAAATAAAATTTGTTTGTCATTCCCGCCCCCGATCGGAGTCGAGGGCAGGCTCCGGCGGGAATCCAAGCTAAATATACATTATGAAAAAGGTAATTATAGTCTGGATCCCCGTCTCTGCCTGCGCAGACAGGTTCACGGGGATGACACATTCATTACTAACTCATATATATGAACATTAACAACAACAAAACTTTAATTGAAATAAGCAACTTAAAAAAATCCTTCTTGATGAAGGATAGCGAAGTTAACGTTCTTAAAGGAATCAATATTAAAGTGAAACAAGGGGAATTTGCGATCATTTTTGGTCCCTCTGGTTGTGGAAAATCAACCCTGCTTCACTGCATATTGGGTCTCGAACCGCCGACGACCGGCCAGGTATTGGTTGAGGGAAAGGATTTTTATAAATTAAATGAAGACGAAAGGGCTTTATATAGACGATTTCATGTAGGAATGGTTTTCCAACAACCTTTATGGATCTCTGCTCTTAATATCATTGAAAATGTCTGCTTTCCGCTTCATTTACTTGATCTTGATGAAAAAGAGATAATGGAAAAAGCTAAAAAAAACCTGGAATTGGTCGGGATGGATAAGTGGTCTGAATATATGCCAAATGAACTATCAGGTGGACAACAACAAAAAGTTACTTTGGCTAGAGCTCTTAGCATTGATCCATTAATGATTATTGCCGATGAGCCAACCGGGAACTTGGATACCGTATCCGGTCGTGAACTTTTAAAGACATTTTTAAAATTAGTTGATCTTGGGAAAACTATTGTCATGGTCACTCATGATTTGGAATATTTGAAATATGCGACCAAGATCTATCATATGCTTGATGGGGAAGTAGTTGAAGAAATAGAAGTCAGTAAAAAAACCAGATCGAAGATATTTTCTGGTAAAAAAGAAATTGATGGCGAATCAAATGTTCGTGACCGTGATTTCTTAAAGAAGTTGAAACTATAATATGGAAATAAAAAAATCGTTTAATATAAAAGATTGGCCAAGTAATTTTAAACTTTTTATTAAGTCTATTCCTGGTATTATTCGTACAATTTATCTTTTTTTAACTTTCTTTATAATACTATTAATCTTCTTATTTGAAAAAGTTTATGGACTTTTTGAAAGAGTCCCATTGATAGGTGGTTTATTCAAAGTCGTCGGCAATGTTTGGAAAAATAAAATGGGTAAATTAATGACTACCTTTATAAACAAACTGGAATCAGGTCGATCTTCTCAAGTTGAAAGAATTTATTTGATTGAATTAGCCTATCGAAATATGATGATTAAGAAGACCCGATCCTTTATTACTATTTTTGGAATGTCAGTCGGGGTTGGAGCAATTGTATTATTATTATCACTTGGATACGGAATTGAAAAATTGATTATTAGTAAAGTGGCTGGTCTAAACGAGCTGAAAATGATCGATATTTCCGCCGGGGAAAATACAGCTTTGAGATTAAATCAGGATGTCTTTAATAAAATAAATAAAATTAAAGAGAAGACTTTTGCTATGCCAATTATTTCGGTTGTTGGGAGAATTAACTATAAACGGGCCCAAACAGACATTTTAGCCTATGCGGTTCCCAAAGATTATTTAATAAATGGAATTAATATTAAGTTTTTAAAAGGAAAAGCCTTTGCTAATAACACTTCATTAGATGAAAAATTAAGTCTTAATTTTCTAGAAAATGGGCAAGTAGCCGGATCGGAAACAAAAATTGAATTTGGTGAACTTAACCAAAGGATCGCCGAAAGAGAAATTACTTTTAATCTTAATCCAGAAAAGCCTGTTGTCATTTGGACGAGCTGTTCAACGACAGCCAAAATGATCGGTTATGGGTCAAGAATAGTTGGAGGCTATACAGGGTATCAATATTGGGGATCAGACTATTATCCTTTTTCGCAAAATGGCCGGACTGGTTTTGACAAAAAGAATAATGTTTATTTAGGAAAATGGGTTAAAGCTAAATTTCCGATTTTTGAAAAAAAAGCCGATGGGACTTTAATTCCAAATTTGGATGACGTCGGAAAACAAAGGTGGGAAGAAGGGTGTGTTGAACAAAAAAATATTAGCATTATAGTCAAAGACAATTTTGGATCGGTTTTGGGGATTTCAACCGGAAGCGCCGAAGTTATATTTACCGACGATGTTTTGGCAGCTTCAGATTCAGCTGACGCTTCTTCTTCGGCTATTTATGGTGAATCAGTAGTCGCCACTGACGAAGCAGGGATTGAGACGGTATCTTTACAAGCGTCTTCTTCTGCCCAAAAAAAACAAGTTGAAACATTAAAATTCGTTCATCGTCCGGATGGAGAAGCAGTTGTTTCTTCAGGATTTTTAAATCTTTTAAATATTAACATTAACAAGGCGATCGGCACGACCTTTAAATCCTCTTTTATCATAGTTAAAAGCTTAATGCCTGACATCGAAGGTAGAGTGATGACTTC
>Ga0100387_10005799_pt1 | contig 9994 bp, 10 predicted proteins | sample CryGeymeta201511_FD_81547 | JGI IMG/M metagenome (GOLD analysis project Ga0100387, IMG submission 81547) | Groundwater microbial communities from Crystal Geyser aquifers in Utah, USA - Crystal Geyser metaG 2015-11 | ecosystem: Environmental > Aquatic > Deep subsurface > Groundwater | place: USA... | reverse complement strand
GCTGTGCATACTGGAAAAGGATTATGAAGTTAAAATTCGCGACTGGACTTGCGTATTTTACTCGTAATTCTTTTCTACACAACCTGATTAAGTTTTACACGTAATATATAATATGAATGATTTAGAAATTATAAAAAAATGTCAAAAATGAGATTTTAGTGATTTTGGAATTTTATATGACTGATATGTTGATAAAATTTATAATTTTATATATATGAAAACCTATGATAAAGAAGTATCAGAAGATTTAACTAGTGATACGTTTTTTAAGGTACTTAATAAAATACATTTAATAGATACTTCATGAGAATATACTTTTAATAGCTGGATTTATAAAATAGCTTATAATAATATAATTGATTTGGGTCTTGCCCAGTTGACAGAACATTTAATCTGTATAAACTGGCAATATGAAAGCAAAAAAACCATATAGAAAACAGGCTCGACTTGGAATACATAAAACAAGAGAGATTATCCGATGTTTTTCACTCGATTTAACAGCGATCAAAACAGCTGAAATTCTAAAACTCAATAGAAAAACGATAGACGATTGGTATAATTACTTCAGAAAGGTAATCTATTCCTTTTCTGTTGCTGAGAAACAAGAAAAAGTATGATGAGTAATAGAATTAGATGAAAGTTATTTTTGACCGACGAGAGTTCGATGAAAAAGAGGAAGATGAGCTGGAATGAAAACAATAGTATTTTGACTCCTTAAAAGAAATGGAAAAGTATATACGGAAATAGTTCCTGATTGTAAAGCCAAGACACTTATACTAATCATACGATGAAAGATTGAAATTTGAAGCGAGGTGAATACTGATGGATGGAAATCGTACGATGGATTAGTCGATATATGATATGAAAAACATTACAGAGTTCATCACGGAGTGAATGAATTTGCTCGATGAAAACAACACATCAACTGAATAGAATTATTTTAGAGCTTTACAAAGAGAAGACTGTCGAAATTCAATGGCATCAGAAAAGAATTCTTTCCTTTATATTTGAAAGAATCTGAATTTCGGTATAATAGTCGAGTTACGAATCAAGATACCTATAAGTTCTTACTCAAAATTCTAAGAAAATTTAACGCTTAACTGGGCAAGGCCCTACCTCATTATTGCAGAATAATTGCAGAAAAACTTGAATTCCCAAACAAAAATGGAATAATATATGCCATACAAGTTTTACTTCTTCACTTTTCTTTCTATGTCTACTCAAGATATGCTATCCTGTTCTGCGAGTACCCCTTCGTCCACAAAGAGGAATAATTCTTTAAACTATAAACTAAAGACTAAAGCCTACAGTGGCTTCACTCTCGTTGAGTTGATCGTCGTTATTACTATCCTCGTGATTCTCTGAACGATAACATTTCTAAATCTCTGAGGTTTTCAAGGGAATGCTCGGGATAGTAGGAGAGTATCTGATATAACGAATATCACAAAGGGACTAGATATTTTTTCCATAAAAAATGGAGTATTTCCTACTCCTGATACTAAAAATATCACTCTCACAGTCTCATGAGTTTTAATAGGGACGCAATGATATGTAGGAGCCAATGTCCTCTCTATTATACGTATGTCCGATACAAAAGATCCTCTGGATGGGACGTATTATACCTATACCATCAATGCAGACAGTACCAAGTATCAGATACTCTCTTTGATGGAAGATTCTAGTACAAAACTCACCAACGTTCCTGTTTTGATACCTCGGGCATTTGCGGGGTATGAGACACGAACTCCGTCCGTAAAAGGAGATACTCTCGGGATACTTCTCGGAAGTACGGGAAGTACCATGAACCAACCAATACAAAAGCTCTATAATGCAGGAAGTTTTACTGGAGTAGAACTTATGACAAACGATGTGGAATACACTGCTGTTTTTGATGAAAAGAGTAAAGTGAGTGGAACTGGAGCAGGACTTTCTGAAGCACTGGTCACCTATAACAAATCACTCGCTTCTGTTTTTGATCAGAGTCTCGTTGCATACTGGGATATGGAAACTGTGACACCAAAAGGACAACTCGAGAACTTTATCTCTGCGCAACGCGGAGAATGTTCCTTTAATAAAACCTTCTATCCTTGTGCTGGGAATCCTGGACTACAGATAGTTGATGGGAATGGAAATACCAAAAATGGAAAAGCTATGAGTTTCGATGGAACAGGAGCTTCTGTAATAACAAAAGCCTACAATCCAAAACTTTCCTTCACGAGTAACTTTACCCTCTCCGCATGGATACGTCCAAAATCATACCATACGGTTGGATATTATGGTCTCAAAAATCTGGTTCTCAGCAGTGGACCAGCAAGTACATATAATTATGCCCTTCAGGTAAGCGATAGTGGAACTATATCTTTTGTGAAACGCACATGAAGCGAGAATCTTAAATTCACCAACTTCACAGGAATTCCTTCGATGACCGACAAATGGACGTTCGTAACTCTGACGGTAGTTCCAGGGTCTCTCCCAACTAATAATACTGGCTCACTCTATATAGATGGAGTATTGTTGAGTACCAAAACTATTGAGACTCTTGCTCCAGGAACTTTGTATGGACAGGACCCTATCAGGATAGGAGGGAATTGAACATGACTAAACAAGAACCAAACGACATGAGTTATTTGGGACGTTTGAGAATCACTCTTCAGCGGTCTCATCGACGAAGTCCGTATCTATAACCGAGCACTTTCTGCTACCGAGGTTCAAAAACTGTATGATAAGACTCAATAGTGCGATGAAGCAATACTAGACTCATCTCATTCCTCGTGTTTTTCATTTCACCTACAATCCTCTCTCCTTCTCGAGGAGAAAAAAGAAGTAGAAACTAAATTAATTTGGTATAAGTTTCCTTTACGATTCTATTTCGAGCCGAGCGATACTGTCTCGTTGTATTTTGAGGAACAAAAATTTGTCTTTTCCTGATTTTCCATATAATGATGCCACTTTTACTCAATAATACACTAAGTTTTATGCAAAGTAGTTCAAAAAAACTCAATGCCTACACAGTAGAACTTACCATCAAAGAAAATGCGAAAGAATTCGACAAAGCTCGAGCGGAAACCATCGAAAATATCCGAAAAAATGCGAGTATTAAAGGATTCCGCAAGGGTGCGGTTATTCCAGAAGAAGTAATCGTAAAAGAGTACGGAGAAGATATGATTCGAGAACGAACTGTTAATACGCTTCTCGATAAGATTTACCACAAAGCTCTTCAGAAAGAAGGGATTGTTCCTGTTTCGGCTGGAGTAGTAAAGTCAATAGTATCGGAATGTCCACTCGAAGTTGTGCTTGATGTGGAAGTCCTCCCAGAAGCGATTGTCGATGAGAAGAAAATGAAAAAAATTAAAATCAAAAAAACAGAAGTGAAGACTGAAGAAGACGAAGTGACTTCTACCATTGCTGAAATCGAGAAACGATTTACGCATTATCACGATGCTGGAGGGCATAGTGAAGATGGATTCGACGCTTCTAGTGCAGTAGTTGAAAAAGGAGATCGAGTAACTATCGATACGCAAGGGTTCGATAAACAGGGAGGAACTGCTATTCCAGAAACGAAAGTTGCCACATTTCCACTTGTTATCGGTTCAGGTTCATTTATCCCAGGATTTGAAGAGAAGATGCTCGGAAAGAAAGTTGGTGAAGTAGTTGAATTCGATATTACTTTCCCAGCCGATTATCATTCAGTTGAATTTAAGAATCGAAAAGTATTCTTTATGACAACTATTTTCAAAATCGAAAAAGCACATACACCAGAATGGACTCCAGAGTTCATCGAAAAACTTCGAGGAGTGAAGACGGATTTTGAAGGATTTAAGGATGTTCTTCGAAAAGAAATACAAGGAGAAAAAGAATACCAGGCTCGAGCAAAAGACGAACACAATCTCCTTACTGAGCTTATGGCAATTACTGAACTCGAAGTAGGTCCATCACTCATTCAGAGTGAGATTGATCGAGTTTTCTCTGAGCAGAAACACAATATCGAATCTCAGGGATATACTATGAAAGATTATCTTTCTCATGCGAAAAAAGACGAAGCTCAGTACAAAGACGAAGTAGTGAAACCAGAAGCGGTTCGTCGTGCGAAGGCGGAACTTATCCTCAAAGCGGTTCGAGAACTTCTGGGTATCGAAGCAACAGAGCAAGAAGTGAAAGACGAAGTAGTGAAAGTAATTGCTGCTTATTCAAGCGATAAAGTAGTAGATCGACTCCGAGAAAAACTCGTTCCTGGAGATGATTACTATGAGGATATTAAGAATAGAGTGACATACAGAAAAGTGGTGGACTCATTCTTCTCCGTATAAAACCATGAAATAACTTCAATCTTCGCATTCAAACTTTACGTGCTTCGTTCTCCGCACAATCGTACGGTTCACTACAGTACGCAGTTTTCATACGAATATTATCGTTCTTTCAGATTTCTGGGAAGAAGATTTACTCTCAAATTACTTCGCTTTTGAGAGTTTTATGGAAATTTCAAAAAGTTATTTTTTACACTGTCTTTTCATAAAAACGATACAATATCTCTTGCTCGTATAATTAAAAAAATCTATGATAAACTCCCTCATCACAAAAATCTTCGGAGATCCATCTGAAAAACGAGTTAAGAACTATACTCGTGACCTCGAAGATATTAAACTCATTGAAGCGAAACTTGAAAAAGAACTCACTTCTATCGAACTTGTTCAAGCGAAAACTCGCGATTTCATGGCGAGATTTGAAGGACTCGATTATCGAATCGATGAAGATTACGGGAAGATTCGTTCTATTCTCAATGAGATTAAATTTGAGGCGTTTGCAACGCACCGAATTGCTTGTAAACTTATAAATAATCAAACTTTTGTTCTTCCAGAAAACAAAGTGATGAAATGGTCAATGATTCCATATGATGTGCAACTTGTTGGTGCACTTGCACTTCATGATGGAGCTATTGCTGAGATGCGAACGGGGGAAGGAAAGACACTTGTTGCGACGATTGCTGCGTATCTCAATGCACTTGCAGGACTTCCAGTACATGTGGTTACAGTGAATGATTATCTCGCGAAGCGTGATGCTCTCGAGATGGGAATTATTTATCGAGCTCTTGGGCTCACTGTTGGTGTGATTGTTCATAATCAACAACCGAGCGAGAAGCAAGAACAGTATCGATGTAATGTGGTTTATGCAACCAATAACGAACTAGGGTTCGACTACCTTCGTGATAATATGGCTCCGATTCTGGAGCGTCGTGCCATGGGGCCACTCTTTTTTGCGATTATTGACGAGGTGGATTCTATTCTCGTGGATGAGGCTCGTACTCCGCTTATTATCTCTGCTCCAGATAGCGAACCAACAAGCAAATACATGAAGTTTGCCGCAATCGCGAAAAAACTCGAAAATACAAAACACTACAAGGTTGATGAGAAGATGAAAACTGCGAGTTTGACCGAAGAGGGGATTATGGAAATCGAGCGTATACTCGGAATCGAGAATATCTACGTTTCCGCTCATTACAACGACCTTCATCACGTAGAAAACGCTCTCAAAGCAGAAACGGTGTACAAGAAAGATGTGGATTATCTCAATCGAAATGACGAGATTCTCATAATCGACGAACACACCGGACGTGTGCTTTCTGGGCGACGATATTCTGATGGACTCCATCAGGCGATCGAAGCGAAGGAAAATGTGACGATTCAACAAGAATCACGAACACTTGCATCTATAACATTTCAGAACTATTTCCGTCTCTATCGAAAACTTTCTGGTATGACTGGTACTGCGAAAACCGAGGAAGAAGAATTCTACAAAATCTATCGACTCGAAGTTCTCCCGATTCCGACGAATCGACCAATGATTCGAGATGACCGATCTGATCTCCTCTTCAAGAATGAGACAGGAAAATTCGCGTATGTCGTGAAGGTTATAAAAGCGTTTCATGAAGCAGGACAACCGGTTCTTGTTGGAACGGTTTCTGTTGTGAAGTCTGAATACTTGAGCGATCTTCTTACAAAAGAAGGAATTCCTCATAAAGTATTGAACGCTAAACAAGATGCAAACGAAGCAGAAATCATTGGAGCTGCCGGTAAGTTCGGATCGGTGACCATTGCGACCAATATGGCAGGTCGAGGAACCGATATTAAAGTATCGGACGAAGTACGAAATCTCTCCGGAGAAGTGGTGGTCGAAGGACAGATCTATAAGCTCGGAGGACTTGCGGTTATCGGAACTGAAAAACACGAAACTCGTCGTATCGACAATCAGCTCCGAGGGCGTTCCGGACGTCAGGGAGACCCTGGACTTTCTCAGTTTATGGTGAGTCCCCAGGACGACATTATGCGTATATTTGGAGGAGACAAACTTTTTTCTATTTTCAATGCACCGATGTTTGCATCGATTCCGGATCATGAACCACTCATCGAATCGGGGATGCTTACGAAGCGTATCGACGGAGTCCAGAAACAAGTGGAAGGACGGAATTTTGATGTACGAAAACATATTCTTGAATACGACGATGTCCTGAATCAGCACCGTCTCGTTATCTACGGACGACGTAATAAGATTCTGGAACAAGGAGAAATTCATGAAGATATTATTTCTATGGTTCGTACTCAGGCGGAAGCTTTCGTAGACGGAATTCTTTATTCTGACGATAAATACGAATGGGATCTTGATCATCTTATCGCTGAAACGAATACATTTGCCGGAAAAGAGATTCTCAGAACGGAAGATATTACCGATACGGAAGATAAAGAAGCGATTAAAGAAATGATTGCAAATCAGTTTGTTGCCACTATCGAGGCAATTCGCGCAAGTGGAAAAACGGAAGATTTTGCTGATTTCGAGAGAAAACTTACTCTTCAATCTATCGATGAACTTTGGATGCAGCATATCGATGCGATGGCACACCTGAGAGAAGAAGTAGCTTTTGAATGATACGCTCAGAAAAATCCTCTTATTGTGTATAAGGAACGAGCTTTTGATAAATTTGTGGCACTTCTCGGAGAGATTGGATTCAAAGTGACAAAAGGACTTTTGACTGCTTCTCCGCGCGAACAGATAGAACGAATCGAATTAGATGAAAAAACTCTTCAAGCACTTCTTCAAACCGATGAGAGTGAGATTAAGAATCTCAATATCAATAATCTTCTTTCTGATGCTATAGCTCAGAAATTCGGACCTCCAGGACACACAGAAGAAGGGGTTCGTGTATTACGTGCAGATACAAAACCAAAACTTGGAGCCGAATATAAAAATATCGGACGAAATGATCCATGTCCTTGTGGGAGCGGAAAAAAATTCAAACAGTGTCATGGAAAATAAGAGTAGAGAAAAGTTTCATTTACTTTTCCGAAAAATTCTATAAAATCTCCGTAAAAATAGCTCATTACTCATTATTCATGTCAGAAAACGAAACTAAAAAAGAAGAAATTATCATTTCTCCAGTTCCAGAAAATAAAAATACTACGAATCTTGAAGAATATAATACCGAGCATATAAAGACAAAACTTCAGGAAATTCTCGAATTTTTTCGGGATCTTGCTATCATTCTCGCAGTGGTTATAGTTGTTCGAACTTTTATTGCTGCGCCTTTCCAAATCAGTGGCTCTTCTATGGAGGAGAGTTATCATGATGGAGAATTTATCCTCGTAAATAAATTCTCTTACGCTCGCATAGATAGTCCTTCGTGGACAGATTTCTGAGTAGTTAAAGTAGGAGATCCGATTCGTGGAGATGTTGTTATTCTTCGACCACATGCTTCCAATGGAAAAGAATACTATATTAAAAGGGTTATAGGATTACCTGGTGATACGGTGAAATTTGAAGAAGGAAATGTTTTCTTGAAAGTTTCAGGAAAAACAAATTTTGTAAAATTGAATGAAGGATATCTTTCTCTCGCAAATAACGGAAAAACTTTTCTTCCAATGGATGTAAAAGAAACAGAATTTCTGGTTCCAGAAGGACAATATTTTACTATGGGAGACAATCGTAATAATTCTTCGGATTCCCGGTCCTGTTTCATGTCCTGCTCTATTTCCGGTTCTACACATTTTGTGAGCCGAGCGAATATAGTTGGAAAACTCTTTGTTGATTTTGGGTATGTAAATATCTTCCGTGAAGGAGGAATTCGTGCTACTGGCGAATGGAAATGGACGTATGCACCGAGATTTCTTTCTACTCCAAAGGATTGGATATATCCGGAACTAAAAGTTAATTAATAAATCATTACATGTCACCAAAACACCCTCATTTTCACATAAGAGAGCTCCGTGGTATCATCGGACATATTATCGATGATGAAGATTTTCGAAAACTTCAGAATCATCGTCACCATATGTTTTTCAATCGTTATGAACATTTACTCAATGCTTCATTTTTTGCGTATCAACTCGCACGTCTTTTTCGTGCGGATTTGGAAGTTTGTGCTCTTGCCGGACTTCTTCATGATTATCATTTTACTACCCTGAAATCTTATAGTCATGCAGTAATTGCCGCGAAAAATGCGGAACGATTCCAAGTAAGCGAAGAGGTGATAGAAATAGTACGATCTCATATGTATCCACTCGGGCGAAGTAAGATTCAACGTGCAAAAGGTCGGAATTTCTGGGTAGTGAAAATCGCCGATTTTAGTGCTGCTTTCTTTGAAATCAGTTATTCCATTCTTTTTCTTCAATTTCAGCACGATCGTATTAAACTCAAGAGAACGAAACTTCTTTTGGATATGATAAAAGAAGAATAATTTAAGCCTTAAATATGTTTTTTCTCATACAGAAACCCTATGGACTTTCCAGTTTTTCAGCTATCGCACATTTGCGAAAGAAGTTCGGAATCAAAAAAATAGGACATACTGGAACACTTGATCCGCTCGCTACGGGTCTTTTGCTTGTTGCGACAGATAATTCTACTAAACTTATTTCCTATATCGATAAAGCGAGAAAATCCTATGTTTTCACGGTTCGTCTCGATGGTTCTACCCCATCGTACGATCTCGATACACCAGTGGAATATTTGGATGTGGACATCGTCGAAAAAGCTCGAACGACTCTTACTAAGGAAATTATAGAACACACGATACAAACGTATTTCTTCGGAAAAATAGAACAAATTCCTCCTTCTTATTCTGCTATCAGACTTCAATGACAACGTGCTTATCATATGGTGCGAGCTGGACAAGAAGTTCAGATTTCAAAGCGAGAAATAGAGATTTTCTCTACTCGCTTGGTTTCATTCTCTTTCCCGGAAGTTACCATAGAGATGGAAGTTTCGGTCGGTACATATATTCGTTCTATTGCACGAGATATCGGAGAAAAACTCGGACTTGCTGGGCATGTAACAATGCTTCATAGAAATAAAATAGAACATTTGGATGAGATTCTTGCGAGAAAAATAGAAGATATAACGCTCGAAGATACACTTTCCTATGATTGTATTTTCCCTGGATTTGAGATAATTTCTCCAGAAGCGGAAATACTCGAGAAATTATATAATGGATTAGTCTTCTCGAATACTATAGGACTGGAATCCGGTAAGAAATATCTGGTAAAAAACGGGGACAAATATATATCGCTTATCGAAGAGCGAGATGGGATGGTACGAATATGTGCAAATAACATCGAATAAACTTGCTTTTTTTCCTCTTTTCCATATAGTTCTCGAGTTCTATTTCTGGCGTATTTTCTGGATTTAGAAAACATTTTATTTTATCATAATACCTTGGTCTATGGCATTAGAAAAAAAAGACAAGAAATCTCTTATGGAGAAGTTCGCAACACACAAAGGAGACACTGGTTCTCCAGAAGTACAAGTAGCAATTCTTACAGAACGTATTGAAGATCTTAAACTTCATTTGGATATTCATAAAAAAGATAATCACTCACGACGTGGTATCATGCTTATGGTAGCAAAACGACGAAAACTCCTCAATTATCTTAAGAAAAAAGACAATGCTCGATACGAGAAACTCATCGCAGATCTCGAGCTTCGAAAATAATTCAAAAACCAAAAAAATACG
>Ga0100387_10005793_pt1 | contig 9999 bp, 6 predicted proteins | sample CryGeymeta201511_FD_81547 | JGI IMG/M metagenome (GOLD analysis project Ga0100387, IMG submission 81547) | Groundwater microbial communities from Crystal Geyser aquifers in Utah, USA - Crystal Geyser metaG 2015-11 | ecosystem: Environmental > Aquatic > Deep subsurface > Groundwater | place: USA... | reverse complement strand
TGAAAATCAGGCCCAATTGCGCAGTGAGAACTTTGGTCCAAGATATAATCCCGCTGATAGAAATTTCCGAGCAGGTCGGTTATCCCATCGAAGCGGCGGTCTTCATTGGATCCTCTCCAATCCGTATCTATGCTGAAGAATGGACATTGGGCCAGATGCTCAAATACACCGAGGAATCGGTAGAATTTGCGGTCAAGCATGGAATTCCGGTGATGTATGTTACAGAGGATACCACGCGGGCTCATCCCCGGACCATCAAGAAGCTATATAGCACCGCTATCAATGCCGGCGCTTATCGCATCTGCGTCTGCGATACAGTTGGGCATTCCACTCCCATCGGCGTCTTTTATCTTCTGCGCTACATCCACAAGATGCTAAAGGATATGAATGTGAAAGTAAAAGTGGATTGGCATGGCCACTCCGACAGAGGATGTTCGATCCCCAATACTATGTCCGCTGTTTCCACAGGAGTGGATCGGGTGCATGCCACCGCCCTGGGGATTGGCGAGCGTGTCGGAAATACACCGATGGATCTGCTGATGATAAACCTCAAATTAGAGGGAATTATCAAGCATGATTTGCGCCGTCTAACTGAATATTGCCGCTGTGTAGCCAATGCCGTGGGATATCAGATCCCGCCCAACTACCCTGTGGTTGGCAGCGATGCATTCAAGACGGCCACTGGAGTGCATGCCGCCGCTATTATCAAAGCAGAACGTAAGGGTGATGCCTGGCTGGCGGACAGAGTTTATTCCGGGGTGCCGGCTGAGATGGTCGGCCAAAAGCAAAATATTGAAATCGGTTTTATGAGCGGACTTTCCAATGTTGTATATTGGCTGAAGAAAAAAGGGATTAAACCCGATGAGCATCTCGTAGATGAGATTTTTAAGACGGCAAAGACTCATAATAGGGTCCTGACTGAGGAAGAAATTATGCAGATCGTTAAATTTAACTCGGGTGACGAAATGCACATCCAACCAGGCCTCCTCAAGAACCTGGATAAGGAAATTAGAATCTCCAAAAACCGAAGGACCAAAGCCTTGAAGGAAGCCCGCGTAAAGTCGGCATTTGCGAAGAAAAAAGCTAAAGCCTCTCAAAAATTGGCTATCAAGCCTCTAAATAAGTGAGAAATGAATTTTTATGGGAATGACTTTAACTGAAAAAATAATGGCATCGCACAGCGGAAAGCCAACCGTCCAACCCGGCGAAACAATCAATATGCGTTTGGATATGGTGATGGCCAATGAACTGTCCGCAAGATTGACTTTCGACATCCTGGAACAATGGAATGTGGAGAAGGTCTTCGACCCTGATAAGGTCATCCTGATACCGGATCATTTTACCCCTAATAAGGACATCTTATCAGCCAAGATTACCAAAGTAGTGCGTGAATTTGCCCACCGTCATAAGATAAAGCACTACTATGAACAAGGCCGTGCCGGCATTGAACATGCCGTCATCGCTGAAAAGGGATTGGTTTTCCCTGGTGAGACTCTGATTGGAGGCGATTCTCATACTTGCACGTCAGGGGCGCTGGGCGCTTTTGCTACCGGCGTCGGTTCCACCGATATTGCGGCCGCACTGCTCACCGGCGAAATCTGGATGAGAGTGCCCCCTACCATCAAGATTGAATACCAAGGGAAGCCTGGCAAATATATCTATGGAAAAGACCTGATTATCCATACTCTCTCTCAACTGGGGACTTCATTCGCCACCTACAAAGCGATAGAATATGGCGGGGATTCCTTAAGATATTTGGCTATTACCGACCGCCTGACTATGGCCAATATGGCTATTGAAGCCGGAGGCAAAAATGGCATTTTCGAAGTGGACGATGTTACCATAGGTTACCTTAGGCGAACCTCCCGCTACCTGGAAAAACCGCAGGATATCATCAAATTAAGAGCCGACAAAGATGCAGATTATGAAAATAGCTTTATGCTTGATATTTCGGGGCTTGAACCTCAGGTGGCATTTCCATTTTCCCCTGGAAATGGCCATCCCATTTCAGACGCCAAGGACATAAAAATCGACCAAGTAGTCATTGGCACCTGCACCAATGGCTGGTTCGAAGATATGAAACTGGCTGCATCGGTGTTGAAAGGACGACAGATTCATCCCCACGTTCGGGTAATCGTTATTCCCGGCAGTGTGGCCATTCAGCAACGTTGCATCAAGGAAGGTTTGGCCGAGATATTCATCGATTCAGGATGCGTTTTTTCTACTTCGACCTGCGGGCCCTGCATCGGCGGGCACATGGGCGTGCTTGGTCCCGATGAGGTTTGCGTTTCTACCACCAATAGGAATTTTGTGGGCAGAATGGGCGACAAAACCAGCAAATCATACCTTGTGAATCCGGCAATTGCCGCCGCCAGCGCCATCGCAGGCCAAATTATGCATCCAGATAATTTATGAGCATTATATTAATGGAGAAAAACAATAGAACGAGTGGCAGGTGAGAATGGAAATAAAAGGTAAAGTTTTCAAATACGGCGATGATATAAATACCGATGTGATTATGCCGGGAAGATGGTGTCATCTTTTCAAATCGGAGGACTTGAAGAGACATTGTCTGGAGGATCTCGATAAGAATTTCGCCGGCAATGTCAAGGTGGGCGATTTGATTGTCGCCGGTGACAATTTCGGATGCGGTTCGTCGCGGGAGGTAGCCCCGTTATCGATCAAGTCTTGCGGGGTTTCAGCAATTATCGCCAAGAGCTATGCACGGATTTTCTATCGGAATGCCATTAATATCGGCCTTCCGATATTCGAATCTCTGGAAGCTGTGGCGGCCATAGAGAACGGCCACGAAGTCAGTGTCGATATGGCCGCGGGGAAAATTATCAATCATACGATCGGCAGAGACTTCACTTTCATCCCCTTCCCCGAATTTATGCGCGATATCCTCAGCCAGGGAGGAATTAAAGATTATGTATTATCCAGATTGAAGTAGCTTACTCTTATGTAGCCCTTATGCCTGTCTCTCCTAAAATGCGCGCCATGGTCTTGAATTCGCCAGGGCAGCCATTAGAATTAAGAAGGATAGACATTCCTCAGCCGGGGCCCGGGCAGGTCCTAATCCGGGTCAAGGCTTGTGGTGTCTGCCGCACCGATCTGCACATTATTGACGGTGAATTGACCAATCCAAAGCTTCCCTTAATCCCCGGACATGAAATAGTCGGAACCGTCGTAGGAATCGGCGCGGGTGTAGAAAGATTTGGCACTGGAGATAGAGTCGGAGTGCCATGGTTAGGGTATAGCTGTGGGCGCTGTCGTTATTGCCAGAGGAATCAAGAAAATCTCTGCGACAACCCACGATTCACCGGATACACCATCGATGGCGGTTATGCGGAATATACGGTTGCGGATCAACGCTATTGCTTCCGGGTGCCGGAGGAATTCGGGGACATGGAAGCGGCGCCGTTGCTGTGCGCGGGTCTGATCGGGTATCGTTCATACCGGATGATCAATAAGGATATCAAGAGATTAGGAATTTATGGGTTCGGGGCGGCCGCGCATATCATCGCTCAAGTAGCGAAATACGAAGGGAAGTCGGCCTATGCCTTCACCAAACCTGGGGATCTGAAAACGCAAGAATTCGCTCGCCAGCTTGGCGCTGTTTGGGCTGGCGATTCTACTCAATCGCCACCGGAACAACTCGAAGCCGCCATAATTCTTGCACCTGTGGGCACGCTCATTCCACAAGCTTTGCGGATGATAGTGAAAGGGGGCTCGGTAATCTGCGGGGGAATTCACATGAGCGACATTCCTTCATTTCCCTATGAGATCCTCTGGGGCGAGCGGGTGATTCGTTCGGTTGCTAACTTGACCCGTCAGGACGGGGAAGAGCTGTTTAAGATTGCACCCAAAATCCCGATCAAAACGACCGTGCAGGTTTTTCCGCTCGAAGCGGCCAATGATGCTTTGAGCCAACTTAGGAATGGCCGGATTGAAGGGGCGGCCGTCTTGAAAATTTCCGATTAAGCTTCCGAATATAGGCCAAAGCTAATTCCTGGCCCATTCAAACATCACTTTACAATATTGAATATCTCGCGTCGTCCGGAATCTACCAGAGGAGTGAAATTTTGATACCATTGCTTCCATTCATCAGAAGCCATTTCCGCGGTTAATGTCTTCTCAAATTCCGACAGGTTGGCAAAGACGCCTTCCATTATCAGGGTGTAATACTCCCCGGTCAAATCGGTCAATAGCCTGTCAGGAGTGTACCCGCCTTTCGCCGCAATTTTCAGTCCTTCACGAAGCATTGTCATCGCTTCTTTCGCTTTTCCAAATTTCAATTGAAAGATATCTCTGACTAAAATCATATTCATTTGCTTTCTTTACCGGTCTCAATTTTTAGAGTTTAATGTGATTTCCCGATAAACTCCAAATGCTCCTGAGATGTTTCCGCCCACTACGAATAGGATTTGAAAAGACGCCTCTTTCGGAGGGACGATTGAAATCTGAAGGAAAGTGATTGAAATGCTACTTGACCGTAAATTGGCCGATGACAATCAGCGCCAGCAAGAATAAGCCTATCAGCAGGGCAATAGTTCCCCAGGCGTACCCCAGAAAAGTGGTGAAAGTCCCCAATGGCTTTAGCCGCAATTCCTGCAGGCGCCCCTCATCCTGAAGCCGATCCCATTCCAGGGGACGCTCATTGCGGAAATCATCTTCGGTGATTCGACCGGTGTAGATGGAGACATCCATCGGGAATTTGTCTGCCCTTAGGTGGGTATTGAAGAAATGGATTATAAAAATGAATGCGGTAGCTAAAAGGGCTTCTTCTTTGTGGATGGTATCCGCTAATGAAATGACTCCGCCGCCAAGCAAATTACCGAAAAACTCCTCTTGCCACCGCATCAGCCCTGAGAGACCGATAACAAAGACGCCCCAAAAAACCGCAAAATAATCGAATTTTTCCCAATAGGTCCAGCGGTCAAATTTGGGATGGGGACCTTTGCCAAAGAACCATCTCAAATGATCCCTAAAATCCTTGATGTCCTTCATTCTGAACGATAAAGTGTCGGGCCCGGTGAGCATCTTGCGCCAGCCCAATTTACGCCATTTTAGCCCCAGATAGCCGAGATGCAGAGCGAAATATAACCCCGTTATGAGAGCGCCCAAATAATGGAGTTTTTGGGCAGTCTGCAGTGAAATAATATGCCGGAACATCCATTTGGCTAATTCGGTATGGGCATAGGATTGGGGCAAACCGGTGAAAGCGAGAGTTAGGAAACTAATATTAACTAAGATGTGAAGGAAACGACTGAACCCATCAATACGGCGATAGTAAATCCCTTTTGGACGGAAACGACCGCGGATTCCTCTCTGAAACCACAGAAATGTATGAAACCCGAAAACTCCCAGGACGATCGCCAGGAGCAAGCTCATGGCCGCCGTCACCAGATTATTGAAGCCAAGCCAGCCTGTCCCCTGTCCGTAACGTTCGGAATTAGTGCGTACCCCTGCCATCGAAGAATCAGCCATCGCCATTTTCGCGCCTTCCTGAAGCTCTCCTTCAGTGGGTTTTTTCGGGTGAACCAAATACGATACAAATCGATCATTGGCGCGAGGATGACACTGCTTGCAAGTCTCGACAATATGCCCTCGATTCACCATCGATTCGGGATCCCCAGGGGCTAATATGGTATGCGAACCATGGCAGTTAGTGCACACAGCGAATTTTATATCCCGTGTTCCGGTCTCAAACAATTTCCCATGATACGTATCCTTGTAACCTTCCACCACATAAGGATTGATCTGAAATTTGAGCATCAGTTCCTTATTGGAGTGGCACTTCGAACAAAGCTCGATTATCCCTTCGGGTGTGAATTGCTGACTTGTCTTAAGAATGTCTTTCTCGCCATGGCAATCGGTGCAGGTCGGAGCCGCTGTTATCCCTTGAGCGCGGGCACGCCCGTGAATCGACCGCTTGTATTCTCTATTCTGTTGAGCATGACAATTCACGCATTCGGTTCGCTTATGCTTTATCTGTTGATTATCCAAACCGGGCAGGTTCCAGTGATAAATATGGCATTCAGTGCAATTCGCCTCTTTACCGCTCGGGTCGATCAGCATCAAAGTGCCATGAGCAAGATTCTCCTTGGAATGCCTTTCAGATGAATGGCAGTAATTGCATCTATTGAAAATTCCCCCTTCTTTGAATATCTCGTGACTGATGGAGGCCATGTCGGTCTGATGACCGGTGTGGCAGGTGGCACAAGAGATTAGGGCCGGATTAACTCCGGGACCACGATGCAGGCTCTCCTTATGACCCGGATGGCAATTATTGCAAACGTCCGATATGTTTGAAGCATTGACCCGCGATTCCGGGTCCGATGGTTTGCGAATATCATGGTTTTCATGACAATTGGTACAAACTGGGGCTTTTGTATTTCCACCCTCCAATTCGTGAAAGTGACGGGAATGAATGTAAGTCTCGATGTCTCTCTGGTGGCAACGCGAGCAGATATCCACAATCTCCTGTTTGAACTCCACCTCCGACATCATTTCCTTCTTGGACTTGAAATGGGGATCGTGACAAGTGGTACAAATCGGATATTTTCTAGTGTCTTCCTGGTATTTCTTGAAATGATAGCTCTGACGATATTTCTGGGCTATTTCTGTGTGACAACGGTCGCACACGATCACCATAGACATTTGCTTCTGGCCGTCATGCGCCCCATGACAATCCTTGCAATTGGGAATATCTTTCCGCCCGATCTTATCCAGCATCTTGTAAAAATATTCCATCCAAACCGCCGCGGTGCGGGGATGGCAGTTTTCACACGCCACTGGTTGCAAGGCCGTGAAGTGAGGGACATCATCAAAATTCGCGCCCTTTTGATTGTGGCAATCGAAACATCCTACCCCGGTGTGGACTGAATGCCCAAGCACTCCAACATCGACAAAAATCGATTTACCGCTTCCCGATTTGAGCTCAGGATCGCTGTGGCAATCAAGGCAGTTTTGGTCAGCATATTTTTGCCCTTGAGTTTCCTGAGCAAGACCATTCGCAACATTTCCAATCAATGTCAGAATGCCCAGAAAAGTGAGGATGAAATTGAGGAGATGAGGATAGGAGCTACTTCTCCTGCGCATCGTCATTTTCCGCAAGTGCCGCTTGGCTGACAGTCGGGTCTTCAGGATGTTCGTGCTTGAGCCAATCGATGGGCATTTTGCCTGTCAGCCAGGATGGATTCATCGGATAGACATTCGGGCTGAATATAGTGGAATACATATGCCATATCAGTATCGCCAGGGTCGCCAACCATGCTTCGTAGTAGTGCATCACCAGCATAACATCAAGAAAACCTTTTGGGAACCATTTCACGGCGACATTGTCGAACCACAAGAAGAAACCAGTAAATATCATAATAGCGGTTCCCCAGACCAATGCCCAGTATTCGGCTTTCTCGACATAACTAAATCGGCCGAAGCGGGGAGGAACGCTTTGTTTATCAAGATTATATCTCACCATTTCCCAGAAGTGGTGAATATCCTTCTTGGCGGGGAATATATCTACGAGAAAACGCCGTCCTCGAACAGTGCTCAGGTAAAATAAGTGCCACAGGGAGGCCAAAATGAAGAGCACAGCCGTGACCCGATGGATTACCCCGCGGAGAGGAAAACCTCCCTCCCAACCGAAAAATAATCTTACCCACCATGACTCCGAAAATCGGAGTGCAAATCCTGTGATCACTAAAACAGTGAAAGTAACCATCAGAAAAGTATGCTGCCATACTTCACCCAAGGTCATACGGGCAATCTGCTTTTTCTGAAGAACCTTTTTTATCTGTTTGCGAAGATCAAGAAGCCAATGCAAAATCATGGTGCCGATTATTATCACAATAGCCCAGATATATATCCTCTGTACAATTCTGGCAGCATTTGTTTGGGAAACACCAGGGGTCCCATGGATGGGCGTATTAGCTATGGCAACGGAGATTCCGGGATGGCAACGACCGCATGTTTTCTGTAAATTACCCCGATAAATCGAGGAGGCCGGGTCTGTGTGAGGGAGAATGCGATGGGCGCCATGACACGACGCGCAATTGGCAACGGTAACGTCACCTGCCCGGCTTTTCAGGCCATGATAGCTATCCACGTAGGTCCTCAACCTTCCGGTGGGAATTCCATATTTTTCATTTAGGCGCGCCGATTCGTGGCATGGAGAGCAGGTCGCTTCCGCCAATCTCGTAGGGCTTACCGGAGACCGCGGATCGTCGGGCGCTATAATGCCATGCTCACCGTGGCACTCAGTGCACACCGGGGAATCGGTCTCGCCCCGAGCGGTCAACTTGCCATGTATCCCCTCCCAGTAGTCCTGTTCTACGCCCCGATGGCATTTCCCGCAGGTTTTGGGAATATTAAAATGGTTGATGGGCGATTCGGGATCGCTCGGACCCAATATGCGATGAGCGGTTCCCCCAGCGGAATGACAGTCATTACAGGTGGCGGCAAAATAGATACCGCCCATTGTCGCTTTGCCATGCACGCTGTTTTCATAAAGTTCAATCGGTTTCTCAAAAAGGATCTCGTGCTTCTTGACAATATCCAAATCCTCGTGACAGCGCCCACAAGTTGCGGGCAAATTCACAGGATTGACCTGGGAGTCTCTTTCAGAAGAAGGCAAGATATTATGGCCGCCATGGCAATCAGCACAAGTGGGAACATCCTCACCTCCTGGGATGCTTAACCTCCCGTGCCATTTATATGTCGCAGTTTCATCGGAGTGGCAGCTCCCGCAATTTACCCCGGTCAATTTCTCCTCGTGTGGAAGCTCCTTTATCCCGGCATGGCAATCTACACACGAAAATCCCTGATGAATTGAATGCTTCAAGATATCTTCATAAGGGAGCTGGGTATTGGGCCCCTTATCATGGCATTCGATACATTCGCCATTGGTGAAAGCTTTGCCTTCATTTGCACTCGCCAAACCAGCGATATGAGCTATTATTAGCAGTGAGAGGAACTTGATTGGAATACGGCTAACGCTAAAACATGTTAACATAAATTTATTCTCTTATTAGCTCATCGATAATAGTTTGTGAAAAAAATAACCTATTGAGCCATAAAACGCAACATTTTTTGTAATTACCAATCCTCACATCCATTAACTAAATACTGATAGTCACATCAATTTTGCTGAAAAAGCTCAAATTGCTAATCCCTCTCGATTTGCAGGACTGCGAGAAAAGCTTCTTGAGGAATATCCACTCTACCTACAGTTTTCATCCTTTTTTTCCCTTCTCTTTGACGTTCCAAGAGCTTCCGCTTACGGGTTATGTCGCCGCCATAGCATTTGGCAGTAACATTTTTCCGCAATGGCCTGACCACTTCCCGCGAAATTATTTTATTCCCGATTGCGGCCTGAATCACAACCTCAAAAAGCTGCCGAGGTATCAATTCCTGCAGTTTCTCGCATAGTTTCTTGCCGTGTTTGGCGGCTTTCCCCCGGTGGACTATGCTGCAAAGGGCATCGACTGGCTCTCCATTAATCAGGATATCTAATCGAGCAAGATCAGATGTCCTATGACCAAGATAGTCATAATCGAGGGACGCATAACCCCTCGTAGTTCCCTTGAGCTTGTCATAAAAATCGAATATGATCTCCGAAAGCGGAAAATCAAAATGGAGTATGGCCCTCTCGGGGCTTAAGTATTCGGTATTCTGGTAAACACCCCGCCGTTCTATTGAAATTTTCATAATATTTCCGATATATTCGGGAGGTGTAATGATATTAGCTCTCACGAAAGGTTCATCTATTTTTATCCCCCTGCCGGGAGGAGGCATCCTGACCGGGTTATCGACGAGGGTAACTTCACCATCGGCACCGATTACTCGATATTCCACATTAGGCACAGTGTTAATGATGGACATTTCATATTCGCGGGAAAGCCGTTCCTGGATGATTTCCATATGGAGCAACCCCAAGAAACCGCATCGAAAACCGAAACCAAGAGCCGCAGAAGTCTCGGGAATATAAATGAGGGA
>Ga0100387_10005772_pt1 | contig 10016 bp, 10 predicted proteins | sample CryGeymeta201511_FD_81547 | JGI IMG/M metagenome (GOLD analysis project Ga0100387, IMG submission 81547) | Groundwater microbial communities from Crystal Geyser aquifers in Utah, USA - Crystal Geyser metaG 2015-11 | ecosystem: Environmental > Aquatic > Deep subsurface > Groundwater | place... | reverse complement strand
GCTGAGCCGGTTCCGTACGGTTTGGCGGCTCGGCTCAAGCCCTGCGGGTTTGCGGAGCCTCGCCCTCCCCGGATTCCGCCTTCCTAAACACGCTCTTGGTCCAAGGCCTGTGAGCCAGACTGTAGCACCTGCCGAGGACGGTGTCCAGCGCCGCCCAGCACTCGATCCCCCGGGCGTGCGCCCACTCGCCGACGTCACCGAGGGGGTCCTTGCCGACTGTCGCTGGCGCGCACGCCAGCACCGCGGACTTCGTGGCAAAGGCCGTCATCCCGCAGTCCAGCGCTTGGACGATCACGCGGTCCGGCTGCAGCTTCTGCTGGTCCAGCCACCGCAGCGTCGGCACCGGGTCGTACTGCATCGGCGTGAGCCAGACCGAGACATGCGACAGCGGCCAGGGGCCGGGGGCGGCTTTCGGCGGCGGTGCAGGGCGAGCTGGCTGGCTCCACACCGAGTCAGACGCCAGCAAGGTGAGTCCCAAAGTCCAGATCGATAGGCACTTCCCGAGTGTCTGCTTCCCTACTCCTCGCATTGCTCGTCTCTTCATGGTTCCGGTACCAGCGTGGTGGGCGTGATCTGCAATAGGCAGAACCGCTCCTGCACCAGTGCGAAGGACAATGGCGGGGTGTCACTCGACTGCCGACAATACCCCGTTGGGCAGGCCGACCTGCGTCCAGGCGAAGCGCAACAGACCGGCCGCTCTCTTCGCGAGCCCAGATCATCCGCAGGGCGCTTCCGCCCTTCGATGGCAAGGCTCAATCCCGGGCGCACCCCGGAGGGGCGGAGGTCACCCGAGGCAGGGCTTCAGTAGACGTGGAAGTAGACCTGAATCGCCTGACGAACCGGGAACTCCCGTTGCCTACCGGTCTCTGGATCCGGACCTGTCACTGTGCCCAAGGCAGGAATCGGCGCGTGCAGCTCCAAAGTGAACCCGTCGACGAATTCGACTTGCCACCGTGGGCCGAAGTCCTTGGCGAGGTCAGCGCCTAGAACCCCTATCCGTCGAATCAGGAAATCCGCCTCCACCGGGCTCAGCGACTCCGCCTCTCGCGGCCCAGTATGGGCGCGGAAGGACGCAGGAAACGGTTCACTGGGTGCTCCGTCGACCCCTGGCCAGGGATTGAGCGAATCGCTCCACTGGCTCAGGGCCTGGAGACGACTGTTGGCAGCGCGGTAGCGGCTCGCCACCTCGTCGACGCCGCGCAGCGGCACAACGAACCACGCGTCCCCAACTGCCCGTAACTCCGCTCTCAGCCCGAGCAGCAGCCCATCCAAAAGGCACAGAAGTGTGACCGGATGGTTGACAAACACCAGCAGGCGCTCCTTGCCAAGTTCACGATGCGCAATGATTGCACGGCCGCACGTAGCGCTGAGAGCCCGACAAGCGGCATCCACGTCCACCGCCTGCCCCGCCGCCACACTGGTGGGCATCTCGGCACTGCGGGCAACCCACTCCGGCACTGCAGATCCGGGAACATAGCCCCGGTTCCCGGGCATGGTGGGTGGCGGTCTCCAACCCCGTCGCCGGTCTATGAGCGGCACGTTCCCGACGGCGAAGGGCAGAGAGGGAGGGGCGGGGAAGACGTAGACGCAGGGGTAGGCATGTAGCCGCAGGTAACTCTCCTTTCCCCCCGTGTCCAGTGCGTCAGTTAGTGGACGGTCGCCATCGGGCGATTCTGCGAGCGTGAGGACCTCCCGGAGAGCCGACCTCTCCGGCATGCTGAGGTCGCAGAACATGACTGAGTCGCCCGATCGGATCCTGGCTGCCGTGCCAGGGTCACAGGCACCCAGCAGGGCCGCCAGGGCGGATATGCCTCGCTCCCGCCGCACGCATCGCTCCTGGAGCCACGCAGACATGTCAGCACCGTGCACCGGTCTTACGACTTGGGCGGCAGTGGTGGTCGAGCCGACTTCCTCTGCTTCGGCTACACGCAGGGCTTGTGGCCATTCGCTGGGCACGCCCTTATCCAGCAAGCTCACGCCCACAAGCAGCAGCGGGCGCTGACTGTTCAGCTCCCACCGGGCCTGTGCAACTGCACGGAAGGCGACCAACCTGTCCGGGATCGCCGCGTTTTGCGCCCGTGCACTGGAAGTGCCGGGCCAGCACCCACTGGCAAGTGCCCACACAAGGCATGTCCCAGAGAACCAGTTCGGTATGCCACGGTGGGGGGTCCTGATCACGGGGATCACACCTTGTCTGACTGACGGCTGCTGCGCGCGAGCAACCGTCGAACTACGCGGCCCATCAAATGCAGCCCGGACAGGTCGCGGGACAGGGCACGCAGTCAACTACGACCTTCGTGAACTCGTCTGGCAGGCAGACCTTCCCCGGGATGCACTGCGCTCCGCACTCGAAGGACAGCTCTCCACGCACCAACTCGCACGCTCCGGCGCTCGCCGCGACAACCTTGTCGTAAGTCCAGGCGCACGAGGTCTCTGCTTCGCAGTTCACGTTGATCTTGCACCCGCAGATGGTGAGCGTCGCGGATTGGCTCCCCCACCAGCACGAGTAGACCTTGACCGGTCCTGCGCCGTTGAGGCAGCCTGCCTCCGACCGTCCTGGCACGCTCATGGTGGCCAGAAGCGCAAGGAGCAAGACAGACAGCGGCGTTTTGATGCCAACATTGCGTATGGTCTTCATGGGTTCGTCTCCTCTACTCATGGGTTTCGTATGCCCCGAATGCCAACGGTGTGGTATACGCGCCCAGCCTTTTACACCGGGATCGTGTGGCCAGGGGGCCTTGCAGCCGGACGCTCATTGCAGAGCGGTGCCTGCGGCACAAGGCGAGCCGTACCTGGTGGTGAGTCTCCCTGCCAGGGAGCCACCCTAAGCGCTGAGTACGTGGCGCGGCCCCCTCGGATGGTTCACGTGCAGCACGCGTGCGCCTGTGACTGCAACTGCACGCCGCGCAGGTTCTTCGCTACGTCCCCCGCCAAGCGCTGCATCGCCTGCGACTCGCCGACGCGATGGACGACGCGCTCCACCACGTCTTCCAGTGCTGCGCCGGCGAACAGGCTCGCGGCCGCTACTTGGGCGGACTGTCGGAAGAAGTCACGCCGCGTGCCGTCCTCCGTGGGGCTGGGTGCTGGTCTACTCATAGGTTGTCACCTCCCTTCGTGCCGGATGGCTGTCCACGCCAATTCCCGGTCAAAGTCGGGTTGGTGCTCTGCGTGCTGGGCTACTGGGCCAACTGGCAGCCGTCATGGTAGAACGGGTACCCCATGGGCTCCAGCATTCGGCGGTAGCGACTGCTCGAGTGGGAGCCCAGGACAACGCCGATTGCCGGGCCGGACGCAGATGCATCCACAAACCGAACGCGGAGACGCACAGCGACGTCAACAGACTGCGCCGCCCCCACCGGCAGCCCTCGGGCACCGATCTCCTCCCGCATGAGTGACTGCCAGCCACTAGGTAGAGAAGCCAGTGTCGTGCTCTGGCCCATCAGGTCGGTCAGCTCTCGGGCTTGCTCCGCAGGGAGCCCCAGTCCCTGTGACAAGAGCACCAACTGCCTGTCACGCCAGAGCTCATATCGCCGGTGCCAGTCGACACGCCGGGGCAACGGGGCACGAACCAGCAGCGCTACATCGCCCACTTGCCGCCACGCCCTCATCGTCGCATAGCTCAACGCTTGGGCCAGGGCCAAGTATGTGGGTTCCGACGTACCCAGGTGAAGGACAACACGATTGGCCGCCAAGCGCCGGTCGACGAACAGCCCGACTCCTGTAGCGTTACGGATGCACGCGACGGCATCTGCGAGGGAGTAAGACCGGGTCTCCGCGAGTGGCGAATCGTGGTGAACGCGCGCGTCTGCCAGCGTATGGGTAGTCCCAAAGGCGGGGTGCAAAGCTGTCCACTCGTGACCAAAAGGTGGTGTCCACGCGGCCAGGGACTCGGTGAAGCAGACCGCGGGCTCCTGCGGCCAGCACAGAGGCAGCAGGCAGGTGAGGGCATCCCTCCCCGCCTTGACGCACAGTTCGACGTTTGACTCCAGTTCCACCAACCGTACCTCCGTGCGGCCGTGTGCGGCGCCCTCTGTTGCGCGAAACAACGCGGCCGACGACGCCAGTGCCGCATCAGTCAGAGCTGACGCCCGGCGGTCGAGGTCCGACCAGGCCCGCCGGAAGGGATTCCACTTGACCTGGCCACTGCCAGCAGACGAGGTGAGGTAGTCGGCCAACTCCAGAAGACGCAGGTCAGAGGCATAGGTCTCGTTCCACATCTTGGCAACCTCAGCTTCCCCGGCTTGGCCGAAGGCCCACCAGGGCGCAAAGGCCCACCCCCCCTCACACTCAACCGGGACGGTGCCTGTCTCTCTGGCCAGAGCGCTCAGGGCGTCCGTGAGGGCCGATGAGTTGCCCCCGTCGCTGTTGGGCTTGCGACGCACTATGTGGTGGAGAACTGGCGCGAAGCGGCGAAAGCATTCAAGCGTCTCTGGGTCCGTCTCCCACCAAAGAGCGACGAACCCGCCTCGGTCTCGGACCACGGTCTGGCACAACCGTAGGATCGCGCTATCGGGGAGAGAATCGCCGCCACAGGCAGCCGTTCCGCTCCACAGAACGGCGAGAAACGCGCCCATGAACGAGCAGCGCTGCAACAGACGAGAGCCAAGGGCCAAACGCGAGAGCGAGCAAGGGACCGACGGTACCTCGGACCGTGGGCACCACAACATGGCCGCGAGGCCACTCGCGGTGTGTGAAGGCGCTATGGGCTTCCGTGGGGAGTGTGAGTGACGCATAGCGTGCACCAAGTCTGTTCCTTCCCTTGTATGGAGTTCTGCGCCTCCGCTGAAGGTGAGAAGGTAAGAGTCCAATCCGCCATGTTCGGCTGTCCGAGGCTTTCCCACTGTCCCAAGAGAGAATGCAGCCGTTGGCACACCGAGGCACCCCGCTCGCCTGCGAACGCAATGCACTGTCCCAGAGGGATGACGGCCGCGCCTGTGCCGTCCCCGCAAGAGAGACCGCAGACGCTTCCGTCGTACCACCGCACGAGCTTCGCCTCCGGACTCAGTTGCATTCGCGCAAAGAACCAAAAGTCGTGCCACGCATCTGTCCGGAGACCGGCGTCATCGCTGGTCAGTCTAGGCGGCAGGGCGACCACCTGGCACTTGGCGGCGTGGAAATCGAGCCGGAACTGGTCCAGGAGAAGTCCGAGGTCGCGCCCGGCTTCCCCGCATGCCGGCAGGAAGTTGCACGCGGCAGTGACCACTGATCCCACCATCGCCGTGCCCACACGCTGTACACGCACGAGCGGGGTCACGTGATAGCGAGCTCCGAAGGCAGCCCAGGGGAACACCAGCACGCCCCCATCGCTCACTTGAGCCACGAGCGAACAAGGCAGCCGACTCAGGCCTGTGCTGACCAGCACTCTGTCGTAACTTGCATCGGGCTGCAGTGAAGCGACATCGGCGACGCCAAGCTGCACCGCCTCCATCCCGGTCCTTGCGAGATTGCGGGCTGCCTGTTGGACCGTTTCGGAGTCGATGTCCACGGAGACCACTCGTTCGGGGCGCCCATTCAGCCTCGCCAGCAATGCGGCCGTGTACCCCGTGCCCGTCCCGATCTCCAGAATGAACTGGCCCGACTCGACCTTCAGAGCGGCGAGCATGTGTGCTATCACGGAAGGCTGTGGGAGCACGAGGCTTCTATCCGGCCGGAGGGGCAGCGGCGCGTCTTCGTAGCTCAGGCGAAGCGCTTCGGGCGTGAGATGGTGCTCAGAAACCGCCACGTATGGCTGACCGGGCCAGCCCCACGGCCAAACGCCTGAGACGAACACGTGCCGTGGTGTCCGCTGAAAGGCGGTGCTGACTCTCCTCGCCCGCAGCGCGCCCTTCGCTCTCATGCGCTGGAGGAGGCCTGCGGTGGCATCGCGGAGCGCTCTACTGGGCGGCTGTGTTCGCGCGGCCTGCGACGCGGCCTCTTCTGCCAAGGCATCGCCCGTGGAGGCAGTCGGCAAGGCGCGAGTCAGCGCGTCTGTGACTGCTGGGCAGTGGTCTTCTTCGAGGTCCCCGAGGACCGCTACTGGAAGCTCAGAGCTGGCGCCGGCCAGGAAGCGCTGGCGCGTGGCGGGATCCACGCGTCTGACGTAGGAACCATTCGCTTGCGACACCATCGCCGAGAACAGCACGCCTAGGGTGCGCGTACCGCACGTTGTCTCCAGCAGACTGATCGTTGAACCAACCGCCACGAGGCTGGTACTATAGGGTGCAAGAAGCAGAGCGTAGTCCGCCATCGCTCCGATGGCGACCGCCATGCCAAGGCCTACGGGGAAGTCCAGCACGAACAGGCTTTCGGGCACCAAGCGACCCCAAGCCGAGAGCATGTGAAGCGAGCATGTCCCGGCGTCGCACGTGCGTATGACCTGCCGGCGAAGACTCATCACCAAGGCGCTCAGATCCACTCGCGAGCACGGAAATTCTCCGGGAAGAGGCAAGGGCACATATCCCTCGTGTCCCAACCATAGCCCTTCTGGACGAGTGCAAGTGGTGCGCACACGGATCGCCTGAGGGTCCAATGCCCTCCTGATCTGAGACATGACAACCGTGTGCGGTATTGAGGGGCACAACGAGAGAATCAGCAGCGTCCCACAAGCCGTTCTGCGCGGCGGCGGTTGGGTGGGCAGCGCTGTTGTCTTGGGTCCACCCCGGCGCTCCTCGGCCCATGTCGGGATCCAGGCAAACGCGGCCTCCCGGCCAGCGGCGAAAGCCAACCGTGATACCGAGCGAGCCGCCTCCCGAGACAGCAATCGCAGCACGCATACCCTCCGGCCCTCGTCAAGGTGCTCCTTCGCCCGCTGCACGACCTCCGCTTCAGCCATCACAGTCCCGGCGCGAGTCACGCCTTCGATCACGACGGTGTCCACGTCGGCCCCAGCCTCCGCAATCCCAAATGGAAGTAGCGGTCGAGCCCGCTGGAGGCTCATCGGATGCTCCCCGCCCGGCCACACAGCGACGGAATCAGGGCACCATGCAGGTGGCCACCATTCCGACCTGAGGTCGTGCTGGTGCGAAGCCGATCTTCTCCTATCACGTCGAGGCACGGCTAGACTCCTGGAGCCGACGAGGCTCAACACTCGCTGGTCATCGTGCATAGCCGGTCGAGGAAGGCGGGGGCGTCAGTCCAGAGAGTGACGTACATCTCCAACCCGGCGGCGAGGGAACGGCGCACACCATCACAGGCGGCCGCTTTCCTGTCGCTCCCAGACCCCGGTCCACATGACACGTGAGCCAAACACAGGTTGCACAGGCGCCTCGCCCAACAGCGTGGGCACTCGTCCGCATTGAGGTCATGGAACTCGCGCATAAGGCCCGCCACTCTGGCCGCGTCAAAGCCTCGCCAGACATCTCCGATGCACATCACGGCGGAACCAACTCTTACTCGCTCACAGGGGTAGAACTCTCCAGTGGCTGACACGTAGAGCCGCGACAAACCCGGAATGCAGCATCTACTGGGTGGTCCAGGGGAATCCGGTGAGGCGACTGACCGGCGGTGGATGGCAACTAGTGCCCCGAGATCTGCTGCTGCCAAAGCGAAGCGACCATGCTGCCAGCGCGATGCCTCTGCCTCGTCCTCCTCGAATTCCTGTGCTGGCGGGCAAAACGGCAGTGCCCGCGCATGGCTCAACACGCGGTCGTGCACCCATTCCTTGCGCCGACTGCTGCTCTGGTCCCCCAAGAGGAGGCCCGCAACAACACAATCCTTGCGCCGAACGGGCGTTACGCTCAGCAGAGCGCCCTTGTCGTACAGGTCGGTGGAAGCGAAGAATGCCTCAAGCCTCTCCCACTCCTGCGCAGGGCCCGTCACACACTGAAGGTGCACGTTCTTGCTGTACCAGGTTGGGACCGCTCGACGAAGGGCGCGCAGCCCTTGGGCCACGATGGCAAAAGTGGGCTCGGCCGAACTTGTCCTCCTGTAGCGGTCGTGTATGTCCTCCGGCCCATCGACACTGACCCACAGTTGCACTCCCGCTTGCGCCAGGACTCGTCCCATTTCTGGCCTCAATAGGGTGCCGTTGGTGGACACACTGAAGTGGACGCGTTCGCCCAGCCGCCCGCGGGCATACAACAGACATTCGGCAAGCAGGGGCCACTCAAGAAGCGGTTCCCCGCCATAGAAACTGATGTCCACGCGGTTCTGCGATGCTGAGTGATCCGCGAGGAAGTCGATAGCGGACTCCGCTATCTGAGGCGACATACTGATGGCGGGATAGCCGCGGGCGGCGGCGTACGCCCGTCCGAACGTGCAGGATGAACACCGCAGGTTACACGCCTGGGTGAGTTCCAGCACCAACTGGCGGCATTCACAGTCGAGCTTCCCTTCGAGGACCTCCGCCTCCCAAGGGGGGAAGTCAGCGGTCTCACACTCCGTGAAGGGAAGAAGCATATTGTTGGCGACCTGCATCCAACTCACCCAACGGAACGCGTCGTGGATCTCTGTGGGCGAATACCGCCGCGCGAGGCGAGACCGTGTCTCGCGAGCGCACCGTTGACCCCAGGCGCCAACCACGTCGTGGATCAACTCGGAGACGCGCAGGATCTCGCCGCTGCTCCCGTCGAACACGTGCCTCTGGTCCGGGCCTCCAAAGCGGTAGACGGGCAGCGGCGACCACACCCCAACTACAGCTGGCGCTCTTGGCCTATCTTCTCTCGCGGACACGCGCGCATGTCCTGCATGCATGGCTCACTCACTCACCCACACAAGCGAAGTGCATCAGGCACCACAATTAACTAACGGCGGCAAGTGGAAGCATTCGCTTCCCACACAACCCCGAAATCCAACGATTGGTCTCACTGCATCTCTGCGGAGCACCAATAACATCCCTCGGCGCGGGGCCCGGACTTACTCGCGGCCGCGACGCGCGGGCGGTGACACACCCGACCACAGGATCGAGCGCCGGTTCCGTCAAGGGCAGGAGAGCGGCACCAGTCAGGCGACCACCACCCGCGTTTCCGGCGAAGCACTGGCAGACACATTACCATACCGCATGTTCATAAAGGGCTGCGGTCCTGGGCGTGAGCAGCCGGAGGGTCCAGGTCTGCCTTCGGCTCGGGAGCAGGCTTCCACATCGGTCCGATTCGAAGCCTCGCTGAGACCGACAGACCAAGGCCCTCGCAACTCGGGTGATCCGCACCGAAGCCACCTCCGACTTCCTACCCACGCTGCCAGGGCCCTTGCATCCCCTTGCGAAGCCTGAGCATCACGGATCACCCGTGGAAAGCTGGTCGCGGGTGGTCACGACCGCCGCGGCCTCAGCCTCCGTCGTGGACTGGCCTACGCACGCGACGCAAGTGCAGTTCGTGCCGCAACCAGTACATCCTAACCCGCCCCCAGTGGGGTGGGGCCGATTCCGGCGCCCGGTGGGCAGCGCGTACGCGGTGCCCACACCAGGTGTGAGCATCGAAAGAACACCGCCGGCGCCAAGCCCCACCGTCGCTATCAACGCCGCGCCGCTACGGCCCGCACTCTCGAAGAAGGTACGTCGATTCACGGGGAAGTCCACGTGTTTCTCCGCAGCCTGCAATTCACGAACGGTCTTTCTCATTGAGTCTCACTCTCCCATTTCCAGCTTCGATGGTCTCTGTCGGCAACGCAACGTGCGGTGTGTCCTATGCAAGCCGCTGGTCAGCGGGGTATAGATCGGTTTGGGTGTCGCGTCACCTCCCGGGCGCGCCCCAAGTCAAGCGGCCCGGCCGGTTGCCAGTCAGGCTCGTGACGGACGCCGCACTCTTCGTGCGCCCCGCGTTCCGCGCACTCGTTCCTCTGGGCAAGCGTATGCGTCAACCCGTCCAAGACGATCAGCGGGGCAACGAGGAACTCTGTGGGATTGATACCGAACATGCCGGGATCTCAGATTGCAGATTGGGCCATTGCAGACTGGGTCCGCGAAGGTCGCGAAGCAACGCGAAGGGGATTTCAGTGGATTGGGGGGTCACCGCGCCTTGGCCTTCTTGGCGGGGACACGGACGGCGGGCTTGGGCTTTGCCTTCCCGGCCGGACGCTTGGTCCTCGCCGGGGCCTTGGCT
>Ga0100387_10005768_pt1 | contig 10018 bp, 8 predicted proteins | sample CryGeymeta201511_FD_81547 | JGI IMG/M metagenome (GOLD analysis project Ga0100387, IMG submission 81547) | Groundwater microbial communities from Crystal Geyser aquifers in Utah, USA - Crystal Geyser metaG 2015-11 | ecosystem: Environmental > Aquatic > Deep subsurface > Groundwater | place: USA... | reverse complement strand
GTTTTGGGGTTTTGTTTTTATGACATCCGGAATCTTGAGCTTGATAGTTACGTTTTCCTTTAGTTCTAGTTTGTGCGTGACATCCCCCCTGCCCCCTTTGATGCTCGACTTCTCTTGATTGTTCTTTTCTTGGAAAAAGGGGGAGTTTTTGGGTTTTGTTTTGCTGCGATTTGTTCTTATTACTTTGATTGTAAGTTCTCATACTTATTTATTTATGCTTTTACTTACAAAGTTAATTAAGGCCTCAAATGTTGCTTTTGGTGGAATCGTAGCTTCAATTCTATGTTTCAATAATTCACTTGCTGTCGTTTTTCCAATTGCAAAAACTTTTGTTGATTTCAAAACATTCATTGAATTTTGCGCCTGAATAAATCCATCTACAGCACTAGGACTTAGAAATATAATTCCGTTTGGTTTTTCTGCAGGAAGTGATTCAGGCTTATGGACTTGCGTTTCATAAACTTCCAAAGAATGATAATTAATTCCCAAAATCAAACATGCTTGTTTTAATTCAGGGCGAGCCAAATTTCCTGTAAAATGCAAAACGGTTCTCACTTTATGAACATCGAGTAAATTTGCTAAATTACTTCCATAAGATGATTCTGGAATGATTGCTTCAAAATGAAGTTTTCGAATGGCTTCAGCCGTTTTTGCCCCAATTGCAAACCATTGATCAGGTAATAATTCTGGTGAAAGATTTCCACTTTTAATGACTTCTGAGATCCAATCAACCGCATGTTGCGAAGTAAATGCCCAAGCTGAAGAATGTGGAATCTGAACGCCCTCATGTGTATGTAGTTGAATTGAAATGGTTGGCACCTCAATTGGATTCACACCAAGATTCCGACAAAATATAATTTCATCATTCGATAATTCTCTGGTAATCCAAATCGTGTTCATTATTTAATTCGTTATAAAATTGGTTTTCAATTCAAATTTTAAAGTAATAAATGGGTCAACTTGAGTTCTTTAATTCATCGTTTATTCTGTTCTATTGTGGAACTTACTTCGAAAAGTAGTTTTCAGCAAAATATTCGGTGAATTTACAACATTCAAATGGGTACAAACCGAAAAAATCGACTTTTCAAAGTGATTCCATTGTCATAATTTTTAAAAAAAATTAGTCATATTGGAAAAGTGCAATACTAAAATAACTAAAATGAAGTAGTTTTGACGAACTCTCACCATTTACTTAATACTTAACCTTCCAATTATATAACTAAACAAGCAATTCTGATGCGCCCATTTTAATTGCTAATTCCGCAGCTAGTTTACCAAAATCTTCAGCTTCCTCAAGTGAAATATCTTGATTAATTTCAACAGATTCGGTTCCATCTACACTAAGTACAATTCCAGAGAAACGAATTTCTGTATCAGATATGAATTCAGCTAAAGCGCCAACCGGAGCCGAACAACCCGCTTCAAGGACATTTAAAAATTGACGCTCAATCTTCGTACAAATCTCTGTTTTTTCATGATTAACCAAGGATATTAATTCCAAAACCTCCGTTTCAGTTTCCAAAGCAGTTACGGCAACCGCACCTTGCGCAGGAGCTGGAATCATCCAGTCTAATTTTTGAGCAATTATCTCGTTCAAACCCAAACGCTCTAAACCTGCACTTGCAAAAATTGCTGCATCCCAATTACTTTCATTCAATTTACGTAATCGAGTTTGTACGTTTCCTCGAATATCAGAAATCTCAAAATTGGGATATTTTTTTAACCATTGAGCTTTTCTTCGGTTTGAACTTGTCGCTATAATTCCTTTATAATCAGCATCTTCTAGAAATGTTGAATCGAAACGAACAACAAGTGCATCACGAACATCATGACGTTCGCAAACAGCTGCGATAATCATTCTCGCAGGCATAACCGTTGGAATATCTTTGAACGAGTGAACGGCAATATCAATCTTTCCATCAAAAAGTGCATCGTCTAATGCTTTTGTGAACACTCCTTTTCCTCCCATTAAAGGCAGAGGCGTGTCTAAAACTAAATCACCTTCTGTTTTTATAAAGATTAATTCGGTTTCAATTTGATGTTTAAGTAATTGAGCACCAACCCACTCAGCCTGCCAAACTGCAAGTTTACTATCGCGAGTTCCTATTCGTATTTTTCGTTTCATCATCGGAAAAAAATAGCCGTTTTTTATGAACTATTTGTGAATTGATATTTAAATTAATTTCTATTCTACTGTTAATAATTGTTCAAAAAAGCCACCAATTTCTAATTTTTCATCAATAAAATGAACTTCTAAAATCCAATCTCGGCTTAATCCATTTTTATCTGGATCTAACATTTTAAAAGGATTATCAGGATGAATGTAATTCAATACTTCTTCTCCCTGAATTTTTTCATGTGGAAAATTACCAATAAGATGACCACAATGTTCTTGTCCAAATTTCCAACCAAATTCAACTGCTAATCCTGAAACATACGTGTACAATTCTTTTCCTTTACAATTCGGATGTACATCAAACCACATCTTGCCCAAATACCACGCTGATTCAATATCATGTTTGATTTTCAGTTTTTTCTCGTCATTCCCTAAAACAAACGTTCTCCCAAAATCTGCTTCCCAATCTTCAAAAACAGGCCCAAAATCAAAAAACAAAATATCATTTTCTTGAATTACTAAATTTGGTGGATTTTCACGATAGGGTAATAAAGTATTTTTCCCGGCTCGAACAATTCGTTTATGCCAATATTTTTTGATACCATATAACTCAAAAGCCGTTTCATAAACTTGTGAATTCAAATCTGTTTCGGTTTTTCCAGCTGTAATATATCCTCTATCTTCAACCGTTTTAAATAAATAAGTTGCTTTTGTTTCTGCTTCACGTAGTTCACGATGTTTTTCACTTTTCATTATAATTGCTTCTTAATATTGACTATTCTCACTTAAAATACACTGATTTTTTTTGATTAGTAATCTAAAATCGAGGTATGAATAGTATCGATAGTGTTAGCATCTATTCAAAAAAACAAAGGAAAACGTCATTTCACTAAAAAGTGAATCTCGAATTTAACCCTAACTTGGATAAAGACACCCTCTTTCCAATGGAATGATGATTTTACTATATACCATTCTGAATAATTATTTTAAAATCTAACTAGGTTAATACTTTTTAGAGACTCTTTCAAATTGAAATCATTGCTACCCTTTCATCATCTCCTTTCGTTTTCGTACTTTTAGGCAATTAAATCATCAGCATGAAACAACCAACAGTAATTAAAATCGGCTCAAATGTACTTCGTGCCGATAGTGGGACATTAGATGCCCTCAGACTTTCAAAATTGGTCGAAGAAATTTCTTTTTTACACAGAAATGGAAACTCCATTGTTTTAGTTTCATCAGGTGCAGTTGCAGCGGGCAAGAGTATATTAGGAATAGCACAGAATCTAGACAGTATCTCACAACGTCAATTATGGGCTTCTATTGGTCAAGTAAAACTGATTCAAACTTATTCAGAACTGTTTTCAAAACAGGAATTAGTTACTGCACAAGTTCTTGTTACTAAAGAAGATTTTCGAGACCGTTCTCATTATCTCAACATGAAGAACTGTTTCACCACTTTACTTGAAAACGGTGTGATTACCATAGTTAATGAAAACGACGTAATTTCAGTTACAGAACTTATGTTTACTGATAATGACGAATTGGCTGGACTAGTAGCAAGTATGCTAGACGCTTCGAAACTCATTATTCTATCCAATATTGATGGTGTTTATTCTGGAAATCCAACCGATGCGGCTTCTAAAATTATTCCACAAATTGCGTATTCCGACTCCATTCAACCGAATATCATCTCACCTGTAAAATCAAGTTTTGGACGCGGTGGGATGCATACAAAATTCAATTTAGCCAGAAAAACTGCTGGACTTGGAATTCCCGTACATATAGCGAACGGAAAAACAGATTTCATTTTACATTCCATTTTCTCTGATGAAGCTATTGGAACACAATTTTTAGCCAGAAAAAAAGCTTCCAATACTAAAAAATGGTTAGCTCATGCACATACCGCTTTTTCTGGATCCTTAACTATAGATAATGGTGCAAAAAATGCGCTACAATCGGAAAATCCAACTAGCTTGTTACCAATCGGGATTAAAAAAGTAGAAGGTAATTTCAAAAAAGGTGACATTATACGAATCGATGACTCAAAAGGAAATGTAATAGGATTGGGAAAAGCAGCCTATGATTCAAGTACTGCTCGCGAATTAAGGGGCAAAAAAAATCAAAAAGAGTGTATTCACTACGATTATTTATACCTAAATCCAGCATAAAGTGTAGATTAAACCGTGTTTTTCGTTTGATAATCAATCCTCAACACGTACATTTATTCTCAGTAGTTCATTAACCAACTTTGATTTCATGAATCCCCAATTTGATCTTGTAAAACAAGCAAGTCGCCGTTTAAATCTTCTATCCGAAAAAGCTATAAATGCAATGCTTATCGATTTAGCAGATAAAATAAACGAATCCATACCTGATTTACTTTCTGAGAACCAGAAAGATTTAGATCGAATGGATAAAAATGACCCAAAGTTTGACCGACTAAAACTTACAAAAGAACGAATTCAGGGAATTGCTTCTGATATTAAATCAGTTTCCGAATTACCAAGTCCTTTAGGAATGGAGTTAGACGAACGTGAATTACCGAATGGATTGGAACTCAAGCGTGTTAGCGTTCCACTTGGAGTTATTGGAATCATATATGAAGCTCGACCTAACGTTACTTACGATGTATTCTCCTTATGTGTGAAATCAGGAAATGCCTGTTTATTAAAAGGAGGAAGTGATGCTGAATTTTCGAATATCGCTGCTGTAAAACTAATAAAATCTGTTCTTTATCAACATAAAATAGACGAAAGTATAGTTGAATTATTACCAAACGATCGATCAGCAACCGAAGAATTATTACAAGCCGTAAATCATGTTGATGTGATTATTCCTCGTGGATCTCAGAGTCTAATTAATTTTGTGCGTGATCACTCGAAAGTTCCAGTAATTGAAACTGGAGCAGGAATTGTGCACACATTTGTTGATGAATCTGCGGATTTACAAACAGCGGCAAAAATAGTAACAAATGCTAAAACTAGGCGCGTAAGTGTTTGTAATGCCCTAGATTGCTTAATTATACATTCTTCACGTCTTATCGATTTATACGAGTTAATCAGTGAGCTATCTTCGTATGAAGTAACATTGTACGCCGATGAAGCCTCTTATTCACATTTAGAAGGCGTTTATCCTGACGAATTATTGTTTAAAGCAACAGAAGAATATTTCGGAACTGAATTTCTTTCCTATAAAATGGCGATAAAAACGGTAGATTCAATGCAAGATGCCATAGATCATATCTCAAAATATTCATCAAAACATAGTGAAGCCATTATTACTGAAGAAAAAGACAATGCGACTTATTTTCAAAAAGCAGTTGATGCAGCGGTCGTTTATGTAAACACTTCTACAGCATTTACAGATGGCGCTCAATTCGGACTTGGCGCAGAAATTGGAATTAGCACTCAAAAATTACATGCTCGTGGACCAATGGCATTAGCAGAACTGACTAGTTATAAATGGCTGGTAACTAGTGATGGTAAAACACGAAGCTAATTAATTGAACCCTCTCCAAAATTCGATTTTGTCTGATTGCAGCCATTCAAATAGTGTGAAATAACCGATTATTTTGTTGAAAACTACTTTTTCAGAGTAAGCTCATAATTTAGATTCAATGATTAATTAAGTCATGATACAAAATAAGAGTTCATTTTTTAAAAGTTTATTTACAGTAGATTTTGATTAACTTATTAGTAGTCAATTATTTATAACATTCGTCAAGTTCATTAGACTACAAGACTTTTTATCCAAATACATTGTTTTAAAAATAATCAAATCAAAATATTTAGATTAACAGATGATCTGTTAATCGTTTAATTTCACCATTCAAAAGCACTTTTTAAATCGAAAAATGGAAATTACCGTAACCACTCCTGCTCTTCTATTCCCCGCCATTTCACTTCTACTTTTGGCTTATACCAATCGATTTTTAACTATTTCCGGATTAATACGATCACTTTATTCGAAATACAAAGAGAATCCTGAATCCGTTTTACTCGATCAAATTCAAAACTTACGAGACAGAGTCTTTTTGATTAAAAACATGCAATTATATGGCATTTCCAGCCTATTAATTAGTGTTGTGTGTATGTTTTTACTATTTAGCGGACTTCTACTTTGGGGAAAAGTGACTTTAGGAATTGCACTTATTCTACTAATGATTTCTTTAATCTATACCATTCGAGAAATTCAAATCTCTGTCGATGCGCTAGAAATCCAGATAAGTGACATGGAACATAAATTCAAGAAATAGTTCTTACATTTGTTTATAAAAGATGGCGCAAGAAATAGCAAACATGGCGCTAGCAAATATGGCGCTAGCATCCTCACTAGTGACTATATAAAAAGAATAAGCGTCCCGCTTATAACAGTATAACTCAATTCCTGGCTCCCCTACCGCTAGCGTCCGCTAGTGACTATATAAAAGAATAAGCGTCTCGCTTATAACATTATAATACTTCAATTTACCTAAAATCAACCTTTAAATCAAACCACGAAAATAAACTCCCCCTTTCACCACAGTTCTAAAATGCTAAAAAAGACACAAGAAATTTAAAGTGGGTTCAGGGAATTTCGCACAATCTTGCGAGTTTTGTACAAAAATCTTATCAAACGAAACAAAATTAACTAAACAAACTATACTAAAGCAATCTTTTTAAAATATCATGTTGCAACTGATAAAAGTTACTATCAAAATAGAATTTCAGCAAAATAAAGCTCCAAGAACCAACGTATATTTACCCGTTTTCAAAAGAAAACAACAAACTCGAACTCTGGTTAATTCCTAAATCATGAAACTTGATTTCAGAACAATAAATAAAAAATCCATGATCTATTTTTTGACCTGTGCAAAATTACCCAATTTACCACCACAAGAAATTAACGCCATTAACTTATTGAAAGAAAACAAGTTCGAAACTCAAATTGTGAATTGGGATGAATGGAATACAGACTTGTTAACCGAAAACGACCTAGTTTTCTTAAGATCAACATGGAATTATGACCAAAAACCACAAGTCTTTTTAAGCTTTTTAAATGCTTTAAAGAACAGCAAAGCAACTGTAGTAAACTTCGTAGAAACAATGCTTTGGAATATGAACAAACACTATATGTTCGAATTTCAAAATAAAAATTTATCTGTAATACCAACGTTTCATCCTTTTGAAAAAACTGAATTAATCAATCAATTCCCTGAAACTACACAAATCATTGCAAAGCCAATTTTCTCAGCCGGAGCAAGAGGTTTGCTAAAACTTACAAAAGAAGAATGGCTTTCGAATAATCTAGTAGATACTTACATCTGTCAGCCATTTGTAGAAAGTGTTCCGAAAGCAGGAGAATGGTCTTTAATTTATTTTGATGGATTTTATTCTCATTCCGTCTTAAAAAAAGCAAAACCAGGCGATTTCAGAGTACAATCAGATCACGGCGGAATGGTTACTTATGTTGATGTGCCAGAAGAATGGAAAATACAAGGTCAATAATATCTAAAAGCATGCCCAATAAAACCCTTTTTCGCCCGCGTTGATTATGTTCTTTGGAACGAAAAACCAACATTAATAGAATTAGAAGTAATCGAACCCGAATTATTTGTAACGGAAGCAAAAGCGAATACTAATTATTGTGAAGCTATTTTGAATCGAGTTAAACTTTTCTTTTATACTCTTTAAGCGTCAAAGTAAAAACTCAAAAACATTACAAAGTTTAATAGATAAGCAAAACTAATAAGTAAATCATTCATTAACTGTAATCCGAATTCGTCTTTTTTTTACGTATCTCAAGCCAAAAACCGAAAACTAAGATTAATTCATTTACTTTTTCAATGTTGTAAACATGTTGTACCTATCACAACTCACAAAAGCTTTAGATCATTATTTTTTAAATAACTTACAAAATAAAATAGTAACCTCACCGGGACTCGAACCCAGATCTAGTGCTTAGGAGGCGCTCGTTCTATCCTGTTGAACTATAAGGTCATTCTAAATATCATGTGAAATTTAGTGATTATTTATCAATTTGTAACCATAACTTGCATCTTACGTTATGTGACTCCGTTGTAAATTTAGCATGAACAGAAAAGTTTCTCTTAATTTGTACATTTACTTAATTGAAAAATTTGAATCCTAAATTATGAGTTTACACCAGAAAGTTGATATTCTCAGCTTACACCCTTCTAAATATTGCAAATTAGCCGATTATTTATTGAAAACCACTTTTCGAAGTGAGCTCAATTCGTAAATTCGACAACATCCATTTTAAAATGATTGATTCTTCACTTTACTATTTACTACTTAAGAGTCGAAAGTCGAATAAATTTCATTAATCTTTAAATAAAGAAATTACTAATTTCAGTTTTCAACATGTTTGCACAAAAAGTACTTTTTTTCTCCTTTTTTATTTTATTGACTCAAAACATATTTGCTCAATCTATTGAAATTAAAGGAATTGTTATTGATGCCACAACAAAAGAACCCTTACCTGCTGCTAATATTGCAATAGAAGGAACATATACAGGTACAATTTCTAATAATGAAGGTCAGTTTTCATTACAAACCAAAAAACTTCCTATCACACTTCTATTCAGATACATTGGTTACGAAACCAATTCTGTTCACATTAAAACTAAACCTGGAGAACCTTTAGAAGTTCAATTGAAACCCATTGTATATGAAATGGAAAATATTCAAGTTACAGGCGAAGACCCTGCTGTATATATAATGAAACAGGTAATTGAAAAGAAAAAGAAATGGAGAAGTCAGTTATTTACTTTTGAGGCCGAAGCCTATACTAGACAAGTTTTATCTAACGATACGGGCATAGTAAGTATCAATGAAAGCATTTCGAAAACATTTTGGCATTATAAAAACGGGTTTAGAGAAGTTATTCAAGCAAAACGACAAACTAATAATTTAAAAGCTGCTGAAAATTTTGCTGGCGCTAGTTATGTCCCAAACTTTTATGATGATGACATAACCATCTCAGGATTTATAATTATGGGTGTCACTCATACTGATGCTATCGATACCTATGCATTTAAATTAGAAAAATATCGCAAACTTGACGATAAAGTTGTGTTTGATATTTCTGTTCGACCAAAAAATAAATTAGCAACTACTTTTAAAGGAATGATTTCCGTTTTAGACGAAGATTATGCCATTTTAGAGGTTGATTTGGTTCCAAATGAGTCAATTATGTTTCCACCTCCAGTTAAAGAATTTAATCTTGCCTATAAGCAACAATTCAATAATTTCGGCGGTGATTTTTGGTTTCCTGTTGATGTAAGAATAAATGGTTCTATAGTAATCGGAATGATGGGAATAAACATACCAAAAATCATTTTTAATCAGGTTTCAAGACAGACCAATTATAAAGTAAACGGAACAGTTCCAGACTCATTATACAATTTTCGCAGACGCTTAGTTGTTGATAGCCTTAGAGTTAGTGAAAGATCAGATTCTCTTTTCCTTTTCAAACATGTAATGATTCCACTTTCTGATACCGAGCAAAAAGCATATTCTGGTATAGATAGTACAATGAGTATTGATAAAGCATTTAAACCTAAAGGTGCCGTCGGACGATTCCTAGATTCAGATGATGACGACAATAAAAAATCGACAGGATTTGCAATAATTGATAAAATAACAGATTACTTTTCACCACAAATAAGATACACAAGAACAGAAGGTGGACATTTTGGTGGCGAATTATTTTATAAATACAATAGCTTTAAAATTGCGGTTCGAAGTGGATATAAAACCAATTCGTCTTTGCTAGCTAAAGGAACATCAATTGAATATAATGGCAAAAAAAACAAACAGAATTTATTAACGAAGCTCTATTATAACGACGATATTGTCCCCAGAATTGAATCACAGCAATATAATAGAATAATGAGTT
>Ga0100387_10005759_pt1 | contig 10027 bp, 5 predicted proteins | sample CryGeymeta201511_FD_81547 | JGI IMG/M metagenome (GOLD analysis project Ga0100387, IMG submission 81547) | Groundwater microbial communities from Crystal Geyser aquifers in Utah, USA - Crystal Geyser metaG 2015-11 | ecosystem: Environmental > Aquatic > Deep subsurface > Groundwater | place: USA... | reverse complement strand
GATTTTTAATGGTACTTGTGTTTTTGTATATCTGATTTGGGTTTTCATATTTTTTTATTTCTATTGCGAAGTTAACTTGTGAAATATCTAATTTTATATAGACACACTTTACTATTAGGAAGTTAACTTGTGAAAATCACCTTTTTTATTTTGATAGACACATTTTTGGGTACGGTATGAGTTCAGGCATGAATTTAGGTATTTTTCATCATAAAAAAAAGAGGTTACCGTATTTTTTAAAACTTGTTACAATCTTTTTAAAATCCGGTTTGGCGGAATGATTCGGTTATTTAGTGAATCATGGTGTGTATCCCTGATACCTGAATAATCTCATTGAAACACCATTTGATCATTCTTCAAAAAATCCGTGATGATTGACAACGGGAGGGTATTTACAACCGGGAACACAAATTTTTCACACTGTAAAATCCAGCAGCACCTTCCCAAAATTTTTTCGGTCCTGGATATATTGATGGGCGCTTGCCGCTTCAGAATAGTGAAACACCCGATCGATAACCGGATCGATTTTACCGGCTTCTGCCATGGCGATGAGTTTATCTGCGGCATATTTGATCTTATGCCCGGCGCCTGCCAGTTTTCCCAGATGATATCCCATCACACTTTTATTTTCCCCGATCATAAACCCAGGGTTGAAGCGGGGAATATTCCAGGCTTCTTTCAGTATTGCAATGGGATTCCGTCGGATGCCGCTTACCATTTTCTGGTCTCCGTACACGATGAGTTTCCCCATGGGCGCCAACAGTTTATAGCCGGTTTTCCAGCTTTTTCCACCACGTGGATCGAGGATCAGATCAACACCGGTATGGTGGGTGATTTCCATGACTCTCTGTAAAATATCCTCTAACCGGTAGTCGATACAGTACGTGACACCCATGGCTTTCAACCGGTCATGTTTCCACCCGGAGGCGGTGCAGATCATCCCCGCATTCACAGATTGCGCTAACTGAATCGCCGCTGTTCCCACACCACCGCCGGCGCCATGGATCAAAACGGCTTCACCGTTTTGGAGGTTACCCAGTTGAAATATCATCATGTATGCGGTGATATACACCAGAGGGAAAGCGCCACCCTGCTTTAGCGAGAAATTTTTCGGGAGGGGCATCACCATATTTTCATTTACACAGCAATGGGTGCTGTAACTTCCAAAGCGACAAAAGGTCATAACCGGCTGTCCGGATTTGAATTGAGTGACTCTCTTCCCCACCGCCATTACTTCCCCGCTGGCTTCGCTCCCGATGCCGCAGGGCGGTTTGGGTGCGCCGGGATATAGTTTCATCCGTGCCATGATCTCAGAAAAATTGATACCCGCATAGTGGATCCGGATGAGTACCTCATTCGCACCGGGTGATGGGACAGGTGCGGATCGTACCTGTAATACTTTGGGTGGACCGTATTTTGTGATGATCACTTGTTTCATGGTATCCATGGATTTTCTCCGTGTTGGGGTGATAAATGAGCGCCTGTTATTCGTTCATCATATGTAAAAAATCAGACTCGGACAGCACAGTTACGCCCAATGATTCAGCTTTCGTTAATTTGGATCCGGCGCCGGGACCCGCCACCACAAAGTCAGTGTTTTTACTGACCGAACCGCTGGCTCGTCCCCCCCTGATTTCCACCCACGATTTGGCTTCTTTCCGGGTAAATTTCTCCAGACTACCGGTAAACACAAATATCTTACCGGAAAACTTTTCATCCTCCGGGCTCGCCGATGACCGAAATGTAACCCCGGATTCGAAACACCGACGGATGATATTCATATTTTCTTCATCTTTGAAAAAATCCACGATCGATTGTGCCATCACCTCACCGATCTCAAAAATACCGGTCAGTTCTTTAACATCCGCCTGTTGAAACCTTTTGAAATCACCTTTGAAATGTTTATCAAGCACTTTCCCCGCATGTTCGCCAACATTTCGGATACCCAGCGCAAAGATGAACCGCGCCATCGTGGTTTGCCGGGACTTTTCTATGGCGGCAATGATGTTGTCGGCTGATCGTTTGCCCATTCGGTCCAGCATCACCAGCCGTGACCCGGTAAGTGTGAAAATATCGGAGATCGTTTTGATAACCCCTTCATCTGCCAATTGTTCGACCAGTTTTTCACCGAATCCGTCAATATCCATACATCCTTTTGAAACAAAATGAGTGATCCTTTTCCTGATTTGTGCAGGGCAGGAAATATTCCCGCAACGAGACACCGCCTCACCTTCAGGACGGGACACGGTGTGACCGCAAACCGGGCAGGTTTCCGGTAACCGATAAGGCGCTGCACTTGCCGGACGCTTTTCCAGAATGACCTGAACGACTTCAGGGATCACATCCCCTGCCCGCTGAATAAGAACGGTATCGCCGATGCGGACATCCTTACGGTCAATTTCGTCCTGGTTGTGGAGGGTCGCATTAGACACAACGACACCCCCGACCGTTACCGGGTTCAGTCTTGCTACCGGCGTTATCGCCCCGGTCCGTCCCACACTGGCAATGATGTCGAGAATGGTAGTTGTAACCTGTTGAGCCTTGAATTTACCGGCAATTGCCCACCGGGGAGACCGGCTCCGAACCCCCAGTTTTTGCTGAAGGTCAAAGAGATTCACTTTGAATACCACGCCGTCTATATCATAGGGCAGATCGTTTCGGCTATTTTCCATCTTTCGATAATAATCAAGCAGAAATTCAATCCCTTCGCCGGTCTTAACAAGCGGATTTACGGGGAAACCCCATGTCGGGAGCAGTTGCAAAAAGGTTGACTGTGACGGGACGTCCACCCCATCCATCAGTCCCGGCGCATAACAGTAAATTCGGAGTGGACGATCCGAGGTGATACGGGGATCGAGTTGACGAAGACTTCCGGCAGATGCGTTTCGGGGATTGGCGAAGGGCGATTCTCCTGCATCCAGCCGGGTCTCATTCAATGTTCGGAAATCATTCCGAAGCATGAACACCTCGCCACGGACTTCAAAAACGGCCGGCGGATGGTTTAAATGAATTGATAATGGGATGGACTTAATTGTTCGAAGATTCCGGGTGATATCCTCACCTATTGTGCCGTCCCCTCGGGTTGAGCCGTGAACGAATTGCCCGTTTTCATACACCAGTTCAACTGCCAGGCCGTCCAGTTTGGGTTCCGCCATATACTCCACGTCACCATCGGTTGAGAGAGACCGCTTCACCTGGTCATTAAACTGCCGGATTCCTTCCTCATTCATGGCGTTTGCCAGAGACAACAGCGGAAGCCGGTGGGGGATCTGTACAAACTCTGATGCCGGTTGTGCACCGACCCGCTGCGTGGGAGAATCAGACGTCACGAATTGGGGATATGCCGCTTCCAGGGCTTGTAACTCACGCATTAACCGGTCGTACTCTGCATCTGAAATTACAGGGTCATCGTACACATAATACCGGATATTATGATGATCAATCTGCTCCCGGAGTGAACGAATCCGGTCAAGCACTTTTTGGAGTTGACCGTCAGAAAATGCTGGCTTCACTAATTACTTTCAATGGAAAGTTCCTGAGCCAGTGTTGAGGGGATACAAAAGTATTCGTCCGTCGTAAATTTGAATGTGCGGTGTTCGTAGTCGCCCTTTCCATTTATGGCGTATTTGAGGGCATATTCGTCCCGTTTAAGAATGATCTCGCGTAATGAACGGGTGAAAAAAAGTACATCATCCATGGAGTTATAAATCCCAAAACTGACCCGGACCATACCCATCCATGGTTCTGCGTGCCAATCCACCACATTTCTTTTCCGTGCATCTTTGATCTGGTCAGCATGGGTGAGCGTCAGCATTTTTTCAACGTACGGGTGGGCGCAAAAACATTCGTTTCGGACGGCAATGTTGTAATAGTCGTTGAGAATTGCCGCCACGAGACCGTGATTCATATTTTTGATATTGAATGAGATTGTCCCTGCGCGGGGACAGGTACGGGTATCGGTTTCGCCATAAATCACGACATCATCCAGTTTGATCATTTCCAGAAGCGCCGTGTGGGTGAGTTTCTGGTCTTCTGCGAGGACGACCTCCATTCCGATCCGATCTAAAATTTCAATGGCAGTTCCCAGCAGAATACCCCCCACGATGTTGGGTGTTCCGGCTTCTTCACGGTCAGGGAATTTCTTCGTAACAAAATATTTATCTGGAAAAACGCGGTCCACCATCCCGCCACCTACTTCTTCCGGCTCTATTCCTGCTAAGATGGATTTTCTGGTTACGATCACACCGGGCGAGCCGGGACTGTATGTTTTATGACCCGAAAACACGAGGGCGTCCACGTCCATCTCCGGGTCGTCATGTCCGCTCATTCGTATGGGTACATGAGCTGCCAACTGAGCCGCATCAACCACGACTTTGGCGTCGTACCGGTGCGCAAGTTTGGCAACACGGTTGATGGGGTTGATGATCCCGGTAACATTACTGATTCCGGTGACCGATACATAATTCACCCGTCCTTGATATTTTTTCAGGTATTTTTCCAAAAGCTTCAGATCGATGCACCCCATTTTAGACTCGTGTGTATCTACCGGAATATGTATCACGTTCCCGCCGTGTTTCCGGTGTGGCAGATCATTGGAGTGATGCTCCATGATTGAAACCAGTACGAGGTCGCGGTCCGGGCGGAAATGCTTGAGGGACCGGGCTATACGGTTCATCCCTGCTGTGACTCCGTTGCCGGCAAAAAAGCAGGTGTACTCATCCGGGTCAGCCTGTACAAACTTAAGAATTCGGCGGTGTGCCCAGGCGTAGGTGTCAGACGCAATTTTTGCGCTGAAATGGAGTTGGGAATGGGTATTGGCATAATGCTCAAGAAATTTCCAGGCGGTTCTGAAAGCGATTCCCATCATCAGGGTGGAGGCTGTGGAGTCCATGTACCGGCGGCGGGTGGTTTCTCCGGTTGCCAGTTTATACCGGGTACTGTATCCCAGAAAATCAGTTTTAATCCGGCGAAGAAGCGCTCTGCCTGAGGGTGATTTGGTGAAAGATTCGGTGTTTGTCATGTGAAAAATTAGCCAGAATTTCGCCTGTAAACTTAAATGAATTCCGACAATCCCCGGAAAAAAGAAAGGGTCACAAACGTGACCCTTTCCAGATGTATGGTGATTCCCGGTGGAATTAGAACCCGACCGAAAATGCGAGAACGCTGTTATTTTCCAGTCCTGTCGCATTTACCGTTTTAAAGGCATATTCCACACCGAATGTCATACTATTTCCCAATGGGACTTTGAAGCCACCGCCGAAAGATGGTCCGAAGGTATTGTCGGTATATTCGTTATCCCAGTTATCCGTGATGTCATCGACAGAGAGTACGCTGAAGCCGCCGCCAACCCAGGTTTCAAGACCGCTGAGGTCCATGGCATATTCCACACCCAGGTGCAATTCATTAAAACCAAATGAATTGTTCACAAATGATCCGTGAACGTCCACGTTATCCACGGGTTTGTATGTCATGGAAATATCCAACTGTGCATGTAACTCAAATGCCTGTGAAATGATGGCCAGGTGTTCATCCAGTGTACCGGGTTCGGTGCCATCGGGTTGTAGCGTTTGTTCCAGGTTACTTCCACTGAATTGCATTTTCGGACCCAGATTTCTCAACACCACCCCCAAATTCAAAGGAAGGGTGCTGTGGGTGTATTGAACGCCCATATCCAGCGCAAGACCCCGTGTGGAGGTCTCCTGAATGGTTTCGTTCACGATCTTGGAATTCACCCCAAACCGGATACGGTCTGAGAATGCCTTGGAATATCCCAATGTCAGGGTGACAAAGGAAGGGGAATATGTCCGCCCGGATATTCCGTGGGTGTCATTTGCCGTCGTCAGTTTGATGTCGCCAAAATCGAAGTTCTTGATAGACATTCCCACGGTTCCTTTCCCCAAATGGAATGCAAAGGCTGCATAACTCATCCCAATATCTGCAAAATATTTGGTGTTTGAGAACTGTGCATCCGTCGGGGTACCAAAATTGGATATCCCGGCGGGATTATAGTATACAGCATCCGCACCTGAAACCGTGGCGCTGTAGCTGCCATTCAATGCAACCCCTTTTGCCCCCGTGGGGATAAGGAGTTCAGACGCACCGGCCGAGCCGGTGGACTTACCGGTCCCTGCCATGGTAAGTGTTAAAACTGACAGGAAAATCAACGTTTTAAACATGTATTTGTAATTTAACATTCTTGAAACTCCTTTCTTAATAGACATCTATTCGTTGTTCAGGCATAACTACAGCAATTTTAATTACTGCCTCGCAATTATCCGCCTCAACAACCGCGATGTACATACCTGATGCCACCGGGATATCGAAGTTGTTTTGCAAATTCCAGATCTCCGTCTGATCGCCTGCATGCTCGATCTTACGGACCAGATGTCCCGCCATATTATAAATACGGATGGTCGCCATGTCCGGCATATCTGTGAAATGCAGTTGATAGTCAACCGGTGTTCTCTCTTCAGGATTGTATCCATAGTACGGATTGGGCCACACGTTTATTTCTTTACAATCAAATGCATGCATATCCGGAGCGACGTCTGCAGTAGTGAAGGTAAACGTGTCGGCTGTTGTGTTGGGTTTATTGGTGATCCACCGGATGATCGTGCCGACCTCGGGCATTGCCAGTTCTGCTGCTGCAGAATCAAGCGTACCGCCTCCGCCGCCCAGATACCGGTTCCAGTTCATCAGCCGTGACCGGGCGATGACTTCTGTCCATCCACCGGATGGTGAGTTTCCGATACCGGGCGCAAAGAATGCATCATACCCTGCCTGGCCGGCAGACATATCGTCCGGATTTCCCCAATATACCCAGTCTGATGACGGATCATCATCTCCACCTGAACTGGGATCATCACCCCACAGGTCAAAAGCGTCAATGTTATCATTGTTTGTTGTATCGAGACCCGCCCCGTTCAGGATTGCGGGTAACATCCTGAAATCATCACTGGTATCATCGGCGCCCGGTCCCAAATTCCATAGTTCAAACGGGACGTTGCCCATGATGAGTCCGTCTTCAAACCGTCTGTAGCCCATTCCGTTTGCCAGCGCATCGTTCGTAAATCTCATTTCAAAATCATTGGGGATTGCCCGGCTGAAATTAGACCCTCTGAAGACTCTTTCGTAGAACGAATCTATATCATTGTCAGCGCCGCCGCCCGTTACAAATGCCCAGCCGCCCTGAGCCTGCTCTGTGGGGTAGTCCGGCGCGTTAAGGAAGTTGATCCACAAAATGTTCTCATTCACATCCTCATCCACACCGGGAATCGGACCATTGGCATTAGCGGTCTGCCAGATGCCGTGTATCCCACCAGACGGACCGTTCACGATCACGTGTACGCCATCGAAAATAGGCGCAGTGTAGTCTCCATCGATTTCACCGGTCATCCCATTCAAACCGCTTTGGACATCCTGTTTTGGAGTGACATATGCGCCGTCGGTTACATCCAGTACCCACCAGTAGATGAAAGGCGATTCTTCATCTGTATCCACAGCAAGCGGAAGCTCCGGATGAATGACGGAGGAAACCCGGTCTGATGGTCCTCTGTCTGATGGCGGTGAAAGCGAGGCACAATCTCCATTGTCATAATTCCATTCGGCACAGTTCCAAAACTGGCCGGCATAATCTGGTGAAGCAGGGTCATCGCACCACCCGTCGCCAATCCAACTGAGGTCTCCGCAGTTTCCCGCACAGTCAATATCATGGGTCGGACCGTCATCTGCAGTGTACCATTCACCGGCACAATCCTTTCCGGCATAGCCCAGGTCTGCAATATACATATAATGACCGAACTCTACCCGGTATTCATGGCCGGTGACATCATAAGGATTAACCACTGTGACCTGAATGGAGCCATCCGAAGGACCGATATGCGTTACGTCAAAGTCAGAGAACCCGGTGTCTGCCGACGGATCAACGTAAGCATCTTTTTGCGGACGGACCAGGAAGATGTTGTTCGGACTTTCAAGCGTACGGGGAATCCCGATCTCATTGTATCCGTATGCAGTGACGGTGAAATAGTATGCCCGTTCGTTCATCAATGGTAAACCGCCGTTGAGTTTGTCGCTGGTAATGTGCAGATACCGTTTAATACCGGAATCGGTCCCGAATTGAACCGGAACATTTACATTTACCCCCCAATTGGGATCAAATGTATTCGGGTCCCAAATTTCGGTAATTCCGTTTACAAGGTCATAGGTTGCCAATAACTGTCTTCCGCCGGTTCCGGAAAGATTTTCATGCTGCCAGATGTTGTACCCTTCAAAATGAAAATAAGTAGGATCACCATTTTCATCCAGGTCTAATTGGTCTTCTGCGACATAATCTTCAGCAATATCATCCCACTCCAGAATGACCTCTTCGAAATTTGAAGTGACTGTTACGGTGGGTTGAGGCGGAGACGGTGGCAGCGCAAAGAAGATATCGTATGCCAACTGAGCTAACTGATCAGTTTGTTTCAGTAAGGTTACTGATGACAAAGCATCGCTTGCCTGTGCCATGATGATACCAAATACCACTTCCAAAGAATCGCCGTCCATGAAGTTAAAGGGTCCGACATTCATCAGAAAACGACGGTCACCGGATGAATGGTCATCACTGTCTACCCAGCAGTTGTCGGCTGCACCAGTGTTATTGTTCGGATCGCAAGGATGTACAAATTTGCTGGGTTGTCCGGTTGCTGAGTTGATAAACGGTGTTCCGTCTCTTTTATACCCTGACATGTAGTTATACGCTTCTTCTGCATCATTCGGATCGGCATAAACATCATCGCTGTTTATGTACTTCGTGAAGGAAGACATTGGCAGGTTCTTCCACCCGGCTCTTCTTTCGCCAAATGCAAAGGTCGTATCTGTAGCTGCTCCCGGAACTGCTGACTGAAAGAAGTCATACCCAATTGCGGGTGCTGCAGTGCCATAGTCGTCATCTGCGCCATCGTTATAACAGTACCCTAAACTGAGCAGGGTGTCACACCCGACAAAGTCATCACCGGCATAACCCAAATCAGGGTCATCCCACAGTCCGATAAAAGTGCCTGTGATATCCTCTCCACCTTTGTTGAATGCCTGGACTTTCACAAACATCATATCCCCGAATGCGTCAGGACGATTATACCCCCATATGGTGACCCGGACTTCTATACCCAGTGGCTGAGTTCCGAAGATATTGGCATGAGTTGCCCCATCTCCATCGTTCATCACATACCAGATGACCTGGTCGCCGATGAAATCCGGATGATCCGGTCCGTTTGGTAATGGAGAATACACACCATCGTTGTCTTCATCCACCCAGGGAGCGCCTAAATCAGCCGGCCAATTCTGGAAATCACTATTTTCCAATGGGTCCGCCAGATCACTTTTATTCACAATGTATAGCTGGTGTTCATTCGCATTAAAGTCACTTGCCCAGGGGCCGGCAACAAATTCCGGTCCGTATTCGCCAACTGCCGTTCGTTTATTCCCGTCAACGATACCGCTAAACCAGATGCCGGATGCAAAGTTAGATAATAAATGGGTTCCACCAGGCCATTCCATACCGGAGTTACCGGTAATTCGGTGCGAAACGATCATACCGTTATTTTCGAGGTAGTTATAAATACGGTTCCCCGTAAACTGACCTGTATCGGATTTTAGCAATTGCGGGGATGCATTTCCGGCAGATTCAGCTGCATTTGCAACTAAGGTCACGATGCCTATTATCAGGACCGGTACCATTAGTTTAAACATTTTCATTAAACTTATTTTCATCAATCTTGCTCCTTTTAATATCTATTGATTAAAGATCAAATTGAACGCCGAAACGAACCTGTCGGGGCTCACCCCAATTTCTCGGATCACGTAACTGTGCATTGTAGAAATCCACAACATCAGGATTTCCTGTTGCCCACACTTTACCTTCCTGAGTACTCAAATATCCATCGCTGGCAGCGTCACCCGTTCCTACAAAAACTTCATCAACATTTGATCTGTCTGTCAGGTTGGTCACCCAGAGATAAATATTAGCAGAGTACGCACCCAATTG
>Ga0100387_10005730_pt1 | contig 10042 bp, 8 predicted proteins | sample CryGeymeta201511_FD_81547 | JGI IMG/M metagenome (GOLD analysis project Ga0100387, IMG submission 81547) | Groundwater microbial communities from Crystal Geyser aquifers in Utah, USA - Crystal Geyser metaG 2015-11 | ecosystem: Environmental > Aquatic > Deep subsurface > Groundwater | place: USA... | reverse complement strand
GCCTCGGGGTTTGTATTATTCCAATACCCGGCGCTTCAGCTATTACAGCTCTATCCAGTGTAGCTGGTTTTTCCATGGACAAGTTTTTGTTTTTGGGCTTCCCGCCAGCCAAAAATAAACGAAAGAAGTTTTTTGAAGAAGTTATCGCCTCAAAATACCCAGTGATTTTATACGAATCTTGTCACAGAATCTTAAAAACTTTGGGGGAGCTGAAGGAGGTTTGCTCCTTCCCCGAAAGGAAGGAGCGAACATCCTTCCAAATCGTAGTGGGTCGTGAGCTCACCAAAAAGTTTGAAACAATCTATCGGGGCACTCTTAACGAAGTTGCAAAAGAGATAGAAAATGATAAGGTGGGAGGCAATATTAAGGGAGAATTTGTGGTGGCGATTGATAAAAAATAATATGACTAAAAATAAAGAAAAATTTTATATCGCGACAAGCATCGCTTACACCAATTCTTTGCCGCATATTGGCTATGCTTTGGAATTGATTCAGGCGGATGCGGTGGCGCGGTATAATCGCTTATTGGGCAAAGATGTTTGGTTTTTAACTGGCACTGACGAACACGGAAGCAAAATTGTCAGAAAAGCCGAAGAAGAAGGCAAATTGCCCCAAGAATTTTGCGATGAAATTTCAGCGAAATTTAAGGAATTAAAAACGGTTTTGGATTTGTCTTTTGACGATTTTATAAGGACAACGGAAGAACGCCATATTTTAGGTGTCCAAAAACTTTGGAAGGCCTGCGAAAAAGACATTTTCAAAAAGAAATATTCCGGGTTTTATTGTGTTGCATGCGAAACATTTTATAAAGAAGATGAGCTCCAAAACGGGACTTGTCCGATTCATTTAATCAAGCCGGAATTTATGGAAGAAGAAAATTATTTTTTCCGGCTTTCAAAGTATCAGGATTATTTAAAAAATTTGGTTGAAAAAGAAAAAATAAAAATTATTTCCCAAAGCCGGAAAAACGAAATTTTGGCTTTTATCAACAGGGGGCTTGAAGATATTTGCGTTTCTCGTTCAAGCGAACGGGCGCGAAGCTGGGGGATAGACGTTCCGGGAGATTCAAGCCAGAAAATTTGGGTCTGGTTTGATGCTTTAAGCAATTACATTACCGCTTTGGATTTTGGCAAAGGTGGTGAAAAATTCCAAAGTTGGTGGCAAGAAAACGATAAAAAAATTCATGTTGTCGGAAAAGATATATTAAAATTTCACGCGGTTTATTGGCCGGCAATGCTTTTTTCGGCCGGTTTGAATCCGCCTGACATTATTTTCGCTCACGGATTTATTACCGTTGACGGACAAAAAATGTCTAAGTCTTCGGGTAACGTTATTGACCCGTTTGAACTGGTTAAAAAATATGGAGCCGACGGCGCGCGCTATTTCTTTTTGGCGGAATTTCCGACAACCGAAGACGGAGATTTCACTTATAAAAAATTTGAACAACGCTACAATTCCGATTTGGCGAACGGCATGGGAAATCTTTTTGAAAGGGTTTTGACGATGGTTTTGAAATTCGGGGTTGAAAACATAAAAGCCGTTGGCGCCGACCAGGCGATTTTGGATTTATGCAGCCAAACGGAAAAATCTTATTCGGGGAAAATGGCGAATTTCCAATTTTATGACGCGTTGAAAGATGTTTTGTTGTTCGCCGGCGCGATGGATAAATATATCAATGATAAAAAGCCTTGGAGTTTATTGGAGAATAAGAATAATGAAACAAAAAAGATTTTAAGCGGTTTAACGTTCGGTTTGGAAAAAATCGTTTTTTGGCTCAAGCCGTTTATGCCGTCAAAGATGAAGAAAGCGGAAAATTATCTTAAAAATCTCGGCGAGCAAAAAGAAAAGCTCAATTTATTCCCGAGAATACAATAATGCTTATTGACACTCACGCTCATTTAAATTTGAAAGATTATAAGAATGACGCCGATGAAGTTATTAAAAGAGCTTTAGAAAATGGCGTCTGGATGATAAATGCCGGCGTTGGTTTTGAAACCTCAAAAAAGGCGGTTGAGCTTGCGGAGAAATTCCCCGGTGTTTACGCAGCGGTAGGTTTTCACCCGAATGATTCAAAAGAAGAATTTGATTATTCGGTTTTAAAAGAATTGGCGGCAAATCCGAAGGTTGTGGCAATCGGCGAAACGGGATTGGACTACCATAGAATTGAGAATAATGAATTTTCGCCCGAGGCGAACCCGCCTTTGGCGGGAAGAATTAAGGAAAAACAAAAAGAAATTTTTAAAAAGCAGATTGAATTGGCGCTTGAATTGAAAAAGCCGCTGATTATTCATTGCCGCGAAGCTCACAATGATTTATTAGAAATCTTAAATTCTAAATTCTCAATTCTAAATTTTCAGCCTGGCGTTCTTCATAGTTTTTCTGGAGGATTGGAAGAGGCGGGAAAATATCGTGAAATGGGGTTTAAAATCGCTTTTAACGGAATAATCACCCTTAGCCGTGATTATGATGAGGTTATTTTAAGAACTCCGCTTGAAGATATTTTAATTGAAACCGATTGTCCATTTTTAACCCCCGTTCCTTATAGGGGAAAAAGAAATGAACCGTTATATGTTATTGAGGTGGCGAAGAAAATAGCGGAGATAAAAGGATTATCTTTGGGAAAAATAGCGGGGCAAACAACTGAAAATGCAAAAGAACTTTTTGGCATTAACGGTTAGTTTGCTAAAATTTTCGGCAATTGTTAAAATTAAAGAATGTTTGACATTACAACAATTGGCTCGGCGACAAAGGACGTTTTTTTATTAAGTCCAGATTTTAAAATTTTGCGGAATGATAAGAATCTTGGAAAAAAAGATTTTCCGGAAAGCGAAGCGCAGTGTTTTCCGATTGGAGCGAAAATTAAAATTGAAAGAGCGGTTTTTTTAACCGGCGGCGGTTCAACCAACGCGGCAACGACTTTTAGCAGGCAAGATTTAGAAACTGCGGCGCTGGTTAGGCTGGGGAACGATGAAAATGCCGATTATATTCTGGAAAAAATAAAGAAAGAAAAAATTTCTCCCTTGGTCATAAAAGATAAAAAGAAAGGAAGCGATTATTCAACTATTTTACTTAATTCTTCGGGCGAGCGGACAGTTTTAATTTACTACGGCGCTTCAAGCGGGCTAAGCGTTTCGGAAATTCCTTTTGGTAAAATGAAAAGCAAGTGGGTTTATATTGCGCCCGGAGATATTTTCTACGGAACAATTGAAAAGATTTTTAATCATTTTCACAAAAGTAAAACTTTGATAGCTTTTAATCCTTCAAGAAAGTTTATTGATTTGGGATTGAAAAAATTGAAGCCGCTTTTGGATCAAACTGAAGTTTTGATTTTAAATTTGGAAGAAGGCGCTGTTTTAACAGGGATAGATTACAAAAAAGAAAAAGAAATTTTTGAAAAGCTCGATATGGTGAAAAAGAGAATAGTGGTAATGACAAATGGGCCGAAAGGAGTCGTTGTTTCAGACGGTAGAAATATTTATCGCGCAGGAGTTTTTTCCGGGAAAATCGTTGATAGACTTGGCGCCGGCGACGCTTTCGGCAGTGGGTTTGTGGCCGGTTTAATTCGGCAAATTGAAAATTTACCGCCAAAGGCGGTAGAGTATGCAATTCGGCTCGGCTCGGCGAACGCCGCTTCGGTTGTGGGAAAAATCGGGGCGAAAGAGGGAATTTTAACTAAAAGAGAATTTAACGATAAAAAATGGGGTAAATTAAAAATTTTATGCCATACGAAAAAATAGCCAAAATTCTTCGCGCAGATAAAAATAATATTCATTTACTGGAAGAACGGCTCGGCGCGCTGACGGGGAAAAAATCGGTAATGGAAAAAATTACCGCGGAAAATGAAAAAAGAATCAGGGAAAGTCTTGATTATTTGAATTTAGGCAGAAATTTGAACGCTAAACAGATTTACGATGCTTTAATCAGTAAAATGGAGGCCGATAACGGTAAACTTTTTATGGCTTTTAACGAGCCTTCGGCAGTTTCTCCAAGCGATTGGCAAAAAGTTTTGGAAATCGCCAAGAAGATTTGCGGCGAGCCGAAAGGATTTTTTTTAAAAAAAGAAAAGGCCGCCGAATTTTTAGAAAACAGTCCGCCAAAAAAAATTCTTAAAGCGTTAAATTATGAATCAGTCGGCGAAATGCTTCAAAAAGAAGACATTTTCGAAATTTTCCCCGCTTTAAGATTTGTGGAAGGAAACGAATGGCTTAATAAAAATTTCTTCAACCAATATGAAAATTTGTCTCCGGAAGACTTTGAAGAAAGAGAAATAAAAGTTTTAGCCTTGCCTGAAAGGTGGGCGGAAATCGCCAAAAGTTTTGTAGCCCATAAATACCACAATATCAGCCATTTGAAAGAAATGGGAATAATTTATGTCATTCCGCTTTCTTTGGAGATATCGGGAGAAACGTTGCGTAATTTCGGATTGATTTTGCACTATTTCAGCGAAGTGGAATTTTATTCAAAATTATTCCGTAAATCCGCCAAAAATAAAGATGATTTCGCTCAAAACGTAATTTCGCTTCTACGAGGCGACTTGGTTGAAAATCGTTTAAATTTGCCCGAAAACGGTAAAATGCGCTGGCTGGTTGTCCAAAGGTATCTTGCCAAAGACGACGAAAACGATTGGCGGCTTTTTGAGCCCCACATTAATCCCGAAGCGATGCATTGGGAAAAAGCGGAAAGAATGTTAGTTGAAACAGGAAAATCTTTTAACGGTTTTTCGGCAGATTTGGCTTTTTGGGAAAATCTTAATTGGGTAGGGGATTATTTTATCACTGAAAGCGGCGCTGAAGCGCTGGTAAGTTTTAATCTTATCGATACGGCGATGTCTTTGGTAAAAGAAAAAGAGCTTGTGAAATATCTTTATCATCACCAAGAGGCGCTGTGGAATAAAATTTTTATAGAATATTTCGGCGAAGAAAAAATGGAGCAAATGATGGAAAAAAATATTCTTGAGGGCTGGTTTGAGATTTAAGATGTTTGAGGAAAACGTTATATTGAAAAATTACAGTAATTATAAAATCGGTGGGCCGGCGAAAATTTTTTTACGCGCTAAGAACGTAGACGAAATTTTAAAAGGAGTTGAGGAAGCCCGGCGAACAAAAAACAAAATTTTTGTTTTGGGCGGAGGAACCAATATTTTATTCAGCGATGAAATTTTTGACGGATTGGTTTTAAAGCCGGAAATAAATTTCATAAAAGAAGAAGGAGATTTGATAAAAGTTGGCGCCGGGATCTTAATGGATGAACTGGTTGATTATTTTTTGGAAAAAGGCTTGGACGGTTTGGAATGGGCTGCCGGCTTGCCTGGGACTTTAGGAGGAGCGGTTCGCGGCAATGCGGGCGCTTTTCGCGGCGAAACAAAAGATATTATTAAAGAAGTTATCAGCTTGGATATTTCAAAATCTAAAACTAAAATAATTAAAAGAACCGGCGATGAATGTGAATTTTTTTATCGTTCAAGTATTTTTAAGTCCAACAGCAGCCGCGAAATAATTTTGGAAGCTACATTGCTCGCCCAAAAAGGCGATAAAAAAGAAATGCGCGACATAGCGGCGGAAAATATCAGATATCGAATAGAGAAACAACCGCTTGAACACCCTAATATCGGCAGCACCTTTAAAAATGTGCCGTTGAAACGGATGGGATTAATTAATGAGAATATGAAAAGTAAAATAAAAACCGACCCGTTTCCAATAATCCCAGTCGCTTATTTAATTTCTGAGGTTGGCCTCAAGGGAGTTTCTTGCGGTGGCGCCATGATTTCGCCAAAACACCCGAATTTTATAGTCAACGCGCTTGATGCCACCGCAAATGACATAAGATCGCTGATTTTTTTGGTAAAAGACGAAGTTTACAAGAAATTTAAAGTAAAATTGGAGGAAGAAATAGAATATTTGGTATAAGTTTTTTTATATTTGAAATAAAAATTCGGATTATCAAAGTTTTTTTCGAAAATAATTCGCGAAATAAGTTATCCACATTTACGTAGAAACTTATTTGTTCTAAGATTAAAGTAAGAACTTGTTTCTAATGGTCAGCGTGATTGGCAGGTCGACAATCCAACACTGGCTAAAAATTCTTTTCGCAAGCGAAAAAATTTTTAATATTTTTAATAAAAAAATAAAAACGCCTGCGAATATTACAATGGCAGCTAAGAAAAAAGGAAAGAAAAAGAAGAAATAATCTTTTATCCCTCTCTGATTTCGATCGGAGAGGGATTTTTTATAACTTGCCCCGTTAGACAAATATTAATCTAAGTTTATTTTAAATATGATTTTAAAAATCAGAGAATTTCACAATTTATTTTGTCTAACGGGGCTTGTTAAATCTTCAAAAAACCGTATAATATTTGTATTAATTAAATTGTATTATTAAATATCTCATAATATAACTATAAATATAAAAGCTACAAATTTGGATTTAACACCTTCAATCTGCGAATATATTGAAGAAAAAATCGGCTCTTTGGATAAATTTCTTGAAAGGTTTGAGAAGAGGGGGGAAATTGAGATTTTTGTTGAAATTGCCAGAACTACAAAACATCACAAGAGCGGAGAAGTTTTTCGCGCGGAAGCAACCTTCTCTGTGGGTAAAAAAGTTTTCCGCGCCGAAGATTTGAACGAAGATATTAGAATGGCGATAGACGAAATTCGTAATAAGCTTCAGCAAGAAATAAAAAAATATAAAGAAAAGAAAATTGAGAGGCATGTTTAATATTATTGGAAAAATTTTCGGCAAGCAAGATTTTGAACCTTTAATAGAAAAAATAAATTCTTTGGAGCCGGAACTTGAAAAATTGTCCGGCGAAGAACTTAAAAGTAAAAGTTTTGAATTTAAAAAACTTGTCCAAGAGGGAAAAGAGCTCGGCGAAATTTTACCCGAAGCTTTTGCTCTAATTCGTGAAGCTTCAAAAAGAGTTTTAGGGCAAAGGCACTTTGACGTTCAGCTTATCGGCGGAATTATTTTGCATCAGGGAAAAATCGCCGAGATGATGACGGGCGAGGGAAAAACTTTGGCGGCAACGGCTCCGGTCTATCTGAATGCTTTAACGGGCAAAGGAGTTCATGTGATTACAGTGAATGATTATTTGGCGCGCCGCGACGCGATTTGGATGGGACAAATTTATTCCAGCCTTGGGATGTCGATTGGCTGTTTGGCGCACGAGACCGCCTTTGTTTATGATTCTGAGTATAAGGGAGCTGCTTCTCAAGAAGACGAGAAGCGTGATGAACTCGGTTCTTTTAAGATTTTTCAGGATTTTTTAAGGCCGGTTTCAAGAAAAGAAGCTTATTCAACTGATATTGTTTATGGCACAAACAATGAATTCGGTTTTGACTATTTAAGGGATAATTTGGCTTATGACCCGAGCCAGCAGGCTCAAACAGGGCATTATTTTGCCATTATAGACGAAGTTGACAGTATTTTGATAGACGAAGCAAGAACTCCTTTAATTATTTCCGGCCCAGACGCCGAATCAAGCGAATATTATAAAATTTTTGCCAGAGTGGCCAGCCGTTTGGAAAAAGGTGAAGATTATATAGTTGATGAAAAAGCGCGGACTGCAAGCATAACAGATAAGGGCATAGACAAAGTTGAAGAAACTTTAGGCATAAAAGATATTTACGACGCGCAAAATTTTCGATTGGTTCATTATTTAGAAGAGTCTTTGAAGGCGAAAGCGTTATTTTTTAAAGATAAACATTATATAGTTGAGAAAGGAGAGGTCGTCATTATAGATGAATTTACTGGCCGAAAAATGTACGGCCGTAGATATTCCGGCGGACTTCATCAGGCGATTGAAGCTAAAGAGGGGGTGGAAATTAAACAGGAAACGCGGACGTTTGCGCAAATCACAATCCAAAATTATTTTCGTTTATACGAAAAAATTTCCGGAATGACGGGCACGGCTCAAACTTCAGCCGAAGAATTTCATAAAGTTTATAATTTGGAAGTTGTCAGCGTGCCGCCGAATAAGCCGGTTGCGCGCAAAAATTATCCTGACGCCATTTATAAAAATTTTGAAGCAAAGTATCGGGCCATTGTTGAAGAAACTAGGGAACGGCACATGGCCGGCCAGCCGGTTTTGCTTGGCACGGCTTCCATTACAAACAACGAATTTTTGTCCGGTTTGTTTAAGCGCGCCGGAATTCCTCACGAAACTTTAAACGCCAAAAACCATGAACGCGAAGGAGAAATTATCGCCCAGGCCGGAAGGCTCGGAGCGGTAACCGTTGCCACAAACATGGCGGGACGCGGAGTAGATATTATTTTAGGAGGAAACCCGGCAATTTCCGAGCAAGCTGAAAAAGTTAAAAAATTGGGCGGTTTGCACGTTATCGGCACTGAACGCCACGAAGCAAGAAGAATCGATAATCAGCTGCGCGGAAGAAGTGGACGTCAAGGCGACCCGGGCTCTTCGCGCTTTTTCCTCTCTTTGGAAGACGATTTATTAAGGATTTTCGGCGGTGAAAGGATAAAATCATTGATGGAAAGCTTTAATTTACCCGAAGACCAACCGATTGAATCATCTTTGGTTTCCCGCGCGGTAAATGAAGCGCAAAGAAAAATAGAGGGTTTAAATTTTGATTTAAGAAAGCACTTATTGGAATACGATGATGTTTTAAACAAGCAAAGAACCGCTTTTTACAAAAAGAGGCAAGAGATACTTGCCGGCGTAAAAGAGGATAAGTCGCCGTTAATGATGCTTGACGTTTTATGGATGAATCATCTAGAAAACCTTGAAGCATTGAGAGAATCAGTAGGAATGCGGGCGTATGGCCAAAAAGAACCGTTGATAGAATATCGCCGTGAAAGTTATATAATGTTTAAAGAAATGACCGCGAATTTTGAGCGTTGGCGGGAGGAACAGAAGGAAAAAATAAAACAAATTCCCAATGACCAATTATCAATTTCCAATGAAGGTCCTAGTGTTTTAAATTTTAAACCAGTTGAAAATTGGAAATTGAAAATTGAAAATTCCCAATCTGGCAAGATTGGCCGTAACGACCCTTGTCCGTGCGGAAGCGGGAAAAAATATAAGAAGTGCCACGGAGCGTAGAAATATGGAGAAACGATAAGCGGATTTTATATTAGGACATTAGGAGTTTTTAATTAAAAAATCTTGATAGATCGTCTTTGGATAATCCGCTTTCTTTCAGAAATATTAAGAAGTTTTGGCATAATTCAACTCAATGGAAGTGAAAAAGCTTTCGGAATCAATAGGAATTTGCTCGCCGTGCTTGTTCAAGCTCGCAATATATCCCCGGATAGCGTCTTCGGCCATTTTTTTTGCTTCTGTAAGATTTTTCCCATAAGTAACACAACCCGGAAGGGCTGGCACTAAAACCGTAAAGCCGTCTTCTGGTTCAGCTCGGAATATTATGTTGTAATGAAGTTTAGACATATAATTAAAGTATAGTTTCTGTCGCAAAAATGTTAAGAGTTTGATATAATTAATTTTATGGAAATTCAAATTTTTAATGAAAAAAAGGATAGAAAAAGGTTGCCAAAGCCCTTAAGGCTCGATTAAAGATGGAGATTTATTAGTTTTTGTTAATTATACCCCTTGCAGGGTTATTTTTTATATGGTAAAATATATGTATGAAATTTAGACAAACATTATTCTGGGATACCAATCCGCAAAAAATAGACACTAAAAAAAATGCCCAATATATCATTGAGCGTATTTTGGAGTTTGGGAATATAAACGAAGTGGGTTGGATGTTAATGTATTATCCGAAAAGCGTTATTAAAAAAGTAATGCGCCTTCCACGAGTTCAATTAAGCGACAAATCAAAAGCATTGTGGTTTCTGTTAATCAAGTAAAAAAAGATTCCAATCAGCTCTTTTTTGATGCTTTGCCGAAAGCCGCTGTTTCGGCGTTAAAAAAATGTTCAGAAATGGATTTTTTCTCGCAAAGCAATTGGTATTTGGCCAGGGGCACTGCGCTCGCTTTGCAGTCAGGGCATCGCCGGTCTTATGACTTGGATTTTTTTACAGAAAATAAAATTTTTGACGAAAAAAAAGTTGAAAAAATTTT
>Ga0100387_10005718_pt1 | contig 10051 bp, 6 predicted proteins | sample CryGeymeta201511_FD_81547 | JGI IMG/M metagenome (GOLD analysis project Ga0100387, IMG submission 81547) | Groundwater microbial communities from Crystal Geyser aquifers in Utah, USA - Crystal Geyser metaG 2015-11 | ecosystem: Environmental > Aquatic > Deep subsurface > Groundwater | place: USA... | reverse complement strand
CAGGAACAATCCTTCACCGTATAATAATGCAACCATCGGTTACGCCAAAGATTATCATTATGATGAAAATAATGCCTGTTCACCACCTCCGTATTTCCCCACAATTCAGTTTACCAACAATGAAAAACATGTAAAGCTGGTGGATTACGGACCAATTGGCGGATGATGACGGAAGTGAATACCCATTTTTTTAACTTCCCGATGAAAAAAACGGAAGACAGTAGAGCGATTAATTATTAATAAATGAGCAAATAGAATGACTTTAGGAATAGATTTCGGATACTCACACCTGAAAATGGTTCAGCTTGAAAAAACCACCGGCGGTTATGCCTTGCAGAATATTGGCAGCCATCCCATCGTTGAAGACATCAGCACATTTAACCCTGATAATATCGGTAAATCGAATTGGACCGCTGCAATCCAGGATCTTTGCCGAACCATGAAGATCAATCCGAAGCGGGTAAAGAGTCTCGTTTCAGTCCTCCCAGGAAATAATGTCAGTGCAAGACAAATATCTACCCTGGAGTTGTCCAGGGAAGAACTGTTTTCATCTCTTGAATTTGAGGCTAAAAAACATATCCCTATGGATGGTTCAGAGCCGATACTCGATTACCATTATATGGGTGGGGATCCAAAGGAATTGGACAAAATGACCATTTTATTGGTCGCTACCTCCAAAAAACTGGTGAACTATCACAATGAGATTATCCGGGGAGCAGGATTTAAAAATGGTATTTTCGATGCCGAACCGGTTTCAATTGCAAATGCATATGTGGGTACATATGGGTTATCTCCGGAAGGCGCAGACGTCATCCTGAACATCGGAAATCAGAGTACTACGCTGGTCGTCTGGGGTAAAAATCAACGGTTTTTCACCCGGGAAATACGCATTGCCGGATATCATTTCACTCAGGCAGTCATGAAAGCATATAAAATTTCCTTTAGCGAAGCCGAACAGTTGAAAATTGATAAAGGTATCGAATCGGTCACACCGAAGGATGTAAAAGCAGGAGGAGATTCACCTTTTTCACTTCAGGTCGCCGAAAAAACTGTCTTTTCATTGCTTGCAGAAGAAATAAGAAAAACACTTCGATATTATATGAAAAGTAATCCTCAGGCCTTTTTTAATCACTTTTATATTAGTGGTGGATCAGCCCCTATTCACGGTCTTGTGGGCTACCTTGCAGAACAGTTAAACGTGAAAGTAGATATTTTTGATACTTTTAAAAAAATCGAAGGTACAAATTCCATTGACAATCCTGCTCAATTTACCATTGCTGTCGGTTGTGCGATGCGCGGTTTAGAGAAAAAAGGAAAATCCTAGAGTACAAATTTTAATTGATGATCGTGCATCAACTGTGGTAATGAAATCTATAGTGGGGTATTTTGAAACATATGAATGAATTTATTTTAATTAATCTCAATCAAACCATTAACCGTGCATTGTTGGTAGAAGCAAAACGGGAACGGAGCAGATGGGCAATATTTTCAGTAATTCTCATCCTTTTTTTAGGTATTGGTTTTGGATTTTATCGCTTATACAGTGATCTGACACTCCTCGCCCAAAATCGGGAAAACAGGATCCAGCAGGTTAAGGACGAGATCGAATCATTAAAGGAAAATGTCGGTATTGACCTTTCCAAATCAGATATTGAAACGTATTATGAATTTGAAAATAAACACATCCTCTGGGCAGATAAATTGAAAGTGCTGTCAGAAATAACACCGGATTATATGGCAATTACGGAAATCGATTTTAAAAAGGATAAAAATGATACCAGGAGAGACCGGGTAACGCTTTCGGCTATTTCAAGAATTGTATCGGATGAGAAAGATTTTTCTGTTGTTGAAAAATTTATCAACTTATTGAAATCAAACGAAGTATTCTCTGCAGATTTCAGCGATATTCGGTTTGTGACATCTGACCGGTTTATTTCAAGGGGACAGGAGATTCTGGCATTTAAAATTGAGGCATCCAGAACCAAATTTGAGCGGCGGCGGGTTGCTCAGGCGAAGAAAGGGATTTAGATTTTACCATGCGAAGAAATTATGTACTACTAATTGTTATGACCATTGTATTCAGCGGATTCTGGTTTGTGGAAAGCAATTTATACAAGCCCCTTCCAGATCGTATCTCCGATCTGGAGGAAGAGCAGATTACCTATAATGAAAAATTGATCACAGCACAAATTCTGTCTGAAAAGATGGACAATGTATATTCAGTATTTGAAAACAATATGGCGCTTAAAGACGACAATGCGTTGAAAGAAGATGCATCGATTGAATTTCTGAACAATTTAACAGATATTCTGAATAAACTGGGAATTACCGTACTCCATATAAAGCCCGGAGTCAAAGAAGAGAGAGCCACATACACATTTATCCCCTATGAGCTTGAGATTGAATGCACATTTGAAAAATTTGGAAATCTCATCACTGAACTTGAAAAAAATAAACGGTTAATCAGCATTGATGAATTTTTATTGAATAATGGTTTGGAACGACTGGCATTATCCAAAACACGTGAAGCGTTGATGAATGAAGTAATTAAAATGAAAATTTCCACTGTGACACTTAATAAATCCCGGGGCTAAAATGAATTTAAGAACCAAATTTCTATGGAACGTCTTTACCTTTCTCTCATTCCTGACGATCGTTTATACCGGATATCATTTGTATCTTATTTATAATGAAAAAGTAAAACTCAGGCAGACCTACGATACCGAAAAAATGGGAACCGATAAAGATCTTTCCGATAAAGTAAAACTGCTTGAAGACAAACTGATGACCCAGGTAAACTATAAATTTAAGGTAAAGAGCATCCCGACTGATATCACAAAGGTCATTGCCATGGACGGAGTTGATTTCTCGAATTACGGTGTATCATCCTTACGGTTTTCTGCCGGAATTTTTGGAAGTAAACAACATGCGATCGCTCAGTATAAAAATAACACCATAAAAGTCATAGTGGGCGACTCAATTGCCGGCGGGACCGTTGAAAAAATCACTCCGACCGAGGTCATATTTTTAAAAGATGGCGAACGGTTTAGACATGTGCTGACTCCCAAGTTAAATTAATGATAATTCTATATCGAAGTACGAAGGAAAATAAATGAACAAAACATTAGTTATTTTAGCAACTATGATCTGTGGATTCCTGATTGCCAAGGATAATTCTGAGAACGAATCGCTATTGGCAAGTGACCCGATGATTACCATTCATGCGGAAAGCACTTATCTACCCACTGTTCTCGCCATTCTTGCGGACGAGAGTGGTTTCAATATCGTAACCGGTCCTCTGGTGGATAAGGAAGCAAAATTAACTATCCATTTAGACAATATACCGGTCAGCCAGGCGATCAATCTTATTGTTCGTGCCGTGGGTTTGAGTTATGAAATTATCGGAAATTCCATCCTGGTGGCAAAATCAGACCAACTGACCAAAGAAGTGGGAATCAACAGTTATGTCGTCCCATTAAAATATGCAAATGCCGCTGAAGTCAAGGCGCTCCTACTCGATATCACCGAGCAGATCCAGGTGGATAAATCAGGCAATAATCTATTGATCAATACCAGCCCAAAAAAAATCGCTGAAGTCGGGAGAATCATTGAAAAAATCGATGTGCCTGCGCTGCAGATTATGCTTCAGGCACGGTTGATTGAAGTCGCTGTCAGTGATGAACAAAAATTCGGCGTTGACTGGAGTAAACTTGCAAAAATTTCTACCATATTAGCGGAATCGGGAAACCCGATTACCCTAAATGGTGTGGAAACGGGCTCTCTGATCCCCGGAACGTCCTTTTCTCAAAATCCCAATGGTGGAATTGACGAAAGTCTTACCGCCCAACAGTATGGTGTCGTCCCCACTCAAATGTATTTTCAGAGAATTGATCCATCCAACAAACTCAGATTCAACCGTCAATTGACCGCCTATGACGTCACCCTTGATTTTTTACTGAAAAATAACAAAGCAACAATATTGGCTAACTCACAGGTAGTTGCATTGAACGGTCGCGAAGCCTACATTGAAATGGTGGATGTGGTACCGTACGTCCTGTCCGCCGGTGGTGTCGGCGGTCAGGTACAGGTGCAGCGGGAAGAAGTGGGTATTAAACTGGGCATATTACCAATCGTGAATTCCGATGGCTTTATTACAACGACGGTTTCACCCGAAGTCAGTTCTATCTGGGACTTTATCGGTCCGGATGATAATATTCCGTGGACAAAACGAAGAAGATCCACAACCACCATTCGGGTTGAAGACCAGGAAACCATCATTATTGCAGGCTTATTGGGCGCAGATAAAAAATTTGAACATCACCGGTTTCCCCTGTTATGGAGAATACCTTATATCGGTGAAAAGGTGTTCACTCATACGACGGAATCTGAAAACAAAACCGATTTGATTATTGAGATTACACCACATATTGTCAGGGATTCCTATACCGGGATCGAACGTAGAGAATCGCATAAAAATGCTGTTGAATCTATGATCCCGATGGAGTCAGATGACACTGAAGAATCTCCAACCAATACACAAGGAGAAGATAAATGAAGAAATTAATCGCAATTTTTTGGGGCGCATTAACGACACTAATCCTATTGGTGGCGTTATCCTGTGACACCACTAAACCAAAACCTCCTGTTCTTATTTATGAATTAAATCTGATTAGTGACGCCACAGAATCCAACGTTTATGCTGATTTTAACATCACAACGGTAAATCTCATTGCCGAACTTAAGGATGAGGACGGCAATTTTTTAGAAGGAAAGACGATCTCCTTCACATGGGAAAACACCGATCACGCGATCACACTCGGAACCATTACCCCCACCACATTGACCACGAATACCAATGGAAAGGTTTCTGTTATTTTCGAGGATAATGGTCAGGAAGGCGCTGTTGAGGTCACCGCAAAATATGTGGATGAATACAACAACACAATCACACAGAGTATTAGTTTCACGATTCTTCCTAATGAAGATCAGGTATCAACTCTGACCCTGACTTCTTCGGCTGCCGAAAACAGGATCATCGTCGCCGATAATGCACCGGAGATAGAATACCTGACCACATTCAATGCCTTTGTAAGAGACGATCTGGGAAATGTCGTTCAGAATGTGAACGTTCATTTTTCTAATCTTACTATGCTGGGAAGTCTGCTAAATACTCAGGCGATGTCAAATAATATCGGGAAAGCCTCCGTATCGCTATCCTCCTTAGGATCAGAGTTGGGTGATGCCACGATTAAGGCATTTATCACGCTCAATGACCTTGCACGGGCGGTAAGCGAATCTAGCATCCCGTTGACTTTTTTAGAATATGATTTTCAACATTTAGAGAGAAGTGAATCTGAAATCTCAGATACTTTGACGGTTCAGTATATTCTTCAGTCACAATACATCATAACCACACAGGTCGCATCAATCTCATTAAATGCTGTACCTGAATCGGTACTCATGGATGATTTTCAGCCCGATTCCGTCTACACGGTCGCCCTCAATGCAACGGTCAGAGATGAAAATGGTGTCGCCGTATCCGGGGTACCGGTACATTTCGAAAATCTGACGCCGGACAAAGGGACGATCACCGGCACCAACATCTCAACCAATACGTCGGGTATTGCCTCTACAACGTTATCTGCAAATATTGACGATGCGGGAGATGTTCACTTAAAAGCGACAATACTCGATCCAAACAATCCGGGTACCCCTGCATTCTATGCAAACAAAACAGTCTATTTAAGAACATTATCCGAGAGCATCATTGCTCAGGCAGCCCATTTAAGTACATGGATTTCCCGGGGTATTCTCCCCAACGGAAGTGGGAATACATCTAATGTGGATACATTATATGCCCGGGTAACAAACTTTTCGGGGGGAGCGGTTCAAGGCATACCTGTCCATTTTGAGCGGGTCAGTGGTTCCATAGGCGTTTTATCGGTTACCAATATGCAAACCAATGCAAGTGGCATAGCAAAAACCATTTTTACCACACTTACCAGTGAGATCACGCAGGACAGTATGACGGTTTCCATACAGATATCCATACCCGGATCCAATTTAGATCCACAGGTCAGAGTATTTACTTTCAACTTTGAAGGCAGCGAAATCCTTGAGTATAATGTGAACCGGTTTGAATGGTATAAGGGATTTTCCGTTTCAAGCGGTCTGGTTGAACCCATCTTTATCGGCGATCAGGATTCTATTTCAGTCAGCTCCGATTTTGATTACCTTTTGATGGTTGCCAGCGTGATCGATTATGATGGTGTCCGCATCAATCGGATTCCCATTCGTTTTTCCATCAACAACGGTGGCGCAAACCCGAATGGTGACTTATCCAGTTCCATTGAACATACCTGTTGTGCTCAGGATACTCTCGGGGCAAATGCCTTTATCACATCTAGCGACATGACATTGCTGAATTATGTCATCGATCCAGGGCATCCGGATGAGGCCAGTGGACTGGTACCGATCCTGTATTACATTCAATCTGTAAATGTGTGTGATAATATTGTTTCGAAGATCGTTGATCCACTCGATAATTCTGTCGTACTGTATACCAATCCTTTGAAGGTATGCACGGTCGAAGATGCGGTGCCAAATCCCATCGACCTCGTACAGAACCTGACCTTTACCACAAATCCAAATAATGTTACTCTGATCCAAACTGCACCGGACTCAACGTATCGGGTCGTGTTAACTGCCACTGTCCTTAACGGAGGCGGGGTCCCGGTAGCCGGAGTACCGGTACAATTTATTAACCACACTCCGCTTGAAGGGATTCTCATGCATGGGAATGCGATAAGTAACGCCTTCGGTTATGCCAGAGATACCCTGTTTGTGACACATGAAGATGTGGGACCCATCCAGTTGGAAGCTATCGTAAATACCAGTCCTGTCCCTTTGACACGAAACCGAACCGTAGCGATATATGATTATGTGCCCCCCATACTGATCATAGATCATATTGAGGCATGGCCAAAAAATGCAATTATTTCTATCAGTGACCCTAATTCAGTTTATACCGATACTCTGTACGCAAAAGCTTTGACTGTGGGTGGGGCCATTATTCAGAATGCACCCCTTTATTTCTCACTTACAAATCCTTCGGTGGGGAGTATCAGTGCCAATCAGGTATTCACCAATTCACAGGGAATAGCCAGCGTGGTCTATTATACGAGTGTCGGGATACAACCGGGAAGCGTTGAATTTGTCGTCAGTGCGCCGGCAACACCTGAAGTTGCTCCCGTCCATAAATTTATCGCCATTGTGGGACAGAGTCTTCCGGATTCTACCGTCTCTACGCTCACTTTGAACGCTACCCCGAGCCAGATTGTGGTTATGGAAAATACCCCGGATTCTTCCTATTCGATAACCTTCCGGGCAATTGCGAAAGATGTGTATGGGGTTGCGGTACAGAATGTGCCGGTGTACTTCCAAAATTTAACACCACCCATCGGTACTTTGAGCCTTTCACTGGCATTTACAGATTCTGTGGGTGTCGCAAGATCAACATTGAATCTGGAAAATGATACGTTCGGAACCGCCAATATCAAATCTTATATCCTGTCTTCCGTAAATGATAATGACACCCTGTTCACGTCTTACCGGCAGGTCACGGTCATGACTGAAAATGAATGGCGTATACAAAATGTCACTTCCCTGCTGGCATGGCCAAGTGCAGCCGATATATTAGTAACCAGAATGGATAGTACATACTGCGACACGCTTTATGCTGTCGCTCAAAATGCCAGCGGCGGCGGTATAAAAGATATTAATGTGAATTTTTCAGCAACGCCAACTTATATCGGATATCTGACCCACAGCGATGCGCTGACCGATACCTCCGGATCTGCGAAGACGACCTTCTGTGTGGTTCCCGGCACATTGGATACGAATGTTGACATCAATGTGAGCATCCCGGGATCGACGGTTACGTCATCTACATTTTCCATCGGGATACTTGACAGACTCCCGACCTGCCCGGATTGCACACCCGACCTGTCACTTTGGGCGGATGACTATGTGCTACCCTCGAATACAGGTTCTCTGACAACAACAGTATATGCAACTTATTCCGATACTCTTGGGAACGGGCCGATTGACAATACTATTATCCAGTTCCAAAGTATAAAAGATTCAGCCGGAACGATGATTCCCGTTGGTTCAATTAATCCATGGGGACAATTTCAAAACGATACGGCCAGGGTTACCTTTAACATGACAAACGATGAAGGTGTGGCATATATCATCGGCAGCTACGCCGGATTACAGGATACGATCAATATCGTGCTGAACGCCGGTGCTTTGGTGTATACGCAATTTATTGCTTCTTATCCCAGCGAGATTACGGTACAGGGTGGCGGTGGACTTGAAGCCACTGAAATTACGGTGCAGCTTCGGGACGGAAGCAATAATCTGGTTTCCGAAGATTACCGCATCTATTTTGAAATTACCGCTCCGACACCCTCAGGCGTTCACTTTAACGGACAGTCCGGTTTGCGGGATATTGATGTGATTTCAAGTAATGGAAGTGCCAGCGTGACGGTAAATTCAGGGACACATCCTGGAAGCGTCCGGATACGGGCGAGTGCCTATGAGTCCGATGATGTTTATCACCAAAACCCACCCATTACCTCCGCAATCGGGATTCCGGTTTCCGTCGTCACTGGGCCGCCCGCATACGGTATTATCGCCATGAGCTATGTTGATTTAATCAATCCAGGCGGTGGTATTTACCAGCTTCCTCTCTCGGTTTCCCTTTGGGACGTCCACTCAAATCCGGTCAGAGATTCTACAACGGTATGGCTGGCGCTCTACGAAGCGTCGGCTCCCTATGACCCATTGACAAATTACCTCGCAGGGGATTTGGCGATGTGGGCTGCGGACGGAGGTACCCCCATCGACAGTTTAGTTTATATCTGCTTGCAGGATACTGTTGGAATTCCTCCCACAGGTGACCCGATAAGTTCATTCCATTGGGCGCTAAACAGTCAACCCGGATTTATAGAAGGAGAAGCGAAAACTGGTGAATTGAATATGAATGGCGACGCATTCAGAGGCATTGCGTGGGCAAGCACATATTATACATCATTGGATGTGTTTAAAAGCATCATCATTAAAGCTCAAACCTATAATGGCAATGGAGATTGGTTCATCGTTGACAGCCGGGATGGTAATAATGGTCAGCCTTTTCCTGAGCCTGTGTGCCCGGGCTCTGTGAATATTGGTTCAAGCGTGGTATTTTGGGACTTTTCTACGTTCCCGAACGTAAATAACCCACCGGATATGATTGGCGGCGGATGTTATACCGATATCATTCAAATCAGCGCCACACTCACCGATTGTTATTTAGAATTTATCTCAAACGGACGTCTGCAGCTGAGTACCATTGGAGGACAACTATTAACGGTTCCACCGGCATCTGATCCGACATGGAATCCAGATCCGGTCCAGGTTACGGACCCCAACGGTCAGGCGAGATGGTACATCCGCTACAATATAGCGCTCTGCCCGGTGACCGATCCACAAACCTGCAGTTCACCGGATTGCGCGGCATGTGAATATGACGATTTCCCATCGGATGTTTGGGTGAATCTGCTGGATCCGCAGCAAATGACCAGTAACCAGATCGAGATTTCACTTCAACGCAGTGGTGGAGAGTGTGCAAATTGTCCGTGATCGCCGTTAAATACCTCAAAATGAAGGAATTAAATTACCTAACCTATCCGACCCCCACGGTCGGATAGGTCTTATTATATGGGGACTCAAATTGAAATGCTGAAAAGAGTATAGGATATATGGATAATTTCAATCCGCAGTTTAAAAAAATAGGCGAGATACTGGTCCAGTTGAATATGGCAGTGAACGAACAGATCAATAACGCACTTCAGGAGCAAAAAGAATCCAATGAAAAGCTGGGCAGATTGTTAGTGCAACATGGGATTTTATCTGAAGACGATTTTGTAACCGCATATGCCATGCAGCTGAATGAAAAACATATCAATAGCGAGAACCTCATGCGGGCGCCGGAAAATATCGTCAGGCT
>Ga0100387_10005704_pt1 | contig 10067 bp, 9 predicted proteins | sample CryGeymeta201511_FD_81547 | JGI IMG/M metagenome (GOLD analysis project Ga0100387, IMG submission 81547) | Groundwater microbial communities from Crystal Geyser aquifers in Utah, USA - Crystal Geyser metaG 2015-11 | ecosystem: Environmental > Aquatic > Deep subsurface > Groundwater | place: USA... | reverse complement strand
TCAAATTGACGAAAAGAAACTTGAAGAAATGATCCGGCTGCAAAATGAAACGGAGAAGAAATTTTCTACATTCAGAGCAAATGTAAACGGGAAAAAGATCACCGATAATGAAGTCGAGAACACTTTAAAAACTTCAAACGACAGCAAATTGCTTGAAGCGACCTGGGCGGCAAGTAAAGAAGTCGGCGGAGTGATAAACGATAATCTCATCAAGTTGGTAAAACTTAGAAATGAAGCCGCCCGCGAACTTGGTTATAAAAATTATCACGAAATGAGTTTGAAATTAAGCGAACAAGACCCGCAGGAAATTGAAAATCTTTTAAACGAACTTGATAACTTGACACGGGATACTTTTGCCAAACTAAAGACTGATATCGACGAACATCTTGCAAAAAAATATAATCTTCCAAAAGAAAAACTTATGCCGTGGCATTATGAAAACCGTTTCTTCCAGGAAGCTCCGAAAATTTATAATGTTAATCTTGACAGCTATTACAAGGACAAAGATATCGTTGCTTTAACAAGAAACTATTATGCCGGACTCGGTCTGCCGATTGATGACATGATCTCCAAAAGTGATCTCTTTGAAAAAGAAGGAAAATATCAGCATGCATATTGTTCAAACCTCAATAGGGGAAAGGACGTCCGCGTTGTATGCAACGTAAAACCAAATTACAATTGGATGGGAACAATGCTGCACGAGTTTGGTCATGCCGTTTATGATTATAATATTGATAGTACTCTCCCATGGACATTACGTGAACCGGCTCATACCTTCACAACCGAAGCGATCGCAATGATGTTCGGCAGAATGGCAAGCAACGGGCAATGGCTTGTTGATGTGGTTGGGATTACGAAAGAAGAAAAAGATAAAATCGCAGATGAAAGTTTTAAATCGCTCCGTCTTGAACAATTAACTTTTAGCCGCTGGGTGCAGGTGGTTTATCGTTTTGAAAAAGTGATGTACGAAAATCCTGACCAAGATCTGAATAAACTCTGGTGGGATTTGGTGGAAAAATATCAAATGTTAAAAAGACCTGAAGGGAGGAACAAACCGGATTACGCTTCCAAGATTCACATTGCGCTTTATCCGGCGTATTATCATAATTATTTGATGGGTGAACTTCTGGCTTCACAGTATTTTGCTTACATCGTAAAAAATGTTCTCCACTCTGAGGATTTGAAAAACCAAAGTTTTGTAAATAAGCCGGAGGTTGGAAAATATTTGTTAGAAAAAGTATTTAAACCGGGAACAAAATATTATTGGAATGATATGATAGAAAAAGCAACAGGAGAAAAATTGACTGCAAAATATTACGCTAAGCAGTTTGTGGAATAAGAAGAAAGTAAGATTTATCAAAACAAAAAAGGCTATCAATTTAGATAGCCTTTTTTATTAAAATCAAAAACCTAATTAATGCACAGAAATCTTTTTGTCTAAGATAAGTTTTGCTAAATCAGAAGTGCCGTTCTTTGCAAGAGTTTTAATTCCTCGGGTGCTTATTTTAACGGTTACAAAACGGCCAAGTTCCTGTACCCAAACTCTCTTTTTCTGCAAATTCGGTAAAAATCTTCTTTTGGTTCTATTATTTGCATGGGAAACGTTGTTTCCTGAAACCGGCTTAATTCCTAATAATTGACAAGTTCTTGACATAGTATTTCCTTTTCTCCAAATTTTAAGGGTGAAATATACACAAAAATTTTAGAAAGTATATAAAAAAACTAACACTGGGGAAATATTTTTTTAAGGAAAATCATTTCAAAAGACTTGACATTAACTTAAAAGATTTTATTTTATCTGTTGTTGTTCTTCACATTTTAGAATTTGATGACAACAATCCCCAAAATAGTTCAAATTATATCATTAAATTTAAAGGAGTTCTTATGGAATTTTTTGATCTACATCCTGTTACTCCCCAACAACGCCTCATCAATAAAGCAGCAGAAGTTATAAAAGAAGGAGGCATAATCATCTATCCGACTGATACCGTTTACGGTTTAGGGTGTGATATTTTCAATAAGCAGGCTCTCGAAAGGTTGTTTCAAATTAAAAATGATGCAATTACTAAAATGTTCAGTTTTGTTTGTGCTGATTTAAAAGATATCGCTAAATATGCTAAGGTTTCCGATTACGCTTATCGTACCATGAAACATCTTCTTCCCGGCGCTTATACTTTCGTTCTCCCGGCGGCAAAAGATGTTCCTAAAAAACTTTGGAGCAAAAGAAAGACTGTTGGAATTCGAGTTCCGAATAATGAAGTGAGTCTCGCAATTGCACGCGCTGTTGGTAATCCCATAATCAGCACAAGCGTTACAAACCGCAAGGGTGAAGTGTTAAGCGATGTGGATGAAATCAGGGCAGTTTTCAATCCTTTGGTTGATCTGATGCTTTCCATTGGGAATTTGTCTAATCAACCTTCAAGCGTTATTGACCTAAGCAACGGAGCTCCGGAAGTATTAAGAGTTGGAGCAGGAGATGTAACGCTGTTTGCATAATATGGAAGAGCCAGCAGCAAATAATTTGTTATCATCGAATGGTTGAATGGCTGAATGAAAAACACTTAATAGTAAATAAGCAAAAAACATGCAACCATTCATTTTTATTCATCCATTCCGTTAAATGTTATTTAACCCGACAAATATTTTTACTAACTATCTATGTCGTTTTTCTCACAACAAAATTTGATTGTGCTTGAGCAACCGGCGTTAAAATTATTTCGTTGATGTTTACATGTTTGGGACGCGTTGCGCAATAAAGAATTGCATCGGCGACATCTTGCGGTGTTAAGGGATCAACTCCGGCATAAACTTTTTTAGCACGCTCAACATCGCCGGAAAAGCGGACAACGCTAAACTCCGTTTCCACCATTCCGGGATCAACGGATGAAACTTTAATTGATTTATCGAGCACATCAATTCTTAACGATTGGCTTATGGCGTTAACCGCAAATTTTGTTGCGCAATAAACATTGCCCGAAGGATAAACATCATGTCCGGCGGTTGAACCGAGATTGATGATATGTCCGCTTTCACGTTTTACCATGTTGGGAAGAATTTCGCGGGTGAGATACAGTAATCCTTTAATATTCGTATTTATCATTACATCCCAATCATCAGGATTTCCTTCTTGCAATTTGTGCATTCCTTGTGCAAGTCCGGCGCTGTTGATCAGAATATCAACGTTCTTCCATTCTTCCGGAAGAGAAGCGAAACTCTCTTTTATTTCTTGATAATTTTGAATATCGAAAGAAAGGATTTTGCTTTCAGTAGTAAATGCTTCTTTTAATTCCAAAGCTAATTTTTCTATTCGCTCTCTTCTTCTTGCCGCAAGAATGACTTTTGCTCCCTCCCTTGCAAACGCGCGGGCGCAAGCCATTCCAATTCCTGATGAAGCCCCTGATATAAAAACGATCTTATTTTTTAGTAACGACATTTTCTTCTTCCTTTGGAAAAGTTTCGAGTAAATTTTTAATTCTATTTAGAACATAGGTGAGATAAGCAAAAGTGATTAAGAAACCGAAAAACAGGAAAACCAATATTTGCTGGCGGGAATAAAACAAATATAAAAGCGAAATACTCGGTTCACCCGCTCGTTTGATGAAGATCAGCACTCCCGCCCCATAAACAAACTTAATAAGCAAAATTCCGATGAGCGATAACAACAAAGACAAAAACCCGAATTTCAATGGCGGGTCTATTTTTCTGGAGATGATCAAAAGCAGTTCAATTTCAAGAAGAATGAGAATGAAATCGTAAAGTAGATAGAGGAATAAAGAGAAAGAATTTTGTACGTTCGAGGAAACAAGTGAAACTCCCGGTGGGAAAAAAGTGAACGAAAAAGCTAAATCTGTAAAAGAGATAAGCAAATATTTTGCAAGAATCACATTAAGAAACAAGGTAAGACCGATCGCTGAAATTACACCCGCGAACAGCCACATCTTCTTTTGTGAGGAATTTATTTCGTTTTTCAAGATTTCTTAATTGTGAATTTTTACTTTTCAAAATAACGAGAAACCGGCAAAGATAAAATTCATCAAGAAAAAGAAATATTTTGTTAAATTTACATCAATATTTAAATGAAAAATGTTCCCGTTCATGTTTAATCAAAATAAAGAGGAAAGTCTAAATGCAGAAAAATAAAAGAGTAGTCGTTACCGGTATGGCGGCGATAACCCCGATAGGCTTAAATGTAAAGGAATTCTGGAAGAGTATGATGGAAGGGAAAAGCGGTTGCGCTCCTATTACTTCTTTTGATGCTTCGCGGCTTGAAACCAGGTTCGCTTGTGAACTTAAAGGGTTCGACCCAACAAAGTATATGGATAAGAAAAATGCCCGCCGGCTTGATAAATTTAGTCAGTACGCGTTAGCCGTTGCAAAAGATGTATTAGACGATGCAGCTATTAATCCGGAAAATCTTTCTGAAGACGAAAAAAATATGATCGGCATTCTTTATGGAAGCGGAATTGGCGGTATCCAAACTTTTTATCAACAAGCGGTAATTAATCATACTCAAGGACCAAGGAGAATTTCTCCCTTCTTTATTCCGATGATGATTCCGAATATCGCAAGCGGTCTCATTTCAATTCAATATGGATTTAGAGGTCCCAATTATTGTTCGGTCTCAGCATGCGCAACGGCGAACAACAATATTATTGACGCTTATTTTATGATTCAAAGCGGTAACGCAACGGCAATGCTTTGCGGCGGCGGAGAAGCAAGCATTTGTGAAATCGGTATCGGAGGATTTAATGCATCTAAAGCGCTTTCAACAAGAAATGATTCACCCGAAACCGCAAGCCGACCTTTTGATAAAACCCGTGATGGATTTGTAATGGGCGAAGGAGCCGGAATGCTTTATTTAGAAGAATATGAATCCGCTAAAAATCGCGGCGCAAAAATTTATGCCGAGTTGATCGGTGTTGGTTTATCTGCCGATGCGTATCATATTACCGCTCCCGACCCTGAAGGCAAAGGAGCAAAACTTGCTATGCTTCGGGCGATGAATCATGCTGATATTGTGCCGGAGGCAATAGACTATATTAATATGCACGGAACCTCAACCGGACTTGGCGATATTGCCGAAACAAAAGCAATTAAAATGGTTTTTGGCGATCACGCTTACAAGATGAACGTTTCTTCAACAAAAAGCATGACCGGACATCTTCTCGGCGCAGCTGGCGGAGTTGAAGCGATAGCCTCGATTTTAGCGGCTGTAAATGACATTGTTCCGCCAACCATAAATTTTAAAACGCCTGATCCCGAATGCGATTTAAATTATACTTTTAACAAACCTCAAAAACGAAAAGTGAACATTGCAATGAGTAATGCTTTCGGTTTTGGCGGGCATAACACTTCCGTAATCTTTAAGAAATTTTCTGAATAAGAAAGAACAAAAATGAATATTCAACGCTCAGCAGGAATTCTTCTTCATCCGACTTCACTTCCAGGGAAATTTGGCATTGGCGATTTAGGCGAACAAGCCTTCAACTTTATTAATTTTCTTGATGCATCCGGGCAAACGCTCTGGCAGGTTTTCCCGCTTGGACCAACGGGATACGGCGATTCTCCATATCAATGCTTCTCGGCTTTTGCAGGAAATCCGCTGTTGATCAGTCCGGAAATTTTAGCTGAAGATGGTTACTTGAAAAAGGAAGATTTAGCAAAGGTTCCAAAGTTCGATCACAAAAACATTGATTTCGGCGGCGTGATTGATTATAAAAATTCTCTGTTAAGAAAAGCGTTCGCAAATTTTAGCGCTGAAAAAAATCCCGAAGTAGAAAAAGCATTTTCGGCATTCTGCGAAAAACATAATGATTGGCTCGATGATTTTTCCCTATTTATGGCGGTTAAAAATTATCATGGAGGAAATCTCTGGACTACGTGGGACAAGGCTATTGCTCTGCGAAAGGGAAACGCCGTTGAGAAATGGAAAGAAAAAGTTTCCGGCGAAATTCGTTATCAAAAATTTCTTCAATTTAATTTTTTCAAACAATGGCAAAAGATAAAAGAATATGTGCATCAAAAAGGAATTAAAATTATTGGCGACCTGCCGATTTTTATTGCTTACGACAGCGCCGATCTTTGGGCGAATAAAAATCTTTTTACCGTTGATGGAAATGGAAAACTTCTAACCTGCGCCGGCGTTCCACCCGATTATTTTAGTCCAACCGGGCAGCTTTGGGGCAATCCTCTTTACCGCTGGGATGAGATGGAAAAAGATGATTTCCTTTGGTGGCGGAAAAGAATTTCGTCTCTGCTTGAACTTATAGACATCGTTCGCATTGACCATTTTCGCGGCTTTGAAGCGTACTGGGAAATTCCGGGCGACGCGCTCACCGCTGAAACCGGTAAATGGGTGAAAGCTCCCGGAGATAAATTTTTTACTGCTGTAAAAAAACATTTAGGCGATGTTCCGATCATCGCCGAAGACCTTGGAGTTATTACAAAAGGAGTAACCGCACTCCGCGATAAATTTAATTTACCCGGAATAAAAATCCTTCAATTTGCCTTCGGCAAAGGAATGGAAACAAAATTTTTGCCGCATAATTTTATTCCGAATTGTGTTGTGCATACGGGTTCGCATGATAACGATACCACCCGCGGCTATTTTGAAAAAGCAAAAGAAGAAAAACACAAGAACGATATTTATGAATTCACCCAAAAATATCTCGGTTATTACGGAAACGATATTACGTTCCAGTTGATCAAAACAGCTTACGCATCTGTTGCAAACATTGTGGTTATTCCATTTCAGGATATGTTAAATCTTGGCAATGAAGCGCGGATGAATTTCCCGGGTACACTCGGCGGGAATTGGTGCTGGCGATTCACCTGGGATCAAGTGCCATACGATTTAGCCGGTAAGTACAAAGAAATGTGTGAAATGTATCAGCGTCCACCGGAGCCGGAAAAATTGGAAAGTGAAAAGTAGAAAGTAGAAAGCGATTTTTATTTTGTTCACAAAGAAACATTTTATAAATAATTTTTCCGCAGCGTTCCTTTTATTTGTCGCGGCGCTGTTTGTTTTTAAATATGCCATTCGGTATGGAAATGTGTTTGCGCTTTCTACCGTCTTTTTTTTCGTTGGGGGTGTTTTTCTTTTATTTTTTCTAAATAAAAAAATAGAATCGCAGAGCAGTAATTTTTCAAAAAGGCAGTTGTTTCCGGTTTTGGTATTTCTTTTTCTTATTGCTGCTGCAATGGCGTTTATTCCTCAATCAACGCGTGTTGGAAGATTTCCGGCTTTGATTGAATGGCTTTCAAATTTTCAACAGGGAATTTTCCCTTATGGAACAAAAGCAAATCCTTCCGGTTTCCCGTTTCTCTTTTTTCTTGCCTCTCCTTTTTATCTGATCGGCGATGCCGGGTATCTCGAAGTTTTCGGTTTGTTCCTTTTGTTGATATTAATTTTGAAATCCGTAAAAACAAAAAAAGAATATTGGGTAAAAATTTTATTTCTACTTTTACTGCCAACAACTTTTTATGAACTCGCCGTCAGAAGCGAACTTCTTACAAATACAGTTTTAGTAATTTCGCTCTTTTTTCTGGCGGAACAAAAATTAAAAGATGGTGAAAAAGATATTTCTTTTATCGTGTTGGCGTTATTGTTCGGCTTTTTCCTTTCAACGCGATTAATTGTTTTTCTGTGGCTTGCAATGTTTCTTCTCTTCTTCTTCAGAAATAATTTGAAAAACGGCGCTGTTTTTTTTGCGATTTCATTTTCCGTTTTTCTTCTTTCACTTCTTCCGTTTTATTTATGGAATGCGGAAACCTTCATGAATAAAGGACCATTCGCTGTTCAAACAATTTATTTGCCGGTATGGATTTATTTTATTTTTCCGCTTTTAGTTTTATATGCCGGTTGGATGATTGCAGATTTTCAAGAATTACTTTTCGCTTCGGGAGTTTTAACTTTTCTTCTCGTTTCAATTTCTTTTATTATGACGATTGGTGATGTTGGAATGTATCAGGCTTATTCTAATAGTCGATTTGACATTTCGTATTACATTCTTTCAATTCCGTTTTTTATTCTTTCCTTGAAAGAATATAAAGTTGATTGGTTTCTGGGAAAGGTTAGTATTCCTTAGTGAATCTCAGTGTGCTAAGTGTCTCAGTGGTAAAAGTCTTCACTACTAAGACACGAAGCTCACAAAAAACACTAAGTCATTAGACATGCAATTGCGGCAGTATTAACAATATCATCAACGCTGCAGCCGCGGCTCAAATCGAAAAACGGTTTTTTCAATCCTTGATTAATTGGTCCAACAGCTTCGGCGCCGCCGAGACGCTGTGCAATTTTGTATCCGATATTTCCGGAATTCAAATCGGGGAAGACGAGCACATTTGCTCTGCCGGCAACTTTACTGCCCGGCGCTTTTTTCTTCCCGACGCCGTCAACTATTGCTGCATCAAATTGAAGTTCGCCGTCAACAAATAAGTCGGGTCTTTTTTGCTGAACGAAGTTTGTAGCAGCGCGAACTTTATCAACCAATTCATGCTCGGCGCTTCCTTTAGTTGAAAAAGAAAGCATTGCGATGTACGGTTCTTCACCGGTAAGTTTCTTATGATTATCAGCGGTTGAAATGGCAATGTCGGCAAGTTGTTCGGCGGATGGATTTGGGTTTACTGCGCAATCGGCAAAGCTGTAAACTTTTTCAGGATAAACCATCAAAAAGAAACTTGAGAGAATTGAAATTCCTTCGCCGAGTCCAACGCAAAAAAGTGCAGCTCTGGTAACATCGCCGGTTGTTGCGAAAGAACCGGAGACACTTCCGTCAGCCATTGATTCGCGCACCATCATTCCGCCGAAAAAAAGATCGCGCTTGATAGTTTCGCGCGCTTGTTCAATCGTTACGCCTTTATGCTTACGTGCATTGTAAAAAATGTTGGAGAAGTCGCTAAGTTTATCTGAAGTTGCGGGGTTGATAATTCTAATCCCGGTAAGATTAACTCCAATCTTTGCTGCGTCTTCGCGGATTTTAGTTTCATTCCCCAGCGTAATAATTGATGCAACATTTTCTTTGGTGAGAATTTCAGCGGCTTTCAGCACGCGCTCGTCGTGCGATTCCGGCAGCACAATGGTTTTTCTTCTTCTCGAAGCTTTTTCTCTGATCTGATTTAATAATTCTATTTCTGCCATGGTATAATCCTAAATTTTGTTTATTCAAAATTACGAAAAATCAAGTTGATGATTTATTCATTATTCACAAAAATCAATTAAAAATTTACTCGCAGTAATTGAATCGAGTAATCCGGTTTTAGAATTGAATACTTGTTCTGCTCAATTTTAAAACTGTAGGTATTTGTTTCTAACCTTCTTGATGAATTAAATCCGATGATTGCACCAACTGAGGGACATAACAAAGCAACGGTAGTGAGTGTATTATTATTATCCAAGTCATGTGCTAGATATCCTACTCCTATACCTACACTAATCCCGCCAAGAGTCCCCAATAAAGTTGACCAGTATGAACCTTCCTCAATACCGATATTCCCTATGATATACACCCCGTATGCAACGGCAAAAGGATAGGCTAAAATTACGGATAACACTCCTGTGGGCGAGACCCAATGATGTGGCTCATTTAACGTTAGTCCAATTCCTGCACCAATCAAATAACTAGGAATCGCAGACCCAAAGCCAATTATATTTCCTATTAAAAATTCTGAAAGTATTCTTCCTTTTTGAACCGGTGGGAGCGAGTCCTGCGATTTTTCTTCAAACAAAAAACTTGTTCGCTCAAAATTTCTTAGCTGGAGAAGCGAACATTTTTCAGTTGAATTGACTTGCCCAATTAATTGTACCGAAAGAAAAAATAAGGAAATGATGGTCAGTTTTTTCATAAATCCCTTTTTAGAAATTAAAAATTTACTCGTAAAAGCTCAAAATTGTATCTCAACTTGTTCGAGGTTTTATCAATTCTTGTTAGAAATATTTTCGGATTGCCGAACTGAACTTTTTCATTTTGAATTTGAATTAACGCATCTGTTTTTACCGGAACAACTTCTTCAGCAGAAAGATAAAAAGCAATAATTCCGCCAACACCGGACAAAGTAAAAAATGGAAC
>Ga0100387_10005695_pt1 | contig 10075 bp, 2 predicted proteins | sample CryGeymeta201511_FD_81547 | JGI IMG/M metagenome (GOLD analysis project Ga0100387, IMG submission 81547) | Groundwater microbial communities from Crystal Geyser aquifers in Utah, USA - Crystal Geyser metaG 2015-11 | ecosystem: Environmental > Aquatic > Deep subsurface > Groundwater | place: USA... | reverse complement strand
TTGAGATTGTGATAATGTTCATAGCTGTTGATGGCGAGGGTGGTGATGACTTGATAAGTCCTGAGAGGAACGACACTAAACTTCTTTCCCTTTTTCTCGTACTTTTGTCGTTTCGTCTCCACTTCGTTTTCGTATACAAAACCAATCGTATCCTTTTCATCTACGAAACCCATGAAATCGTCTTCCGAAAGCCAGATTAACCATATATAGGTGGGGTAGTCGGGATCGTCGTCCTTTTCATCTCCCAACACCTTAACGAGAGGGACATCATCGGTTGCGGTGTGCCATCCTTCATGTGGTGTGCTGTAGCTCCTGCCTTGGCACACGAATCTCTGTTTTTCGAAAGGGATATGTCGGGTGAACTTGATGTGCTCCCTAAGGTTTCCCAACGTCACGAGGGGACGATCCATACTTGGTCGTCCTCCCACAACCAGCTCCTCTTCCCGAGCTTTCATGTCCTTTAAAATGAATTTCCGGAAGGAGTAGGTCTCCCGTGGCGGTTTCGGCTCCCTTTTCACCCGTTTGCTTGCTCTTGTCGACATGATGATCCTGTCCAGTATGTTGGTTTATGAGATCAGGCGTATGCTCGATCCTGAGGTGCGGAGATCGTGTGGTGAACGCTGAGGTGCGTCTGTCCGTCTTCAAACGCGTTCATGATCCAACTCAATCCGGCATCAGTGAATGACGTCATGATTCATGATGTCTTCATTCAACGTCAGTCGCGCTCTTGAATGATTTCGGAACCCTTCATCGATCCATTTCCATCACAATGGGAATTTGGTCCGATTACTCCGACCAGTCGTTCTTCTTATAGATCTCACGGCTCTTCCATTCGTTGAGGTAATTCGATAGAAACCATCTTGATTCCACGATGATTCCCTTAAGTAACCATAGCGTGAACCGGCAGGCTCTTGACAGATCTCTACCGGTTGTCGGAGTCGTCGTTCATTGTCAGCAACTTATTCGTCCAAACCATCATTCATAAATTCAGTTTCCATCAAATTGTGATGCCTCTTGTCGATCTTCACCCTCAAATCGTTATTTACTTGTCTTCTCTTCTCACCATGAAAGCCTTTGTTGTTGCAGCCAAACATCTCCTTGTTGGTGCCGACGATGGTACTCGTGAGACCATCCTTCGAACGGTGGCTCTTCAGCTTTTCGCAGGTAATCGCAATTGTCGTAACTTGAAGGGTTTGGCGACAGTGGAGGCCCGTATCGAACGACTTCATCGTTTCCTTCGCGGTGGGTTGAAGTATGCCGACGATAAGCCTCGTGGGTGGCTCACTCGCCATGGTCTTCGTGTGACGGTCGCTACGCACGGTCTTGTCCAAGTCCACTTGCTTTCCTACTTGAAGAAGACCAGCGGTTATCGCCATACTGGAGATTTCCATTGTAGTGGATTTCATGGGGATCAGAGCTGGCTCTTCTGCCTCTATGCGGAGTATCTTTCGCTTTTCATCGAGAGCGATACCCCTGGCATGCCTTCGGACGTCAAGATCTGCCAGCACTTTGGGAAATTCTGGGAGTTTCTTGTGGAGTACGCCAATGTTGGTGGGCGCGGTGTCGTTCCACCCCCTCGTTGGGCCAGTTAATCTTCCTTGTAAGGACGTCGGACGTGTCCATACCGTGCACCTGTCGAATATCTTGGTTTTCGTCTGTTCGGGTAGCAATAATTAAAAGTTAGTAGCCAGTGTATCGAATGGTTATAAATTGTCTCTTGTGTATTTTCCTTTTTCCATAGACTCGTCTCGGCTATTCCAAGAGTGTACAATACTCAATGGCGTTGGTTGGTAGGATTAGGCGGTCCCTTCCGGAATCACCTTATCCATGAGGTTCGATACATCGTCGAATTCGAACGTCTTCCTTCCAATCAATCGATTCATCAGCTTCATGTGCTGTGTCTTGCCTAATGGTTTGGTCATGATATCGGCCAAGTTCTTGTCTGTGTCAATGTGAACAAAGGTAAGAATGCGTGCGGCAACGGCCTCGCGAACGCGGTGGTAATTGCATGCTACATGCTTCTTGTTCAACATGCTGGAGGGTACTGTCGTGTTCAGAATAACGCTTTTATTATCCCCCAACATCATTGCCGGTCCATCAATCTCCACACCCAACATGCGTAGATTGTAGCGATATTCCATGATCGTTTCGACAGCGATTCGGGCGGCAACCAACTCGGATCCATACGTTGATGTTTCGACAGTCTTCTGCCGTTTAGAAACCCATTTGACCGGTGTCCCATTGACGAATAGGATAATGCCGGTTACCGATCGACGTGTTACTTTGTCGTGTGCATGATCGGCATCGACGTATACTGTGATCTTGGCTTTGGCACCTTTGGCTATGGGCATGTTCGGAGGTAGTTCTTCTTCAGCATCAGGATAGAACTCCTTCCATGTGTCATAGTGATCCGAATGGTAATGAGACCAATCGAGCGGCTTCGGGTCGATAATGATTTGTTTCTTATGCGTGTGTCGTAGATATCCAAATACGCGAAAAGCCGCCTGTAGATGGCCAAGTCGTGGGGCCATGGAGTAGCGGGCGAGGGTGTTTATGGTATAGGCGACGTCCATTCGGCCAAGCGTAACAACCCAGTTTCCACTACCTATGAATGCTCGGAACATCGATGCTTCTGCGGGATCTAGAAGGCGAGAAGTGTCAGATTCGGGATGGTAATCTTCTGCCATTGGCGCGCCTACCTCTGGGAATTTCGGCTTTCCGGCCATCTCCTGTAGTTTAGTCACGACGTTTTCGATGTATGTCTCTGCCGACAGCGCTGTATAACATCCTTTGCGATTCCATGCCTCATCAAGTACGTTGACGTTTCCCCCCAAATAGTAGTCTGGTGCTCCCACTCCTTTGAGGATGTAGTCGCTTTTGACATCATTGATGATGGAGTCGCAATCCTTACTCCACACTAGAAGGTCATCGACGTATGTAGCCACATACTCGTAATGATCATCTTTGGGTCTCATCCAGAGATCCGAATCTGCACGGCTGGGAGTAAAACCAAGACTCCTGAGCTTCGCAGAGAGGTGTTCATGAAATCGGGCGGCGCTTGTCTTCAGTCCATACAATCCTTTATCGATAATCATCCGCTTTCCGGCATGTTCTCCGAACTCTGGTCCTGCAATGATGTACACCTTCTCTTTGGTTTTGCCATAGAGAAAAGCGTTACCAACATCTGCTGCACAGCAACTCAATCCATTCATCGCTGCAAGGGTAAAGGCGAGGCGGATAGTCTCCATACCGACAACACCGGAGTAAATGTCTTCCTTTGGGTTATCCGTGTGGTTTCCCCCTGCCACGAGACGGCTCTTCCGGCGCAAGTCAAATTTTACGTCAAACACCATGTGATACGGTATTCGTTTGTATCCGGGGGGCAATGGTTCATGTGCTTCCAGAATGATGAACGTCTTGTAGTCGTTTATTTGTTTCAATTCCTTATCCATTGACTCCTTCCATAACGTATCCTTGTTGCGACGATCTAATTCCAGTGCATTTCGGGGACTTGTTGGAACCTGTACGCCGAATTTGAACTTTGGGGCGTAGTCTCCCCTCTTTGCAGCCATCGCCCTCAATACCGACAATATTTGCCGACTCTGAGGGTACTCACGGGCTACCCATTGGAAGTCAGGGTGCGACACTAGGTTGCGTTTCGTTGCGTATGCTGCGATCACCTTGGGATTGTCGAGCCTCACTGCATTCAACTGTACCCATGCCGTATCCATGTTGTCAAACGTTGTAAGCACCTTTACGTGTCTCATGTTTACTACCCTCGAAGTTTCTGGATCGAAGCGTGGGGTGTAGAAAATCTTGTGATCCTTGACTTCAGTGGGTACCGGATTAGGGAAGAATTCGTCATACATTTCTTCCATACCGTTAGCATCCATCCATTCATCACAGGCCTGCACGTACGCCAGGTTTGTGTGGAACTTAGGATCCGGTAGATGTGTGACTTGTTCGGTAATCGGTAGTGTCGCCGTTTCATCCCATAACCTTGATTGGTTCTGAGGCGGTTGATGTGTCGACACAAGCATGGATCCGGTAGTCCCCATGAAGAACAGGAAGGGTATCATGGACTTGAGGAATACTTGCCATCCGTTTACTGGGTTCGACGTTACCGATGAGCGTGGCACTGGTGGGCGGGTGAGTTTAAAAATGGATCGGTCAGGTGCTGGAGGACTCGCCATCATCATATCCCCCCCGTTGGCGACTGTCGGAGAGTCATCGGACGAGCAGGCGTCAAGTGTTCGTGTGTGATTGGGATTGGAATGAGCATGCACCAGGGCCATCGCATCGGACAAAGCAGCGGGGTTAAGATTCCCTTTGGGTTCCCACGTGGGATCATCGTAACCTTTCCATTTAACAAGGAATTCATGTGTGTTCCGGATCTTGCGGTAATCCAGTATACGCTCCACTGCGTACTCCCCTGAATCGAGTATTTCGGTCGTGCCATGGGGCGTAAGGTCGATGTCCTCATCGGCATACTGGTCTTGAAGTGGTGGGCTATATTCGACAGGTTTATATCGGTGGGGACGCCGGGAAGCATTGTGGCGTTGTTTACGACGACCAGCAACTGTCGGACGAAGTTTGTCGATGGGTTTGGCCACGACCGGTGATGTCCATGGTGATGGATCGAGTTCCGCATCCTCAGCCAGATCTTCGGGAATGGAATCCAAACCTCCTTGTTGGTCATTCGCACGTGTGCGAGTAATGGCTTCCTCGAATTGAACTCGAAGGTTCGGTTGCGATGGGTCGTCAGCGGCACGAACCACACTGCGACAAATCTCTTGCTTTGTAACGGCGTCGCGTACCCGATATGTGAGGGCATCACCAACATGATGAGCGGGACCGAGGAAATACCCGGGTCGTTCCTTGCTAGCAGGAAAGCTTTGGTCACAATCCAGGTAATAGATCGGTTGGCGCCAGCGGTAATGTAAGAATGCCGATATATCTGGCGTCCATCCCTTTCGTACATGCCATGGTGTTTGCCAGCCGAGAGATTCTTTTGCCAGAATGTTGTGGACGTCAGCTAAGTACATGAGAGCATCAATCCATTCCTCCTTGGGTGTGTCAGTCCGATTCATGAGGACCTCAAGTGTAGACTTGAGCCAACGGATGGCCCCCCGTTCCACATCGTTCTGTTGCTGATTGTGAGCTTCCGAGAATGCGTCCTTGATCTGAAATTGTCGTTGAATCTTCATTATCTCTTCGCTCTTCTCCACGGCGGCGAGATCCCGTTTTAACACTTGCGGATATCCCTCGGTGCGAAGAAAGTCGAGGTATACTTGGGGAAAGGCCTTTTCTGTCTTGCTTTTACGCACATCTATGAAGGTCGAGCGTACTCCATAGAACACCCATGCTGTACGATATCCCCCATAAGCAGGCGAGTTGGAAGTGATGGGATCGACAGACACCGTTTCATGGATCCGATTGCGGTCAGTGAATAGATGTCGCGATTTGCGATGTCGGCGCATTGGGTATCGTTCATGTGCACGTGCCAGCTGTGTCGTGCATTCCAACGTCTTCCGTATCACTTCAATAGGTGCCCACGCAAGGAATGGTTGCGTGTTCTCGATATCGACGTCCGCAAAGGAGGACATTCCCATTTGTACTCGGTGTGTGTCCAGTAGGTGGTCCATGGCTGTTGTCACTGCATACGCAAAGGAGTGGAAATGCTCCCCTGTCTGCAGAAGTTCTTCAGTAGGAATCTTCTCCAACAGGTGGTCTACGTCTTGTGACGAGTAGGTCGTTGCATGTTCCTCATTGGCAGCCTTGTCCCAATCCACACGAAGTAGACAAGCCGTACCGACGTCAAGCACCGGTAGATGCTGGTCCGACGCATCAAAGAAGCGTAGTTCAGTCACTTTCGTCTCGAAATGCGGTTCGCTCATAACGCCCGGATGATCCTCCTGATCAGCATCAAAGAAGTACACCTGCTCCAAGACGTTAACCGGATCTTGGAAATCGTCTTCCGTCTTCTCCGGTTGTTGCTCCTTGAGGATGCGCTGTAGAATGAACGACTTGGACAGTCCATTGGGATCGTCCGTATGGTCTCGAGGTTTCCACACCATGCCAGCCTGGGTCAAATCAATCGCATCGTCCTTGTATCGGAGGTACTCTTCTCTTGAGGGTAACCGTGACGTGAAGGTCATCAAACCAGAACGCAATTGCAGTGGTATGGTTGTCTCTCCGTCAGGGGCGACTATACGCTGGGTCCCTTGCTGGTCCTCTGACAATTTGTGTTGTCGATGTACTGAATCTACAATGCAGCCAGAATCGCGGAATTGGTATTCCGAGATCAACGATAAATCACTCTCCATGTTCGCGATCGCTTCATGCACTCGGATCAGTCCGCGGAACGTAGGGGTCTCAATCCAGGTGACGGCAGTTACAATCGGCATGGCCATCTTCTTAAGATCAGGACTAAAACCAACCAGATTAGCGAATCGATTCGCATACTGTTCCTCTACATACCAGGATCGTCCGACCACAGTAGTGTCGGCTCCGGCATCACTGATATTCATACCCGATTCGTCAGCATGTGCTAACATGGTATAGTATTCCAAATGGGCAAAATGCATGTTATCCGCGGTAAGGTGGTTCAAACGTCGGGAATCACCTTGGTCGAAACCAAAAGAAGCAAGATGGGCAGCGATGTAGTCCATGTCGTCCAAACGGGTGGGGTCAAACTGTGCATCCATAGGATCACTGTCTCCTGGTTTGCCTCCCGTGGCCTCAGATGCGTGGTCTTGGTTTACCATGCCTGGCGCTTCAGCGACGTCGGTCATGTCCTCCCCCCCAGTCTCATCGGTGGAACCTATGAGATTGGCCACGGCGGTGTTACCGTATTGACGACGCTGAGCATATCCTCCACCAGAGCCTTGAGGTGGGGGTGACGAGGAACCAGGTTGGCCGGATTCCTGACCTTTGTTCTGAATACGACGACGGGCTTCGTTGATCGCAGCCACAACTTCGGGAGACGCTCGACGAAGTTCATCCCATAGAGCATTGGGGATGCGAAGATCTTCGCGTCGGGCCGCGTTATATAAATGGTGTAGGTGGTCATCCAATCCGACATGATGCAATCGGCGTCTTGAGGTCTTCTGGGTAGGTTCATCATCTTGTGCACCTTGAGCCGCAGTGATTCGAAACAGGGATATCGTTTCATCATATGAAAGGCGTCGATTGGTCGCATCGTTGATGAGATACTGAGTGGACTCATGTCGGACAACTGATTTGAAGTGGCGCAACAGTTGAGCGTCACCCCAGTGGAAATCATACGTCCGAACATAAGTCGCGTGCATAACAAAGTTGTTGATAAACCGGAATAACGCCGCGGGGTTGTGATTGGGTTCATCGCGGTATCGGGTTTGTAACGCTGCCATGTGCTGTTCGGAACGCGCTGCCTTGGTTCCATCAGTCTCGAAATGTTTCCTGAATTCAGACCAGAGACGCCATCCATCATGAGACTCCCGGGCTTGTATAACCAACGTATAGGCCTGGGTACCCATGAGCGCACTGGCGAGGACACTGAAAACATGTTGTGAGGCCAAACGGAGTTGCACGATGTTGCAACGAGGGTTATGGAGGGTATCGGCAAATACGCGAACAAACGCCTCTAAACCGTTCGTGCAATAATAATCCAGATTCAACGGATTGATGATACCAGCTGAATCCACAGATGGGAACCAAATCTCCATGCGTTCAATAAACGGAAGAACACCGTCAATCCGATCATTCCATCGAAGACCTTGCTCTTTGGTCGGTGGTGTGTAGGTGTGAACTTTGGGAGGGGTCTGCTTGATCTCGGCACCGAAACAGTCATGTTCGATCGGGATCCCCCCGACACCAAAAGGTGGTTGGGATGCGTTTGGGTTCACACGGACAACGCAACCAGCCGGGCTTAGATGTTTGCTTGGGGAATACGGATTGCTACCATCGAGGGTAGAAGGGACCGATGGACTCGAGGGAACACCATGTGTACCGTGCGCTAACGGAATGGTAGGTAGCGGAGCTGGGAACACAACAGAGGGGGCTACCGGAGCAGTAGGTGTAGACGGGGTAGGCGTAGTTGAGACGCGATGAGGCCCTAACGGTGGGGGTGTAGGGTTACCGTTGGACGCAATGGTCATCGTAGACGATGGCGGCTGGAGCCTGGATGCCGGTGTTGTGCGATGCGGGGTATTGAATCCGGGTTGATTCATAGATTGGCGTTGGGCCCGTCCCCGAGGGGTGTTTTGCTGTACCAACCTCTGCATGGTCGTTGACAGGTTCATCCACTCCTTGACTTCGGAACTGGAGGCTTGCAGAGCCGCAATCCGGATGTGATTGGTAACCGTCCGAATGGTTCCACGATACTTCCTACGGAAGAGTTTCCATCCGAAGTTATCAAAAACCATCGTCGTTGTGCGATTCAACACTGGGCCACCCTCAATTTCCTTGGTGATCTTGAGTTGATCGTCATTCTCATGATCCACTATGTAATCCCATAAGGTGGCAATGCGTGCCATTTCATGCGCATGGGCATAACACATCTGTGGTCCAAAGTCCTTGACGATTTGGGTCCCCAAACGTTCTGCCTCGGCGCCCTTCAGGGGTAAGGCAGCAAGAAAAGCATGGAGCTCGACGGCGTCAAGGATATACCCTCGGGACATGAAAAGGTACACACCGGTCGGCGATATGCCTAATCCAGTTCCATCTTCCGCGCAAAGGAACCGAAGGAGTGACTTATCTATTTCGTCATCCTTGGCCAGCTTCCAGTCTTCGTGTAAGTCGAAAGGTGCATCCGATAGCCTGTTCTCTGAGTCATCGTTCAAGTACGCTTCGACGTGGTAATGTAGGTTACCAACTGTCGGAAGGAAAGGGTCTTGAGGGTCCATCCATTCCGACGGAAACGCTTCTTGATCGGCCAACTCCCCTTCCATGGGCCCTTCTTGGTTAGGACTAATGGTGTTCGACATTGGGTAACCGGTTCCTGTTTGTCGAATACCTTACTTATCGGTGGCGTCCCTTTTACCTCTGTTACTAAATCTGGATCGTTGGTTGGAACGTGTGTAACAACAGGTTCCTGCCGACCCTCTTGATTCAGAACAGGTTAATACCGATAATGTATACCTCTGTGTGGTCTTTTGAAAGATCAATCAGTATCTTACCGCAACGGTCGCTCCTCTCGTCGTTCAAGGCTCAATATTGATGCCAATGACAAAGTTCGTTCCACTGCTATCAATATCGATCCGATCGACAATTTTCCTCCTTACCAGCCGAGTAACTTGGGTCTGATAAACTAACAAGGGTTCGTACAGCTCTCCTGTAGCTCTAGTGGCCTGGTAAGGACGACGAAGAAGGTAAAACACAATATCACTCTTATTAACTTATCAAATACTAAAAGACTGAGACAAACGACAAGGCCTCTGTTGTCGTTCGCTGGCTGTTCTTCTTCCATCAGTCGTCGTCGTCATTCAACTTAGATCAGCGACTGATTAACCTTACCCTTAGAGTGTAGAATTCCGCATTCACTCCTGTTACTCCCCTTTCGACGCTCTAACAATCCCGAACCAAGGTATCTGGATCTACATTGAGATTGTGATAATGTTCATAGCTGTTGATGGCGAGGGTGGTGATGGCTTGATAAGTCCTGAGAGGAACGACACTAAACTTCTTTCCCTTTTTCTCGTACTTTTGTCGTTTCGTCTCCACGTCGTTTTCGTATACAAAACCAATCATATCCTTTTCATCTACGAAACCCATGAAGTCGTCTTCCGAAAGCCAGATTAACCATATATAGGTGGGGTAGTCGGGATCGTCGTCCTTTTCATCTCCCAACACCTTATCGAGAGGGACATCATCGGTTGCGGTGTGCCATCCTTCATGTGGTGTGCTGTAGCTCCTGCCTTGGCACACGAATCTCTGTTTTTTGAAAGGGATATGTCGGGTGAACTTGATGTGCTCCCTGAGGTTTCCCAACGTCACAAGGGGACGATCCATACTTGGTCGTCCTCCCACAACCAGCTCCTCTTCCCGAGCTTTCAAGTCCTTTAAAATGAATTTCCGGAAGGAGTAGGTCTCCGGT
>Ga0100387_10005683_pt1 | contig 10085 bp, 9 predicted proteins | sample CryGeymeta201511_FD_81547 | JGI IMG/M metagenome (GOLD analysis project Ga0100387, IMG submission 81547) | Groundwater microbial communities from Crystal Geyser aquifers in Utah, USA - Crystal Geyser metaG 2015-11 | ecosystem: Environmental > Aquatic > Deep subsurface > Groundwater | place: USA... | reverse complement strand
TCGATCACCATGCTTCACCCAATGCCATCATGGGTTCGCTGGAAATCATTGCCAATGCCTTCGATCGGGTGGGGGTTAGCCATTTGCTGTGTTATGAAATCTCCGACCGCGATGGACTCGAAAAAGCACAATTGGGTTTGCAGGAAACTGAAGAATATCTGAATGTAAATCAGGGACTTGTCGGGCTTCACGCTTCATTTACCGTAGGAGATGAATCTTTGAAAAAAGCTGTAGATCTGATGAAAAAGACCAACTCCGGCATTCACATCCATGTGGCGGAAGATTTGGCCGATCAAAACCACTGTCAGCACCATAATGACAGGCAGGTAGTGGAAAGACTCCATCATTTCGGTGTACTTAATTCTCCAAAAACCATTCTGGCCCATTGTCTTCACCTCAATGAAAACGAGCGCAGTTTAATCCGGAATTCACCTGCCTGGATCGTTGAAAATGCAGAAAGCAACCTGAATAACAATGTTGGCCACTTTCGTGGGACAAATCTCGGCAAGAACATCATGCTGGGTACCGATGGAATGCACAGCGACATGCTCCGAAGTGCGCAGGCAGCTTTTTTCGCCGGACAGGAAGCAGATCAAATCAATGTGCCGGAAGCCTACCGCAGGTTTAGAAATGTGCATCATTATTTAGCCGACAATCACTTTGAAGGCGATGGGGAAAACAATCTGGTGGTGCTGGATTATGATTCACCAACACCCATTACCGAACATAATTTCTTAGGGCATTTTGTTTTTGGATTGTCATCCAACCACATCCGTCACGTGATCTCCAACGGAAGTTGGCTGGTGAAGAATAAAAGACTCACCAATGTAAATGAAAAAGAACTATTGACCTTCGCCAAAGAGCAGGCTTTGCGACTTTGGAAAAAGCTTTAGCACCTTGTTTGGAATGATTTTCTTATCACACATGTTCTTCCTTTTTCCGGCAATTATTTCACGCAAAGTGCGCGGAGCCTTGTTTCGCAAAGATCGCAAAGTGATAAAATTTTTAGCTCACAATACTTCTTTGCGAACTTTGCATACTAAAAACTTAGCGCACTTTGCGTGAAACTTTTCTGCCGTTACCCGGTTAGGATTAAAATAACATTTGACAGATCATTTTTCACAAAGATTGCCTAACTTTGAGCCTCATTAAATTGGTTGCCATGATCCAGGTTTATCACAATCCACATTGCAAAAAATCACGCGCCGGACTTCAGTTTGTGCAGGAAAGGACTTCTGATGTGGAGATTATCGATTATCTCAAAAATCCCCTGACCGAAAAGGAATTGAAGGTATTGCTGATGAAACTCAACAAAAAACCGCAGGAGATGGTGCGTACCCAGGAAGCTTACTATAAAAGTGAACTGAAAGGCCAGCAGTTTAACGATGATGAATGGATTCGGATTATGGTTGAAAACCCGAAATTGATCAAACGACCGATTGTAGTGCGCGGAAATAAGGCGATTTGGGGAGATCCGGTGGAAGAATTGGAGGTGCTTTTTTGAGCTGGAAGTCCGAAGTCCGAAGACGGAAGTAAGATAAAACTGGAGAATAAAGTGAAGCGTAGGATAAAATAATTGTGAAGACATAATAATCTTCCAGCTTCGATCTCCCGACTTCCGGCTATTGAAACATAAAATAACTTATATACAAATACATAAATCAATCACCATGAGCTTCAGAACTGAACACGACACGATGGGCGAGGTACAGGTTCCCGCCGATAAATACTGGGGAGCACAAACACAGCGCTCGAAGATGAATTTTAAAATCGGACCCGAAGGTTCCATGCCCGAAGAAATCATCATGGCTTTTGCCTACCTGAAAAAAGCAGCGGCTCTTGCCAATGCCGAACTGGGTGTCCTCGCCACCGAAAAATCCACCCTGATCGCCAAAGCGGCCGATGAAATCCTGGATGGCAAACTGGCCGGGAATTTCCCGTTGGTCATCTGGCAAACAGGTTCGGGAACACAGTCGAACATGAACATGAACGAGGTAATTGCCAACAGAGGCCATGTGATCAAGGGAGGTTCCCTCGACGATAAAACCAATCGCTTCATCCCAACGATGATGTGAACAAATCACAGTCGTCGAACGACACTTTCCCTACGGCCATGCACATTGCAGCTTACAAACTGATCATGGAAGTGACCATTCCCGGCGTTCAGAAGCTGCGTGATGCCCTGGCAGAAAAAGCCGAAGCTTTTAAGTCCATCGTTAAAACCGGTCGCACCCACCTGATGGATGCCACACCGCTCACACTCGGACAGGAATTTTCAGGCTACGTGGCCCAGTTGGATTTTGGTTTGAAAGCCCTTAAAAACACCCTGCCACACCTTTCCGAGCTGGCACTGGGAGGCACTGCCGTTGGAACCGGGCTCAATACGCCAAAAGGATATGCTGAAGAAGTAGCAGCGCAAATCGCCAAACTTACCGGATTTCCATTCGTGACAGCACAAAACAAATTTGAAGCCTTATCGGCACACGATGCCATCGTGGAAACATCCGGCGCTTTAAAGCAACTGGCCGTGAGCCTGATGCACATTGGGAACAACATCCGTACGCTGGCTTCGGGTCCACGTTGCAGCATTGGCGAAATTCAGCTTCCAGCCAATGAACCCGGATCAAGCATTATGCCCGGAAAGGTGAATCCCACCCAAAACGAAGCGCTGACCATGGTTTGTGCACAGGTCATCGGAAACGATGCCGCCATTACCGTTGGCGGGATGCAGGGACATTTTCAACTGAATGTGTTTAAACCGGTGATGATTGCCAATTTGCTGCAAGCTGCCCGTTTGTTGGGCGATGCCTGTGTTTCGTTTACCGATAATTGTGTTGTTGGAATCGAGCCCAACTACCGCGTACTACAGGAAAAACTTGAAAACTCATTGATGCTGGTAACCGCATTAAATACCCACATTGGATATGATAAATCGGCCAAGATTGCCAAGAAAGCCCATGCTGAAGGCACCACCTTACGTGAAGCCGCTTTGGAATTGGGACATTTAACTGATGAGGAGTTTACACTTTGGGTAGATCCCAGGAAGATGATTTAATTCGATAAACCAATTATTGTAAAAAAAGCTGTCCCGGAGTTTGGGGCAGCTTTTTTTGATAAATCCTTAAAAATGCGATCAAAACCGAAATATTAATATGAATATTTCGGTTTGAACCGAATTTTTAATACTTTTGCTTGAATTGATCAATATAAGATGATACCAAGACAACTTGACATACTCGTTCAGGAGAGAATGGATGATAAAAAAGCAATCATTATTTTCGGGCCAAGACAATCCGGAAAAACGACTTTGCTTAAGAAGATCGTTAACCGGGATACTTCAAATGTTTTGTGGTGGAATGGAGACGAGACCGACATCAGGCAAATGCTCAAAAATCCCACCAGTACTTTGCTACAATCACTTATTGGCAAGAACAAGTTGCTAATTATTGATGAAGCTCAAAGAATTGAAAACATTGGGCTATGTATCAAATTGATTTTTGATAATCTGGAGGATGTAAAAGTAATCGCGAGCGGATCATCAGCTTTTGAATTGGCTAACAAAATTAACGAACCCCTGACAGGTAGAAAGTGGGAATTCTTCCTTTACCCTCTTTCTTATTCCGAAATGGTTGATTATCATGGTGCGATAACCGAAAACCGACTCATTGAACAAAGAATGATATATGGCTATTATCCTGATGTTGTGAATAATCCCGGAGATGAAAAAGCCATTTTACAGCAGTTATCCGACAGTTATCTTTACAAAGATATTCTTACCTGGGAGAATATACAAAAGCCCGATCGTCTGGAGACACTGATTCAAGCATTGGCATTTCAGTTGGGGAATGAAGTTTCGTATTTTGAACTTTCAAAAATTACAGGGCTCGATAAAGAAACTGTTGAACGCTATATCATCCTGTTGGAGAGGGCGTTTATTGTATTCCGATTGAGATCGTTTAGTAGAAATTTAAGGGCAGAATTGAAAAAGAGCCGCAAAATATACTTCTACGATAACGGAATACGCAATGCAATCATCCGAAACTATAACTCCATTGGCTTAAGAAATGATGTCGGAGCCTTGTGGGAAAACTTTCTGATTAGTGAAAGAATGAAGTTTCTCCAATACAATAAAATCTACGCCAACCATTATTTTTGGCGAACACACAGCCATCAGGAAATCGATTATATCGAGGAAAGAAATGGGAAGCTCTTTGCATTTGAATTTAAGAGGAAGATAACGCCAAACTATAATTTTCCAAAAACCTTTGCCAATACTTACTCTGAAAGCGAAGGTCAGGTAATCACACCCGAGAATTTTGAAGGATTTATCAGATAAGCGAAGAACCTTTTTTTATGCGTATACTTTAATGTCCCATTTCAATACCGTAAAATATCGTCAAGTCCCTGTTTCACGAGTTGAGTTGTTTCAGGTAGTCTTCCATGCCTTCCTCAGCCAAATCGAGGAGGTCTTTGTCATTTGCGGCCTGTTTATAGGATTGAACATATTCCGCACGAGTTAATTGATCAAGATAAATTTGTAAGGCTTTTTCAATGATTTTGTTCTTGGGCATCGACATGCGTTTAGCCATATTGTTGAGCTTAACGAGGAGCTCATCAGGCAAGGTGCTGGTAAAGGTGATCATGCTTTTCGATTTATATTTACAAATCGTAAATATAATTCGATAATGATTAAAAGTCAATTCGAAATCTGATCAGGAAAGCGCCTTTACAAGATCGGTCTAGATCTATCTCAAAAGATTGCTCATTATAATTACTCTTGATACTTCCCCGTTTAATCTTTCAACTGATTATTCACCAACCTGTTGGTGTATTGCTGCAAAAATGCTTTGAGCTGAAGCTCCAGACTATCCGCAATGATGGGTTGTTCTGCAATCAGGTTGCGATTGTGGGAATGATCTAAAATGTTGTTAAAAAGTGCAGTGGAATGTTCGCCATCAAACAAGAGGCTATAATTGCCGGAGGTAATTTGCATCATCCCGCTTACGGGCTGCACCACCAACCGGGGAGCCGCGGTATCGAACAGGCTGCTGCCAAAGGCGACTTCGGTATCCGCAAAGTTGAGGTAGTCGAGAATGGTGGGACCTAAATCTGTTTGCTGCGCGGTGCGGTGATCGACTCCTGATAAAGTGCTGTCGCCAGGGGCAAACAGCATAATCGGAATGGCATAGCGCCCCGAAGTGTTTTTGTAATAACTCAATTGTTCAGAAGTGAGGCTGGCACCGGGTTCAAGTAATTTGTCCTTATCCGATACCAGTACCGACTGTGCAGGATGATCAGCCAGAATCACAAACAAAGTGTTGTTATACCAGGGCATGGTTTTGGCCGTTTCAAAAAACTTTTTCAGGGCATAATCCGAATAACGAACCACGCGGTGGATGCGCAAATCACCTTCCGGGAATTTTTCCTGAAGGTGTGCCGGAACGTGGTATGGATAATGCGAACTCAGCGTAAACTCGAAAGCGAAAAACGGCTGTTGAAAGGTGTTTAGCTTCTGTGCCATAAATTGCAGAAAAGGTTCGTCGTAAATGCCCCAATATCCATCGTAATCGGCATCGTTGTTGTATTCCTGTCGGCCATAATAATTCTGAAATCCGGCATAACCGGCAAACCCGTCAAAGTCCATGGTGCCATTGGTTCCGCCATGAAAAAACGCGGTTCTATATCCTTTTTCGTTGAGAATCTGTGTCAATCCCCGCGTTTTGTTGGTACTGTAAACGGAAGTGATATACGGATCGTCCATCAAAGCAGGAAGTCCGATCACCACCGCAGGAATGGCATCGATGGATCGCAATCCGTTGGAAAACGCACTGTCCATAACCAGTACCTGTTGTGAAAGGGAATCCAGAAATGGGGTGAACCCGTTATATCCATTTAAAAAACCAACATATTCGCGCGAAAAACTTTCCAGCAACAGTACCACCACATTTTTTGGATTGGGAACACCACTTTTCCCAAAATGATGTACCACCGGGTAAATGTTCCTCGCCTTTTCATCGGACATAAAGTTTACCGGGGTCAGTTCATCGTGACCGTAGGTGGTCATCGCGGTAAATACCGAATTCAACACAAGCGGCATATGGGCGGCCGATACCGATTTGGAGGCATGCATAATGGCTAACGGACGCAGTTGTACTCCTCCCCGGGCACCCATCAGCGATAATCCCAACAGCAGAAAAGGAGTCAGACCTTTGACCAAAATATTAAACCAGGCAGGCCTGCGAGTATCTTTTTCTTTCGCTCTTTTCCATGTTTTTTGGTTCACTTTTGGATAAATCTTCCAAACTAAAACCATTATCACCACAGCCAACACCGATACGTACCAGTAATCGGCAATAAATCCCGGAAGAAGTACTTTCACATCATCGCTCATCACGATAAACTTCCACACATCGGCGGTGGAACGTTTCTGCACAAAGTGAAAATACACCGAGTCGGCCATGTTGGCAATCAGCAAGAAAATATTGACTGAAACAAATAATACTTTCAGACCAAGCTGGAATCCTTTTCTCATTAGTAGGCGGCTCAAAGGCAAAACCTGTGGCAGGATGAAGAGCATATTAAAATAAATCAGCACCGACACGTCGAAACGCATACCGATGATAAAAATGCGGATGAGTTCCGTGATCGGGATGTCCTGATAGAGTCCAACGTTGAAGAAATAGAAAAATAAACGGGCGATGAAAAAAAGGAACAGTGCTAGCAGCAGCCGCTTGATTAACAAGCCTATTTGGTAAAAATACCCGCTCATGCTATTTCCAGGCTTTGGCCACCAGACCGGTGCCCGTTTTATGGGTATTGGCAACATCCATGGCATTGAGGATCAACACAAATGGAAAGGTAACCAGGTAATAAAAGGGCAGCACAATATAAAACAAGGCCGAAGTATTCAACATCATGATGGGATATTTCATGCTGAGTTTCCAGCCGATTTTCCCGGGAGGGCCATACTGGTAGTAGACTTCTGACCGGGAGAATCCGGCCCTTTTCAATTTATCTGTAATGTCCTGAATGCCGTAACCATCGCGTACATGTTCGTCGATAAAACCCTGGGCACCATCGTGATGGTCATCGTGGTCGTGATCGGGATGTACATCCGAGCCACCCTGATCTGACGGGGTGGAAACCAGCAACATGCCTTCAGGTTTGAGGGCTTTGTAGAAGTTTTTGAATACGAGTTCGTCTTCTTCGATGTGTTCCATCACATCCACACACAACACCAGGTTGTATTTGTCCGATTCATTTATTTTGGTGAGGTCGGCTTCCGCGAAAGCGGCATTGGTCAACCCTATTTTCTTAAAAAACTGGTTGCAATCGTCTATTTGCTCTTGTTTCACATCCACACCTTTGATGGTCCAGTCTTTATTTTTGGAGGCGAGATAATAGTCGTATTGACCGAAACCGGAGCCGGCATCCAGAATCATCTGTTTGCCGCTGACCGATTTAGCCCACAGTTTAACTTCTTTGCGGATGTGCCACGAACGCAGCAACAGCAGGTCGAGCAGGTGATAAAAGAGTTTTCGGAGAAACGGAGCGCTGTTAAATGCTACGCCAAGTTTTCGTTTTATGGGATCATATTTCATTTGAGTGGGTACTGTAGGTAAGAGATTAGATCAAAAATACCTGTTGGTTTTAACTATTCCTTGAGCAGGTTTTCGATGTTTTCGATGTAGTCGAGCGAGTCGTCGATGTAAAAATACAACTCGGGAACAATCCTGAGCTGATGGCGGATACGGGCTCCCAGCTTCCCTCTGATTTCGCTGGTATGCTTCCGGATATTGGCGATGACGGCTTCTTTGTTTTTGGTGGCAAAAAGGCTCAGATAGACTTTTGCTGTCGACAGATCGGGGGTTACCACAATTTTGGTGACCGAGATCATGGCACCCAATCCGAGGTGGACAAAGTCGCGTTGAAAAAGTTCGCTAAAATCCTGCTGAAGCAGCTGATTTATCCGTTGTTGACGTTTTGATTCCATGGGGCAAAATTAGTTTTTTTTTGGATATGAAGGGTTTTAAAAAGTAAACCGCAGAGACGCGAAGGCGCAGAGAGATTGTTGATGAAAACTTCGCGCCTTAGCGCCTTCGCGGTGAAAACCATTAAAAAACAGCCTTCGCGATTTCTTCAATGTTATCCGATTTACCCATGGTATAGTAGTGCAATACGGGTACACCTGCCGCATACAGCTCTATGGATTGTTGGATGGCCCATTCTATGCCCACCTGTCGCACTTGCTGGTTGTTTTTGCATTTGATCACTTCTTTCACCAAATCAACCGGGATATCCACGTTGAAAGTTTTTGGGAGAGCCGTTAGTTGTGAGGCGGTTGTAAAGGGTTTTAATCCGGGTATGATGGGTACTGTGATTCCTTTCTCGCGACAGCGTGCCACAAAATCGAAATATTTTTGATTGTCAAAAAACATCTGAGTCACGATATAAGAAGCTCCTGCCTGGATTTTCTTCTTCAAAAAATACAGGTCACTGTCCAGATTGGGCGATTCGCCATGTTTTTCCGGGTAACCGGCCACACCGATACAAAAATTCATGGAGCGCGTGTTCAGGAGGTCTGCGTCCAGATAAATACCCTTGTTGAGGTTGGTGATTTGTTTCACCAGATCCAGTGCATGTTCGTTGCCATCGGGTTCAGGCACAAAAATACGCGTTCCGGGTTGAGGATCGCCCCGCACCACCAGCACATTGTTGATGTCGAGAAACTGGAGGTCGATGAGGGCGTTTTCGGTTTCCTCACGGGTAAAGCCTCCGCAGATGATGTGTGGCACTACATCGATACCAAACCTGTATTTGATGGCCGCCGAAATTCCCACCGTTCCCGGACGTTTGCGAACGGTATGCTTCTTCATCAGGTTATTAGGCAGGTTTTCGTACACCACTTCCTGTTGGTGGTAGGTGATGTTTATAAAAGCCGGATCGAACTTCACCAGCGGATCGATGGCCTGTTGGATGCTGTCGAAATTGTGCCCTTTTAAAGGAGGAAGCAACTCAAACGAAAACAGTGTTTTTTTGGCTTCGGCAAGATATTGTATGATGGTTCTTTCCATGTGATTTGTGTGATTTTGTTATGATTCCACTAAATTAACGGGCAATAATTTTTCAATGGTTTCCACCGGAAGGCTTTTCCTCGCAGCATAATCCGCCAACTGATCGGGAAGCAATTTGCCTACATTAAAATACTGGGCATCGGGATGGGTGAAATAGTAACCGCTTACCGAAGCCGCCGGGTACATTGAATAACTCTCGGTGAGTGTAACTCCCGTATTTTCTTCTGCTTTCAACAGATTGAAAAGCGTTTCTTTTTCAGAATGTTCCGGACAAGCAGGATATCCCGGTGCGGGGCGAATTCCGGCATATTTCTCCTTTAAAATCGACTCTATATCTAACGATTCATTCCTGGCATAACCCCAAAGATTTGTACGCACCTGGTGGTGAAGCCATTCGGCAGCCGCTTCGGCCAACCGGTCGGCCATAACTTTGAGCATGATGGCGTTGTAATCGTCCTGATCGGCTTCAAAACGGGCCACATGGGGCTCGATGCCCAATCCTGCTGTCACCACAAAACCACCTATATAATCGGTTTTGTTTTTCTTTTCGGGAAGAATGAAATCACTCAAACACAGGTTGGGCAAATCGCCTTCTTTTTGTTCCTGATTGCGCAGAAAATGCAAGGTGTCCAGAGGCTGGGTTTTATTGTTATCCTGATAAACCTGAACACTGTCGCCATCGGCCAGAGCCGGAAAAATCCCCACAACTCCTTTGGATTGAAGCCAGTTTTCCTTTCGGATGGTTTCGAGCATTTCAAGGGCCTCTTCGTAGAGTTTCTTGGCTTCAACCCCTTTGACAGGATCGGTAAAAATATCGGGATATTTGCCATTCAGTTTCCAGGCATGGAAGAAAAAGGTCCAGTCGATATAAGGTATTAATTCTTCGATGGGGATATTTTCAAATACGGTAATACCTGTTTTCGAGGGCGTTACCGGGCTATAGTTTTCCTTTCCGGGATAAAAAGCATTGGCCCTGGCTTTTTCAAGCGAAATGTAGTGATGTTGGTTTTG
>Ga0100387_10005679_pt1 | contig 10088 bp, 9 predicted proteins | sample CryGeymeta201511_FD_81547 | JGI IMG/M metagenome (GOLD analysis project Ga0100387, IMG submission 81547) | Groundwater microbial communities from Crystal Geyser aquifers in Utah, USA - Crystal Geyser metaG 2015-11 | ecosystem: Environmental > Aquatic > Deep subsurface > Groundwater | place: USA... | reverse complement strand
CAAGCCCAGACGTTCTGAATGTTTTTGAGAAAAAACAATTCCCCAGTTTATTTTTTCGGCCGGTTTCTCTTTCCCAACAAAAAAGAAACCCATTAAAGGTAAGAGAAAAAGCAGAACAAATAACAAAATTATTTTAAAATTTTTTTTCATAAACCGAGCTTTTGCGCAGCAAAAGTGAAGGTGGAAAAGAGAACAAAGTTCTCTTTGACTAAGTTAGTAGAAACAAGCCGGCTCCAATTAGTAAGATAGCAGCAATTTTTTGAAGAATTGTTTCTCTGGAAATCTTTTCTCTCAGTATCTTAGGAAATTTTAGAGAAAACAAAATAGCGAAAGCAAATAAAAAGACATATTTCGTTCCTTCCAAAGCATTAACAAAAGCAAGAAAACCTAAGGGAACCAAGGCAATGGCCCAATTTTGCAAAATAAAAGCTCCTCCTCCCAGGGCCTGAACTAAAAGAAAGATACTGCCGGTCTTTTTTTGAAAAGTGAATTTCTTAGCAAATATTTCTCGCTGGACTTCTTTAGTAAAAAGAAAACTCAGGGCAGCCAAAAATCCGCCGATTCTCATCCAGATAAATCCTGACCAAAAAGGCTGAGATAAGTAGACAAACTTAGTTAAAACAAAAGATAAACCAAACAGAAAAGCAGCCAGAGCTGAAATTTTAAGAGATTTTAAAGTAATTGTTTTTTTTCTTTCCAGAGTAATTAAGATGCTTCCTATTAATAATGAAGCAAAGGCTAAAATTTGCCAAAAAGATAAAAAGCCCTGGCCGGAAAATAAAAAAACTAAACCAAAAGTAAAAAGAGGCAAAAGCCCACCAATGGCTGGCACTACTCGAGAAGCTTCAAAGTGCTCAAAACCAGTAAAAAGCCAGAACTGAGCGAAAAGAAAAATAGCACCAGCCAAAAGACCCAAGACAATCTGGTTAAATTCAGGAATTGAAAAACCAACAAAAGGAATCAAAACTAAAGATAAGGCCCCCAAGCTACCAACATAAAAAGAATAACTCTTGGGATTAGGCGGACCGGCTAAAAGATATTTATCTCCTAAAGCGACGATAGCCAAAAGAAGATAAGCAGAAAGAATAACAATTAACCAAAGCATAAAAAAGTGAGATTAAGTTTTTTTTGAAATTATTTTTTCAATTTTATAGATTGCTAATTTTTCTCCTTCAATAAATCCCTGCATGGCTGCCTCGGCGAACCAGCCAGATTCTAAAAAATCAAAAAGCCATTGGGCAGTATAATCAGGATTTTCCTGGGGAATGGCTGAGCCCAATCTGAGCAGCCATTGTTTGTTGAAATCTTCTTGAGAGCCAATTGGAGGAGCGATAATAATAGGCAGTCCTAAGGCAGTATAAAAAGAAAGTTCGCTTGGTTTTGTCCAGAGAATATCGGTTTTTCTCAAGGCTTGATTGAATTTTTTGAAATAATTTTCAATATTTTTCTCCCAGATTATTTTGATGTTTTTGCCTAAATTTTTCTTGAGGCCTAAATGTTTAATGTGTTTAAGGAAATAATCTTTAACTTTTTTTCTAATACCGGCTACTAAAATTATTTTAATCTTTTTTGTCTTAATTTTTAAAGACAAACTCTTTAGTATTTTAACTCCGATTTCTTTTTGAACGCCTGCTCCTCCAACGGCAAAGGTTATTGTTAAAGGATGATTTGGTTTTCTTGGTAAATCACCCAGAAATCCCTTAATTAGAGGTTTATAGTTTTGACGGTATTTCTTTTTAGGGTCAAGATTCAGAAGACGATAACCTAAATCTTTTGAAGCCTTTTTGGTATTTTCTTGAGGTAAAGGATAACCGGTTAAAAAGATATTTTCTTTTTTAACTCCGTAAAGCATCAATCTTTCTACTACTCTGGAATTAGGAACAAGGTATTTTATTTTACTTTGGGAAGGATTTAAGGAAGCCCAGGACCGGGCAATGTCAGCATCACAGACAACGCAGAAAATATCTCCGGGATAATTAAAAACCTCAGCCATAAAAGCCGGAACAAAAAAAGTTGTGATTAAAGGCAAATTCCTTTTTAATTTTTCATTTTTCATTTTTAATTTTTCAATAAGATCTCTTCCCCAGCCCTTCTTAATTAGAGAGAAGGTTTGTTTTAAATAGAAATTGGGCTTAGATAAATCTCTTTTGGGATAAAAAGTGAGAATTTCCTGAAATTTGTCAAAAAGCGAAAAAGTCGGTTCGCCGATAAGGGGAATTCTTTTGAAATTTGAAATAAACTCATAAAATTTTCTTGAGTTTTCCCATATTTTTTGGTCTTTCTTAGGAATTCCTTGATAATCATTAGCACTGATGACCTTACCATAAGGAGCCAAATCCTTTAAAGGATAAGCTGTTCTTTGATGTCCGTAGCCCATATTAACATCAACTACCCGAGCTTTAATCATATGTTAAATTTATTCATTGCCTTTTCGAGTCCCTCGGAGAGAATTATCTTTAAAGCAGAACAACTCTCTTTGATAATTTTTTTGATAATCTTTTCTTCCTCTTCAGTAAATTTTTGGAGGACAAACTTTTCTATATTCTTGATTCTTAATTCTTGATTCCTGATTCCTATCCTTATTCTCACAAAATTTTTACTTCTTAATTCTTTTATTATTGATTCTATTCCCTTATGACCGGCTGAGCCCCGGCTTTTTGAAATCCTAATTTTTCCCAGAGGCAAATCAATGTCGTCGTGGACAACTATCAAGTTTATAAATGGTAGTGAATAGTGAATAGTTAAATTTTTAACGGCTTGGCCGGAATTGTTCATAAAAGTTTGGGGTTTGGCCAAGATAACTTTTTTTCTTCCAATATTTCCTTCGAAGATTAAAGCGTTGAATTTCTTGAAAAATTTGAAATCAGGAAAATTATTTTCCCTTTGAAACTCATCTAAAACTCGAAAACCGATATTATGGCGAGTTCTTTTATATTTAATTCCTGGATTACCTAGTCCAACGATTAAAATCATATCTTTAATTATAACCTTATTATAACCTTTCTTGTAAAAAGAAAAAAATTTTGCTACAATGGTAATAATTTAAATATAACCAATTGCCATGAAAGGAGTATTTTTATTTATTTTTGAAGTTATTAAAATAGTTATTTTAGCTTTGCTGATAGTGATTCCTATCCGCTATTTTATTTTTCAACCTTTTGTTATCAAAGGAAATTCGATGGAGCCAAATTTTCACCACGGCGATTATCTAATTGTTGATGAAATCAGTTACAGATTTAAAGAGCCGGAGAGAGGAGATATTATAGTTTTTAATTATCCTCAGGACCCCTCTCAGAGATTCATCAAGAGAATCATTGGTTTGCCTGGAGAGACCGTTGTCATAGAAGGAGAAAAAATAACGATTAGCAAGGGAACGGAGGAAAGGATTTTGGATGAGTCAACTTATCTGCCAAGTCAAAATTATTTCGATAATGTTTCATTGTCTCTTAGCGAAGATGAGTATTTTGTTTTAGGAGATAACAGACTTGCTTCTTTTGATTCAAGGAAGTGGGGGTCTCTGCCCAGGAATTATATTGTCGGAAGAGTTATTTTGAGAACTTGGCTGCCAGCTGTCATAGCTCACATTACCACCCCTAGTTATTAGAAATGAAAAGTGAAAAGTGAAAAGTGAAAAACCACAGAGAAAAATTAAAAAAGAAATTAAATTTTTAGATTTTAGATTATCGTTTTTACTTTTTCATTTTTATATTTTAATTTAAGAACATGGCAAAATTTCAATCACCAACTGGAATGCACGATCTTCTCGGGGAGGATTTAGAATATTTCCGGAAGATTGAAAATGTCTGCAGAGATATTGCTGATTTTTATGGATTTCAAAGAATTGAAACTCCTATCTTAGAAGAGACAGAGCTATTTGAAAAAGGAACCGGTTTTACTACTGATATTGTCCAGAAGCAGATGTTTAGTTTTAGAACTCGGGGAGGAGATTTTTTAACTTTACGACCAGAGGGAACACCAGGTATTGTTAGGTCTTATATTCAGCAGGGAATGCAGAATTTACCTAAGCCGGTTAAGTTTTGGTATTTTGGGCCATTCTTTCGTTACGAGCGACCTCAAGCCCAGCGGTTTCGTCAATTTTACCAATTTGGTTTTGAATCTTTGGGAGTAGAAAAACCAGTGATTGATGCCCAAATTATCAAAATTTTTTATAATATATTAAAAGAATTGGGTTTTAAGGATTTGACAATTGAGCTAAATAGTATTGGTGATTCCGAGTGCCGCCCTGAGTATAAAAGAATCTTGGTGAAATACTTAAGGTCTCATCAATCCAATCTATGTCCGGATTGCCGGCGCCGATTAAGAGAAAATCCTTTACGGATATTAGATTGTAAACGGGAAAGATGTCAGATAATTGCCGGAGCGGCGCCCCAGATGATTGACCGTCTCTGTAAGGAATGCCATAATCATTTCAAAAGTGTTTTAGAGTTTTTAGAGGAGCTCGAATTACCATATCAACTAAATCCCTATTTAGTGAGAGGTCTTGATTATTATACAAAAACAGTTTTTGAAATTTTTCCAGGTTCTTTAAAAGATGACAAAAAATCATCCCAGGAAATAGATAAAACAGCTTTAGTAGGGGGAGGAAGATATGACGATTTAGTAAAACTTTTGAGAGGGAAAGACACGCCGGCTTGTGGGGCAGCGGCTGGTGTGGAAAGAATAGTTTATTTGATGAAACTAAAAGGGAGGAAGATGCCGAGCCCCAAACTACCTCAGGTTTTCCTGGCTCAGGTAGGCGAGTTACCAAAAAGAAAAAGTTTGAAGATTTTTGAGGAATTTAGAATAAATAAAATAAAAGTTGCTGAAGCATTCCATAAAGATTCTTTAATTTCTCAATTAAGAATGGCTGATGGGTTAGCTGTTAAATTTGTTCTGATTTTAGGGCAAAAAGAGGCTCTTGAGGAAAAAATAATTATTCGAGAGATGAAAACCGGGAAGCAGAAAATTATTCCGATAAAAAATGTAATTAAAGAAGTAAAGCGGCGACTTAAAAAAGATTAACATGCCATTAAAAGTTCAAAAACAAGATAGGGAATCGACCCAGGGTTTAATCCGCCGGTTTTCTCAAAAAATGCGGAAAAGCGGAATTTTACTTGAGGCGAGAAAAAAACAATTTAGGAGAAGGGGAAAGAGTTCTCAATTAAAAAAAAGAGCTGCTTTAAGGCGAGAAGAGTTGCGGAAGAGATATGAAAAACTCAAAAAATTAGGTAAACTATGATTGAGATTCGTAATTTAACAGGGAATCTGATAAATGAAGATTTTATTAAAGAGATTAGCCGAAAGGTTTTAAGGGAAGAGAAGAAACCCGCCCAAAGTAAAGCATTGGGGCGGGCGGGGAAGGAAAATATTTCCCTTGCCTTTATTGGTTCAGGGAGAATGCGAGAATTAAATAAAAGATACAGGGGGGAAAATAGAGTAACTGATGTGCTTATCTTCGGTGAGGACTTAAAAGAAATAGTCATTTGTCTCAGGGAGGTTAAAAAAAATGCCAAAAGATATGAGACGACTTTCGAAAAAGAATTAGCCCGGGTTTTAATTCACGGCATTTTACATCTTTTAGGATATGACCATGAAAAGCCCAGCACCAGAGCAAAGCTCGGTGCTGGACTAGTCCCGCACCGAAACGAAGTTTCTGGTGCGGGGTCAAATAGAGAAGCGAAGAAAATGAGAGAGAAGGAAGAATATTATCTTAAATTGTTAAATTGTTAAATTGTTTTTATGACAAAATCCACTATTCTCACTGCTTTAGATATTGGTACAGATTCGATTAAAACCTTAATTGGGAGAAGTAATCCTAAAAAGGAGAATTTTGAGATTCTGGCTATGGCTCAGATTCATTCGGCCGGAGTCAGAAAAGGAGAAGTAATAAAAGTGAAAAAACTTATTCCCGCTATTCAATCATCTATCCGCGAAGTTCAAAAAAAATCAGGTTTAAGAGTTAAAAAATGTATTTTTAATATTAATGGAAATCATTTATCTACCGTGCCTTCTCAGGGATTAGTTTCTGTTTCCCGGGCTGATCAGAAAATTTCTGAAGAGGATATTAGTAGAGTTCTTCATCAAGCTCAAACCCTGAGCTTACCCTCCAACAAAGAAATTTTAGATATTTTCCCAAAAGAGTTTATTGTTAACGGCGAAGGAGGAATAAAAGAACCATTAGGACTTCATGGCTTGAGGCTTGAGGTAAGAGCTCTTTTAATTTATGTCTTTTCTCCTGTTTTAGAAAATTTAGTTCAAGCCCTCGATTCAATCGGACTTAAATTTGATAGCAACAATATAGTTCCTTCACCCTTAGCTTCAGCTAAGGCCTGTTTAAATTTTGAGCAAAAAGAATTAGGAGTAGCTCTGGTTGACATAGGAGCGGAGACCACTGGCTTAGCCGTCTTTGAGGAAGGCGACTTAATTCACTGTCATATCATTCCCTTGGGCTCGGCTAATATTACTAATGATATCGCTATAGGACTTCGAACCGAGATTGAAACAGCCGAACGCGTCAAAAAAGAGTTTGGTTCACTTTCTTTTTCAAAAGAAAAGAAAAAGAAACAGAAAAAAACAAAGGAAAAAATAGAGATTCCTGAGAAATCTTTAATCTGTTCTAGAAAAGTATTGGAGAATATTATTGAATCTCGGGTTTCAGAAATATTCAGCCAAATTCAAAAAGAACTGAAGAAAATATCAAAACAGGAACTTTTACCGGCTGGAATAGTTTTAACCGGAGGCGGTTCTTTACTACCAGGGATTGAAGAGTATGCTAAGAGGGTATTAAAACTTCCTTGCCGCCTGGCTGCTCCCAAAAACATTCCCGGATTACCTGGAGATCCGTCTTTCTCCGTTGCGGTTGGTCTTTTACTAGAAGGTTGGGATCTAGAGGAAGAGGGAATAAAGGCAGGATCTTTCTCTGGAGGTTTGGGAGAAAAAATTCGAAGAATCTTCAAAATCTTTCTACCATGAGCGTAATACCAAAGATTAAACTAATCGGGATAGGTGGCGCTGGAGTAAATGCTTTATCCAGAATGACGAAATGCGGTAATGATTACATAGAGTTAATTGCTGTTAATACCGATGCCCAATCTCTTCGATTTTCCCGGGTTCCCCATAAACTTTTAATTGGAGAAAATACTACCTTAGGCTTAGGAGCTGGGATGGATATTAGATTGGGAGAAAAGGCGGCCAAAGAAAGCAAAGAAAAAATAAAAGAGGTTTTGAAAGGAGCGGAGATGGTTTTCTTGACGGCTGGTTTTGGCGGAGGTTGCCTTCGAGGCAGTTCTCTTATACTCACTAATCCAGAAGGCCCGGTAAGAATAGATTCCATTAAGCCCGGCTCCACAGTTTATACTTTTTCAAACGGTAATTTGGTTAAAAAGAAAGTTTTAGCGGCAATGCAAACTGGAATTAAGAAGGTTTTAGAACTTAAAACAAATAATCGAACTATTTATGCCTCAGAAGATCATCCCTTCTTGCGGGTTAAACCTCTAAATAGTTTGAGTGATAATAGATTTTCTAAGTTCGAACCCGAATGGATAGAGCTTAGAAATTTGAAAGTAGGAGATTTGGTAGTTATTCTTAGAAAATTACCTGATGATGGGAAATCTTTAAAACTTCCAAATGGTTCTTTTACCAATGAAAAATTCTGTCAGCTTTTTGGCTTTTTACTTGGTGATGGTTGGATTACTAAAGGAAAATACAGAAATGATAATTGGCGGATATACTTTTCGCCATCAAACGATGAAAAAAATAATCAAAAATATTTGAGTTTAATAAAAGAAGTTTTTGGTTTGGAAATGAAAAGAAGGGAGAATTGGTATAATGTAGGTTCTAAAGAAGTAGGTATACTATTAGAACAATTGGGTTTGCATAAAAAAGCGACAGAAAAAGAGGTTCCTGAATGGGTTTTTACTCTACCAAAGTCACAAAAAAAAGCTTTTATTATTGGTTTAGCCGATGCTGATGGATGTTATTCTACTCAGAAGGGAAGATCGGGTTTGCCCAAAAAAGAGATTAAATTCGAAATGTCAAGTGAAAAACTCATTAGAGGCCTGAAGATTTTGTGCGATAGTATGGGTTTAAGAGTGAGCAATGTAACCTCAAGAAAAAGAATTCTAAAAGCGCCTAATTCGAAAGAAGAAAAACTGTCTACCTCTTGGATTCTTAGAATTTATAAAACTCATGAGCTGACAGGAGTATTGCCCCACCCCAAAGCAAGATCCGGAGTAGGTTTTTTATACAAATTTAGAAACTGCTCTAGAAACGGGAGACTTCCAGAATTTTTTAAATATTTCGGGTTTAATAGAATAAAATCCATTAGGGAAATAGGAAACGAGGAGGTTTATGATATAACAGTTGAAGATAGTCACAATTTTGTAGCTGATGGGTTTGTTGTCCATAATACTGGTAGTTCTTGCTTGCCTATCATAGGAGAAATGGCGAAAAATTTGGGAATCTTGACTGTAGCCGTAATAACAAAACCATTTTCTTTTGAAGGTGTTCAACGTCAGAGAATTGCTAACTGGGGTCTTCGGAATTTAGAAGGGAAAGTCGATAGCTTGATTTGTATTTCTAATGACAAATTGCTTAAGATAATTGGTAAAAATACTTCGGTTGAAGATGCTTTTTGGGAATGCGATAGGATTCTAAGAGAAGCAATTCAGGGGATTTCTGATTTAATATTTTTCCCCGGCATCATTAATGTTGACTTAGCTGATATTCGGGGGATTTTAAAAAATTCCGGAGAAGCCCTCTTCAGTCAAGCTAAATCTAAAGGGGAGAATCGAGCAATAACAGCGGCAAACGAAGCGATTCATTCGCCTTTGATTGATTTTCCAATTAATAAAGCCAAAGGGATTTTATTGAATATTGCTGGAGGAGAGGATCTTAGTTTATTTGAAATTCAAGAGGCAGCCGGATTTATTAAAAAAACAGTTTCCTCTCGAGCTAAAATAAGTTTCGGTGCTTCAGAAGATAAAACATTAAAAAAGGGAGAAATAAAAATTACCCTTATTGCCACGGGGATTAAATAAATTAGTTACCCGAGCGTAGCGCAGGCGAAGAGAACTACGTTCTCTTCTTTACCTTCACTTTTGCTTCGCAAAAGCTCGGTGGGTGGAGAAGAACGAATGTTCTTCGACTATGAAAAGTAGAATTGAGAAAATTAAAAAAAGAGATGGAAGGATTGTTGATTTTGAACAAGAAAAAATTACCGAAGCTATTTTTAAGGCTTTGACTGCGGCTGGGCAGGGGGACGGAAAAAAATCAAAGGAAATCTCTGATAAGATAGTTAGATTATTAAATCGAAGATTTAAGAAAGGAGAAATTCCTGATGTTGAACAAATCCAGGACATTGTTGAAGAAGTTTTGATTTTAGAGGATTTGGTCAAAACGGCCAAGGCCTATATTTTATACAGGGAGCAAAGGAGAAAAATAAGGGAAGCGGTAAAAGTCAGCGAAGAAGCAGTGGATAGAGTTGACCAATATCTTGAAAAATTGGATTGGGAAGTTAAGGAAAACGCCAATATGGCTTTTTCTCTTCAAGGGTTAAATCATTACGGAGTGAGTTATATTATCAAAAAGTATTGGCTTAACAAAATCTATCCTAAAGAAATAAGAGAAGCAGTTAAATCTGGCGACTTTCATATTCATAATTTAGATACTCTTGGGCCATACTGTGCAGGGTGGGATTTATACGATTTTTTATTAAAAGGTTTTAGCGGAGTTTCTGGAAAAGTCGAATCAAAACCACCAAAGCACCTTAGGTCAGCCTTAGGTCAAGCGGTGAATTTTATATTTACGATAACTGGAGAAGTGGCTGGAGCAGTTGCTTTTTCAAATTTTGATACTCTTTTAGCTCCATTTATCCGTTATGACGGCTTGGATTATAAGGAGGTAAAACAATGTCTTCAAGAGTTTCTGTTTAATATGGCTATCCCTACCCGGGTCGGATTTCAAAGTCCTTTTTCAAACATTACTCTAGACCTTAAGCCCTCTCCGGTATTTGCCAAACAGCCGGTAATTATTGGCGGCAAATCCCAAAAGGAAACCTATGAAGAATTTGAAGAAGAAATGAAAATATT
>Ga0100387_10005676_pt1 | contig 10092 bp, 12 predicted proteins | sample CryGeymeta201511_FD_81547 | JGI IMG/M metagenome (GOLD analysis project Ga0100387, IMG submission 81547) | Groundwater microbial communities from Crystal Geyser aquifers in Utah, USA - Crystal Geyser metaG 2015-11 | ecosystem: Environmental > Aquatic > Deep subsurface > Groundwater | place... | reverse complement strand
ACCAACCGCCGTACCGGTCTCAGTATATTCATGAATAATTACTTTCAAAATATCGATCTGTCTTTGTGTCAAATCTTCCATATTTAGCAAATATACACCATGTCTGCTAACGTGTCAAGGGGATTTTATTATGTGTGGAAAACCATGCGAGGAGGTAAGGTTATGTGGGGTCAAGGACAATTTTAAAATTTGCTATAATTTCTTCAAAGTATGAAAAAACTATCGATAAAATCTTCCAACGGTTTGATGATTAACGGAATGCTTCATCAAAATGGCGACGATTTGCTTATGATTGTTGTCCACGGTTTTAAAGATAATATGGATGTATATGCGGTAAAGCAACTATCAATCTCACTTAGCAAACACTATTCAGTATTCAGATTTACTTTTCCAGATGTTGAAACTAATACTAATAATTTTAATTTAATCTATGAGGTTGATTATTTAAAGGAAATAATTAATTATTTTCAGGGAAAATATAAAAAAATTATTTTAGTTGGAGGAAGTCTGGGTGCAGTGGTTTGTTCGATGGTAGCAGTAGATAATAACAATATTGACGGACTGATTACACTTAATGGACTTTCATATTTTTGGGGAATTAATAAAAGATTTAATAAATATTTGGCTATGATAATCTTTACTTTTCCTTTCAACGGTCCATATGCCAGAATGTATAAATATTATAAAAAACATTTTAAACCTGAAAATATATTAACAAAAACTTTAATAATTACTTCCGAAAAGGATGAGATGATCACTCATAAACAGTCACAAAAATTCTTTTCCGAGTTAAAAACCAATAAAAAAATTGAGGTACTAAAAAACCCTGATCATGGATTAACAAAAATTGAATACGTTAATGAGGTTTCTAATACAATTATTGATTGGATGAAGGAAAAATAATATGAAACTCGGGGCGCATCAATCAATTTCCGGCGGGTACTCTGAAGCTCTAAAAAAAATCACGAGTATTGGCGGAAATTGTCTGCAGATTTTCTCCTCCTCACCCCGAGGCTGGAATTTTGCTAAACCAACTAATGAAGAAATTAAACAATTCTTAATTCTGAATTCTAAATTCTCAATTAATCCGATTTATTTCCATGCCACGTATTTAATCAACCTCGCCGACGACAGCCGCATCGGTTATATGTCTAAATTATCATTAATATCTGAATTAAATTTAGCGTCCAAATTAAAAATTAAAGGCAGTATTGTTCATCTTGGCTCTTTTAAAGATCAAAAATCAAATATTAAATATCAAAAATTAATATCAAATATCAAGGAGATACTAAAAAAAACGCCTCAAGACACATTTTTTATAATTGAAAATGCCGGAAATAGAAAAATCGGACAGACACTTGAAGAAATTGCTCAAATAGTCAAAGACGTCAATAACCCACGAGTTAGACTTTGTTTTGACACTTGTCATTTATTTTCGAATGGCTATAAATTCGACACTGCCAAAGAATTAGATGTTTTTCTTGACAAGCTTGATAAACTTGATCTACTTGACAAACTTGAAGTCTGGCATTTGAACGACAGTCGCGATGAATTTAATTCCGGCCACGACCGCCATGATAATATTGGAGAAGGAAAAATGAATATTGATGAATTTAAGATTTTATTAAATCACAAAAAAATGAAAAACTATCCTTTTATTATTGAAACGCCTGGATTCGACGGTAACGGCCCTGACCAAAAAAACCTCGATATTTTAAAATCCCTTATTACTTCCTAATTTTGGATTGTTATGGCCATTCGTGTCTGACCTCCGAGGTCAGACAAGGCATGGCGTAATCGACTTTTAAGAATCTCATTGAAGAGCTATAATAGCTATATGATTAAACTACCAAAAGAAGTTGTGGAACTGATGAAAAAATTTCAGGAAAATAAGTTCCAAATCTATGTTGTTGGTGGTGCCGTTCGTGATGCACTTTTGAATAAAGAGGTTGATAACTGGGATTTTACAACCAATGCAACCCCAAAACAAATCCAAAAGTTATTTTCTGATTCTTTTTACAATAATATCTACGGGACGGTTTCAATTCCAAAAGATAAAATTATTTTTGAAATCACCCCCTTTCGCACCGAATTCGATTATTCCGATTCCCGCCATCCGGAAAAAATCGAATGGGCAAAAACCGTTGAAGAGGATCTTTCGCGAAGAGATTTTACAATCAACGCCATTGCGTTTGACGGAAAAAATATTATAGATCCATACGAAGGTCAAAAAGATTTATCTAACAAATTAATTAGGGCCGTTGGAGATTCAGACACCCGATTCAAAGAAGATGCCCTTAGACTACTTCGAGCTATTCGTTTTACTTCTCAATTAGGATTTCTCATTGAAGATAAAACCCGTGATTCCATTCAAAAAAATGCTTCGTTGATTATTAAAATTTCCGCTGAAAGAATCAGGGATGAGTTTCTAAAAATTTTAGGCGGAGATCATCCTTCTGAAGGGATACTTTTTTTGAAAAGCACTGGATTACTTTCATATATTCTGCCAGAAGTTGACGTTTGTTTTACCATTCCCCAAAAAAGCCCCAAGCGTCATCATATCTATGATGTTGGAACACATTTGGTTATGGCTCTCAAATATTGTCCCTCAAAAGATCCAATAACCAGATTTGCCACTTTAATCCATGATATTGGTAAAGCTAAAACTTTTTATAAGGACGGAAAAACCGACTTAATTACTTTTTATAATCACGAAGTCGTTGGAAAAAAACAGACAGAAATTATTGCTGACCGGTTTAAACTTTCAAATAAACAAAAAGATAAGTTGGTAACTCTCGTCGCCGAACATCAGTTTACAGTTTCGGAAACTCAAACAGATAAAGCCGTCCGACGATTTATTCGGTGTGTCACAAAAGAATATCTGCGGGATATGCTAGATCTTCGAACAGCCGACCGAATAGGTTCGGGGACGACACCTACATCTTGGCGAACCGAACTTTTTAAAAAAAGACTTGAGGAAGTTCAAAAACAACCTTTCCAGATTAAAGATTTAAAAATTGATGGGGATGATGTGATGAAAATTTTAAAAATAAAACCAGGGAAAAAAGATGGAGAAATATTAAAAAATCTTTTTGATCAAGTTGTCGATGGTAAAATTAAAAATGAAAAACATTCCCTCCTTAAACAGATTACTTTAATTAATTAAAGTATATTTTTTCATCTTCAATGATTGTATCTTCTCCATGACCCGAATAAATAATTGTCTCTCTTGGTAATTCAAATATTTTTTTTAATGATTTTTTTAGATCAACTTTACTACTATATGATAAATCAGTCCGACCAACGGCTTCCTTAAACAAGGTGTCTCCGGTAAACAAAGCATTTTCTTTCGGAAAATAAAAACAACAACTTCCTGGAGTATGACCGGGAGTAAAAATAATTTTCAATTTGCTTGCCCACCGAAGCCTTGGCGAAGGTGGGAAATTTTCTAAGTGATTAATTGGCAAAATAATTGGTTTATAACCTAAAAAATGTTCCGCTGTTTGTTCTAGTCTATCAATCAGAAACTTATCTTTTTCATGAATAATTAATGGCAAACTAATTGATTGTTGAATTTCGCCAACAGCCATCACGTGATCGAAGTGTCCGTGAGTTGCTAACATTCCGACTAAATTCAGTTGTTGCCTTTGTAGTTCTTCAAGAATAAACGGGGCATCGTCGGCTGGATCAATGATAAGACAGTCTTGATCGTCAATTAAAAAATAACAATTTGCCTGTAAATCTCCAAGGGAGTATTTTTTTATGGTCATGAATAAAATAGCTTTTTTACTTTAAATTTAATGAACACGGCTATTATTAGAGTGATCACAAATAAATATAAAGAGAATGAGTAATATTCAAAAGACCAAACTTTTATTGTTAAAAGTGTTAGCAAAGCAAAAATTGCGTTTCCTAAATATATTAAGTAATTTTCAGTTTCAGGGAACTTAAAAGATTTGACAAACGTAGGCCATCCAGCTATAAAATCTGCAATTATACTGAATAATATAGCGATATTACCTATTTTGGTTATTTGCCAAAGTATCAAACCTATAATTGAAAAAAAACCACAAATCAAATCAAATTTTTTAATCTTCCAATAAGATTTTTTATTAATAAATGAACCTGAAAGAATCAAAAATGGAACAAAACCAACCATAAATGTTAACAAAGATTGAAGTCCGACTCCCTGCTTTATTTGCGCAGAAAATGCTATCATCGGAGCTAAACCCCAAAGAAACCAAGTTACTCTATTTGGTTTAACTTTTCCTTTTATTGTTTCAACAAAATAATCAATGCTTCCTAAAAAAAATATTAAAGCGCCAAAATAAATAAAGTTTTGATTTATCATTGTTAAATTATATTAAATTTTACTTATAGATATCACCCCTAAATCCAACCGCTCTGATTTTGATAATTTTGTTTTTAATATCTAGTAAATAAATTATTCTTAGTGGTGGAATTTTAACTCGATAATATCCTTGAAATTCACCGTGCATTTTTGATCCTAAAAAAGGATTTGATTCCAATAAATGAAGATTTTTCAGTATTTTTTCCTGAATATTTTTGTCAAACCTTTTTAACTCTTTTTTTGCTCGATTTTCGAGAAACACTAGATACATAAGTGCCTTTTACATCAGATAATAACCTATATTTTCCAATCTTCAATTCTTTTTCTACTTCATTTAAAGTTTGATACTTTCCTTCTTTAAAATTTTTGTCAGATTCTTTTATCGATTCCATTAAATCTTTATCTGACAGCGTTTCGAGCGTTGCCATCCAACCATCGTAATCGTCTTTATTCATTACAACAACCTCAGGAATCCCTTTAACCGTAATATTGATAGGATATGGACTACTTTTGACCTTGGCAAGCAAATTAAAAAAATCATTTCTTGCATCTGTAGCGGTAATATACAAATCAGATGTTTTCATATTAAATACCTCTGTACATCATTATGTACAACACATATGGTTTTGTCAAGTGATTTTATTTATGATTTCATCCACTCAACATAGTCACAACCGCCCGGCGTTTTGGTAGCCGGATCCCAGGTTGCAGTTGAACATTTTTTTAGTTTTTTTCCACTAGCCGTTGTAAAGAGAACTAATTTTGCCTGACATTTTGGACAATCTTCCTCTAACTTTTCCGTAGTTCCTTTTATCCATTCAATATAATCGCACCCTCCTGCCGTCTTCGTGGCGGGATCCCAGGTAGCCGTTGAACATTTCTTCATTTTTTTACCCATTCTAGTAACTGCAGAAACAAGTGGGGCATCACATTTTGGACATTTTTCATCTAAGGTAACTGGTTCAACTTCTAACCACTTTACAAAAACACACCCATCAATTGTGTGAGTTTCCGGGTTCCAACTTCCCTTCGAACAACGTTGTAATTTCTTTCCCGACTTTGTCTCAAAAACTTCACCTAATGGCGAACCACACTTTGGACAAATATCTGATCCTTTCTCCGAAGTTTTATCATTTTTCATATAATATTTATAAAATTTATAATAGTTATGAACATTATTTTTGTTTACGATTTTTCAACCAGACTAAAATTGGTGTGGCCACAAACGGTGAGGAATATGTACCGGTAATTGTGCCAATTAAAAGGGTTAAGATAAAAAATCTTATTGTTGATCCACCCATCATTATCAATGCCAACAACATGAAAACTATTGTCATTGAATTATTGAGTGAACGAACCATTGTTTCAGTCAAAGCCTGATTGGACGCAGATTCAATTTCCAAGCTTCCCTGTTCTTGATTATATTCACGAATCTTGTCAAAAATTACAATCGTATCATGAACTGAAAAAGACATTGTTGTTAATACTGCGGTCACAAACATTGTATCAACTTCAGCTCCAAAAAAATGACATAATAATGAGTAAGTACCAACAACGACTAATAAATCATGAAGCATTGCAAGTACGGCTGAAAAAGCAAAATTAAAACCTTTGAAAGCAAAACTCATGTAAATCAAAATTCCTATGATTGCCAAAATAGATGCAATTAAAGTTTTATTGATTGCTTCTTTTCCAAGTATTGGACCAACTGTTTCCGAACGCAAAACCGTAATTTTAATTTTTAGTTTTGTTTCCAAATCTTTTTTTAATAAAGATTCTTTATTCTGATCTGATACTTTTGTCCTTAATAAAATATTTTTTTCTTGCAGTTTAAAGTTTACTACTGATATTTTGTTTAAATCCAAAACTTTTTGTATTTTGCTTTTTTCAACTACTTTGTTCATTTGAAATTCAAAATTACTTCCTCCGGTAAAATCAATCGAGTATCGAAAACCCCATTTGGCAATAGAAAATAAGCCAGCACCAATGACGACTAAGGAAATTAAAAAATACAACCAGCGGTATTTTAGAAAATTTATCATATTCTTATTAAATAACAGGTTAACGGGTTTTATAAAATAAATTAATTAACCGTTTTGTTATCACCACTCCCGTAAACAAACTCGTTCCGACTCCAATTGCCAATGTTAGCGCAAATCCTCTCACCATTCCAAATTGGGGCAAAAATTCCCAGTTCAATGGATTAAATAATATAAACGCCACTGTTAATGTTGTTATATTAGCATCCTTAATCGCATCAATTGCCCGGCCAAAACCTAAGCGAACGGCAATATCAAAATTTTTACCTGCTCGAAGCTCTTCTTTAATTCTTTCAAAAATCAAAATATTTGAATCGACCGCCATCCCGATTGATAAAATAAATCCAGCTATCCCCGGCAGAGTCAAAACTAAAGGAATTGCTTTAAATATAAACAAAGAAATTAATCCATAGATTAATAAGGCTAGAGAGGCAATAAAACCTAACCGGCCATAATAAATAATCATAAAAATCAAAACCATAATTAAACCAATCGTTCCCGCATAAACGCTTTTTCTTACTTCTGTTTCCCCTAAACTAGGACCGATATTTTTTTGCTCAACTAATTTAATCGGTAAGGGTAGAGCTCCTGAATTAATGGCAATCGTTAATTTTTTTACTTCGTCCGACGTAAAGTTTCCGGTAATACGAGCACTGCCATCTGGTATTTCATTTGATACTGTTGGTGTCGTTAAAGGAATATTATCTAAGAATATTCCAACCGATTTCCCAATGTTCCTTTTTGTAATTGCCGCAAATAGATCAGTTCCTTTTTTATTAAATTTTAATCCTACTTCAGGTTTCCCTGTTTGATTATCAAACTCAACTGTAGATTTAAGAATATGAATTCCAGATAGTCCTGTGTCCTTGGTTAGTTGTAAAAAAATCGGAGTATTTGTGGCGATTTTTCCATCAGGCAACTCTCTAAATGTTAGTTGGGCTGTTTGACCAATCAGTTTTATCGCTTCTTCGTAATTATTTATTCCAGGCAAATCAACGCTCAATCGATATTTATCCCCGGTTTTAACTGTCTGTATTTGAGGTTCTGTCACTCCAAAAAAATTAATTCTTCTCTCAATTACATCCCGGGCTGAATTTAATGCGTCATTTAAATCTTCTTTTTTAACTTTTGAAATATCTGCTTCAAAAATCAAGCTGCTCCCGCCTTTCAAATCTAATCCTAATTTTGTCGTAAAATCTTTTTTAACATTGAGTCCAAAAATACTAAAATTCATTTGACTTGGTATCTTGTATTTAGTTTTAATGTTTTCTGGAAGATCAACCCAAATCAAGCCCAAAAAAACAAGCGCAATAATGATCGATTTGAATATTTTCATTTTAATAGTTCTTCTTCGACACCAACCAACATAATTTTAGGTTGTTTTAAAAATCTCCAAATAAAGGGATCGTTATTTTTTTTCCTAAAAATGAATTCACTTTCAGTCATGGTTGAATAATTTATCGGACGTCCAAACTCTTTTTCAACTTCGCGAATAATTGATTCAATCTCAACTACTACTATTATTCCCACTAGGAGCAAATAAATCTCATCATCCTTTATTATTAAGTTTTTTGGGAATTTTGTCGAAACGGCTACAAACTTTATCTTTCCAATCTTTGATAAATTACTGTGGATCGACGACGCCAGCTTATTAGTTTTTGCAAAAATTCTTAAAAATTCATCATACAATTGATAGTTTTTATTCAAAGAAAAATAAACTTTATTGAGGCGGCGCTCCCGTAATAATAATTTTTCTTCCGTTAAAATATCAAGTTCGCGCTTAACAGCGTTAACCTCTTCATTAATCTCACGTACAACCCGGCGCAGATAAAAATTTTCACTCGGTCGATGAAAAAATAATTCAAGAACCTTCCGCCTCGCTTTTGATGGGATTATATGTTGTAACATAAAAAATTTCTAATTACTAATTTCTAATTGACCTAAAAAATACCCAAGCTCCAATTTTTGGCATTTAGTCATTGGTCATTAATTAAAAATTAGATCAATTAGGTTAATTAGTTCAATTTAATAGTTAACCTTGTTCCCAATTGGCAACATTTCAATAAACACCTGTCCTCTAACCATAGATATTTCTTTATCACTGTTATCAAAAAATTTTATGTTGTCTTCCTCAGTTTCCTTGCCCCAAGCTCCCCTAACTACCTGCCCGTTTTTAAAAAATAGCATTTCCCCGCTACCAACGTTTTTATATAGCAAATGTCCACCCTCATAACCGTCATTCGCCGGCGATTCTTTAGCAAACATTACCACAATATTTTTTGCTTCCAGTTGTTTTCCGGTATTTTTATCGAGATGAGGAAGGCCTCCATTTGTTCTTTTATAGCTGTTAGTTGTACTGTTATAATTCCAAACAACATTGAAATCACTTGCTAAACTATCCCAAAAACCAAAATCGATTTTTACCACTTTCCCCGGATCGGAAGTCTTTACGTCATCTTCAAATTTCCAAGGCTCAAAACCTTTATCCCATCTTACCCCCTGATCATCAACATTGGTCAATTCTCTTTTATCCTTTGCATACTGCCAAAGTTTTTTTGTTGAAGTATAGACTGTATGCTCAGTTGCTACATTTTTTAATCTCTCATAATCACGCCAAAAATGTGGAAACGGAACTGAAAATTGATTCAAATCGTTATAAGATGACCAACCTAATTCGTTAATATAGCCCAAAGCATCTGCCGGTCCGTCGGTATTGGCTCCGCCTACGTGAGCATAGAGAGGATTCTGACCATAACCTTCAAGAAATTTTAAAAAATACATGCGAGCTGAACGAACTGGGCCAATATATGACGCATTTTTACAATAAAATATTGCTAAAAATCTGGTAATTCCTCCTTCAGAAACGGCTTCATAAACGATATCCGCCGATGATAGACCTGATTGCGGTCGGGCTTCTTTATGATTTTCAATCATTATTCCCAAAGGTCGTTGTCCTTCCCAAATTGTTTTTTCAGTCTTAGATAACATTTCGCCATTTAAAGGACATTCTTCTGTCTTTGGTTCTGCATTGATGGCTGTTTCCGTGGTACTGTTTTCTGATATAGGGGCTTTATAAGTAATTGGTGACAAAAATGAGAGACCTTTTTCTTCTGAAAAAAAAGAATAAGTTGTTATTCCTGAAAGAATAAATAATATAAATACAACCACAAACGCGATTTTTTTGTTAATCATAAAAAATTTGGGAAATTTTAATTGCTTTTCTCAATTGCTTGTCTTTCTTCCTCTGATAATTCAAATTCTTCGCTTTTACCGTTTTTAACTTTTTTACTGTAAACTCTTAAACCTTCACGGGTGTGTATAAAATTAATAACTATACCACTATTTTCATAATTTAAAAAAGTGATGACAAAACTTTTTTCTCCGCCCAATCTTTCAAAAGGATTAAATCGGACTAGACCAACCTTCTGAATGTGAAGAGTTGAAACTTTTATCTCTTCACGTAATTCTTTTTTGACTATCTCAAGATCTTCTTTTGTTTTTTTATCAATCATTAACAACTCATCTAAAATTTCATCTATCTTATGTTTTCTGGTACTCGAGATTAAATTGTTATAGTGCGCTTTCGTTTTTAAAATTAATCTGGTTAAAATACCTAACCAAATAATAATTATAACTGCCACCAAATAAATAATCATCAAATACATTCTATAGTTTTGTACAAAAACTGTCAACAATAATTTT
>Ga0100387_10005665_pt1 | contig 10108 bp, 6 predicted proteins | sample CryGeymeta201511_FD_81547 | JGI IMG/M metagenome (GOLD analysis project Ga0100387, IMG submission 81547) | Groundwater microbial communities from Crystal Geyser aquifers in Utah, USA - Crystal Geyser metaG 2015-11 | ecosystem: Environmental > Aquatic > Deep subsurface > Groundwater | place: USA... | reverse complement strand
GTTGTGATTGTACTGCATCACCCGGAACGGTGTCAGCGAAAAGAGCGAGAGCAGTTCGCCCGCCGTTTCGTTGATCCATCGCGTCTTGAAGAGCGAATGATGTCCGCAATCATGCTGCAATACATAGAGCCGCACCGCCGCGAAGGCCAGAACAACGATCACCGGGAGCGCAGCGCCCCAATGCCCCTGCCCCGCCAGATGCGCGCCGATGATGAGCGCCCCTACATGGACCGCGAGCGTGCCCACGAGCGATGCCGCACCGCGCCGGTCGCTCTTGGCGCTATAGGGCTTGAGAAATTCCCGAAGTGCGGGCCCGGCATCGGTTGCGCTCATCTCCGACCTCCTGGTCACAGAGGATTCACAGGCTGTTCTGCTTCCAAGATGTGCCGCAATCACGGGCGGTTTCAAGGGGGGATGTCGAATTTCCCAAGCGGTCCGCAACGCACCGCTCATCCCGGCTGTCGCCCGGCGAGATGCTTGCGAAGGCTCGACGGCCCCGCCTTCTTTCTGGCCTTGTAGGGGTTCCTGTCCGACTGGCTGCGCATGTAGAGGCGAATCGGCGTGCCGGGCATGTCGAAACTGTCGCGCAGCCCGTTGACCAGATAGCGCGTGTAGCTTTCCGGCATCTTGTCGGGATGCGAACACATCACCACGAATCCGGGCGGGCGGGACTTGGCCTGCGTCATGTAGCGCAGCTTGATCCGCTTGCCGCCCGGTGCGGGGGGCGGGTGGCTCTCCAGCATGCCGGTGAGCCAGCGGTTGAGTTGCGCCGTGGTCACGCGCCGGTTCCAGACATCATAGGCCTTGGCCACCGCCGCGCGCAGCCGGTCGAGCCCCTTGCCGGTCTTGGCCGAGACCGCAACCAGCGGCGCGCCCCGCAGCTGCGGCAAGAGCCGCTCGAAGGCCTCGCGCAACTCGTGCAGCTTCTGCTGCTTGGCGGGTTCCAGATCCCATTTGTTGACCGCCACCACCACCGCGCGGCCCTCGCGCTCGGCCAGATCGGCAATCCGCAGATCCTGCTGCTCGAACGGAATCGCGGCATCGAGCAGCACGATCACCACCTCCGCGAACTTGACCGCGCGCAGCCCGTCCGACACCGAGAGTTTCTCCAGCTTGTCCTCGATCCGCGCCTTCTTGCGCATTCCCGCCGTATCGAAAATGCGCATCGGTAGCCCGTCCCAGTCGATCTGCACGGAGATCGCATCACGCGTGATCCCCGCCTCGGGACCGGTGAGCAGGCGGTCCTCGCCGAGGATCGTGTTGATCAGCGTCGATTTCCCGGCATTGGGGCGGCCCACCACCGCCACCTGCATCGGGCGCGCCTTGGTTGGCTGACGAAACGCCTGCGCGTCCTCATCCTCTGACGCCTCGTCGATGTCGATATCGGTTTCGGGCGCTTCGCTCTCGGCGCGGGCGGCAAAGGCATCCGCCAGCGGCATCAGCTGAGAATAGAGATCGTTGAGCCCCTCGCCATGCTCCGCCGACAGACGGATCGGTTCGCCCAGACCGAGGGCGTAAGCCTCGTTCACGCCCGCGTCGGCGGCGGACCCTTCGGCCTTGTTGGCCGCAAGAATCACATGGCCCGCGCGTTTGCGCAAAATCTCTGCCAGAGCCTCGTCGGTGGGCGTGACCCCTGCCCGTGCGTCGATCAGAAAGAGGCACACATCGGCCATGTCCACCGCGCGCTCGGTCAGTTTGCGCATCCGTCCCTGAAGGCTGTCGTCTGTGACCTCCTCCAGACCCGCCGTGTCGATCACGGTAAAGCGCAGATCGGCCAGCCGCGCCGCCCCTTCGCGCAGATCGCGCGTCACCCCCGGCTGATTATCAACCAGCGCCAGCCGCTTGCCCACCAGACGGTTGAAGAGCGTGGATTTGCCGACATTGGGTCGGCCCACGATGGCAAGGGTAAAGGTCATGTCACGGCGCTCCGCTGCGGATCAAGCCGCCGTGATACAGGATTGCCCGCTCAACGGAAAGCCAGCAACTGACCCTTTTTCGACACGACATAGAGCGTGCCACCCGCCACGACCGGATTGCTGGTCGCGCCCCCCGGCAGATCAACGGCGCCGGTCTGCTGGCCCGAAGCCGGATCGAAGAACCGCAACAGCCCGTCGCTCGACGCGAGAATCAGTTGGCCACCGGCGATGATTGGCCCAAAATGGCCGATGATCTCGGCCTGCCGCCGTGGTCTGCGATCGGCGAAGAGCGACAGGTCTTGCCCCCAGATCCGAGACCCATCCTCGACCGACAGCCGCACCAGTTGATTGCGGTCCGAGACCAGAAAGATCGAGTCGCCGGCGGGCCAGACCGGGTTGAGCGGTCCTTCATTGGCGGTCCAGATGCGATTGCCACTTCCAAGATAGAGCGCCACGACACGGCCTGAATGGCTGCCGCAAACACCCGGTCGCCCACCACCACCGGATCGCCGGTGATGTCGGCGACGCGCGAACTGGCCACGCCAGCCCGCTCGCCCGCGATCTGCGCATCCCAGAGCCGCAGCCCGCCCTGCCGGAACGCCCCCTGCAATTCGCCCGCGCCAAAGGCGAGGATCGCATATTTATCGGTGATCGCCGGGGCAGGACCACCCAGCACGTTATGAATGTCCGGCGTGCCGCTCAACTGCCAGCGGATGCGCCCGGTCGCGGTGTCGATGGCCCAGGCCACGTCGTCGCCCGAAATGACATAGACCAGCCCGCCAAAAACCGAAGGTGTCCCGGTGCCAGTCGATTCCAACCGCTGTTGCCAGATCACGCCACCGGTGGCCGGATCAAGCGCCGTCAGACGGCCAGATGCAGCCGAGACAAAGAGTTTTCCGTCGCCATAGGCGAGCCCGCCACCACTGGCGCTGTCGGCGCGCTGGTCGGGTGGGGTGAGATCGGTGGTCCACAAAAGCCGTCCACTCGTCGACACCGCCGCGACCTGCGCGAGCGCGTCAAGCGTGAAGACGCGGCCTTCGGCCACGACCGGATCGGCGGTGATGCGCACACGCTTCCCGTCGCCCGCGCCGATATTGACCGCCCAGGCCAGTTTTGGCGCGCGACCCAGCGCGGGATGGGCCGTCCGTGTCGACGGCGTCCCAATCCGCTGACGCCACTCGGCATTGACGCTCGCGGCAGGCAGCGCCACCGGCAACACCCGGTTGGCGCTGACCACATCCACCTGTGCTCGCGCCGCCTCGGATTGCAGGGCATCGCGGATACCTTCGCGCTCGCCGCTCAGGATGGATTCTTTCCGGGTGCAGGCCGTAAGGGCAAGGGCCGCAATCAGACCGACGATTAGAATGTTTGCGTTCAATGCCCTGCCCTCACCTGTTCCACCGAGCGCCTCTTCATGCGGGACGCAGACGGCTGCTGTTCAACACTCATTCATCCGGCGTTGCGGATGGTTGCGCCAACAGCGGCGCTGCGGGCGGCTCTGCGCCCAGAGCCACAATCACTTGTGTCACGCGCCGACGCAAGCCCGCGCTGATCTCGGCATCACCGGATATCTGCATCAGCCGGTCGAGGGCAGCCTGCGTCTCTCCGGTTTCGAGGTCGATCATGGCCAGTTGCTCTTCGGCCAGAAGTCGCGTGAGACCGGTTGAAAGCGCAAGCCCGTCAAGTCGGTTGCGCCGTGTCTCGAGATCCAGCCCTGATCCCGGCAGGGTCACAGCCCGAAGCGTGGCGATCTGGCGGTAAATGCGATCGGTTCCCTGCCGATCCGCCACGTCAAGAAGCCGCGATGCGGCGGCTTGCGGGTCGCTTTGGGCCAAATCAGACGCCGCCAGCAGATCCAGCAAAGCCTGCGCCGAAGGGTTTGGAGCCCCGATCTCTTGTAGTGCCATGGCGCGCATATCGCTCTCCGGCTCTGCCAGGGCGGCCAGAATTCGATCGCCAAAGGATTCGGCTGTGGCGCGCGCCTGTGCCTTGCGCCACTCGTTCCACGCGGCCCCTCCGACCAGCACCAGAACCAGCACAATCGCAATCCAGCCATAACGCTTCATCAGAGCAAAAAGCCGATCGCGGCGCACCTCCTCCGTCACTTCGTCGATGAAACTGTCGTTGTGGCTCACAACCCATGCCCCTTGCAAATTGCGCCTCTCTTAACGCGAAGCCCCGGCCCTGCCAAGAGGCAGCGGCAGTTGCATGCACAGAGTGTCTTGCGACAATGGGAGGACGCGTTTAATCTGAACTGGTCAGTTCAGCGTATAAGCTCTAATTACGTGTTATAAATCTGTCGTCGCCACGCCGTGGCGAGCGAGTATAGTCCTGAAGGTTGCCGTATGCGTCTCGTGCCGATCCTCATTGCCTTGGTGGTCTCCGGATTGATCTATGCCTTTGTGCTTGAACGCGACCGGCTGACTGCGTTTCTTGGTAACGATGCCAGACCTGCCGCAAGCGAGGACACCACCAAAGCGCAGCCTTCGGCAACCGAAGTGACCGCGGCTGAGCCCACGAGTGTCGTTCGGGTCATTGCGGTGAAGTCCCGCGCGCGCGAGGTGGACAGCAGCGTCATCCTGCGCGGCCGGACCGAGGCCAACCGGATTGTCGAGTTGCGCTCCGAAACCTCCGGTCTGGTGATCTCGGAACCTTCACGCAAAGGGGCGTCCGTGGAGGCGGGGCAGATGCTCTGCCGCCTCGATCCCGCATCGCGCGAAGCGAGTCTGGCGGAGGCGCGCGCACGACTGACCGAAGCACGCGCCCGCGTCCCCGAGTCGCAAGCCCGCGTGACCGAAGCGCAGGCGCAACTCGAAGAGGCCGAGATCAACGCCAATGCAGCCGCCAATCTGGTGGAGGGCGGCTATGCCTCCAAGACGCGCGTGGCGGCAACGCGCGCGGCGCTGAGTTCGGCAAAGGCTGCGGTGCAATCGACGCTGTCTGGCCTCGATGCGGCCAGTGCCGGGATCGAAGGCGCCCGCGCAGCCGTGGCCGCCGCGGAAAAGGAGATCGAACGGTTGACGATTTCGGCGCCGTTTACCGGCATTCTCGAAACCGATGCCGCCGAAATTGGCAGTCTGCTCCGTCCCGGCGATCTCTGCGCGACGCTGCTTCAAATCGATCCGATCGCGATTGTTGGCTTTGTGTCCGAATTGCAGGTGGACCGCGTCGAATTGGGTGCCAAGGCTACAGCGCGGCTTGCCTCTGGCCGTATCGCCCAAGGTCAGGTGACGTTTCTGTCGCGGGCCGCCGATGACAAAACACGGACCTTTCGGGTGGATGTCACCGTGGCCAATCCCGATCTGACCCTGCGCGATGGGGAAACCGCCGAGATCACCATAAGTGCCGAAGGCAAGTCTGCGCATCTGCTGCCGCAATCGGCGCTGACCTTGAACGATTTGGGACAGTTGGGCGTGCGCTTCGTCGATCCCGAAAGCCGGGCGCAATTCGTCCCTGTCGCCCTTCTGCGGGACTCGCCGCAGGGGATCTGGCTGACCGGTCTTCCGCAAGAGGCCGACGTGATCATCATTGGTCAGGAATATGTCACCGACAACGTTGCGGTGGAGGCAACCTACCAGGAGCTTGGCCAATGACCGGCCTCGTCGATTGGGCCGCAGCGCGCGCCCGCATGGTGCTGGCCTTCATCATGCTCTCCGTGCTGGCGGGCACGTTGGCCTATATCAGCCTGCCCAAGGAAGGCGAGCCCGATATCGAGGTTCCGGCCCTTTTCGTTTCGGTCCCCTTTCCCGGCATTTCCGCCGAGGACAGTGAAAAGCTGATCGTCAAGGTGATGGAGAAAGAGCTGAGCGATCTTGACGGCCTCAAGAAAATGACCGGCACGGCCGCCGAGAATTACGGCGGCGTCGCCCTGGAATTCGAATTCGGATGGGACAAGACCAAGACGCTCGCCGATGTCCGCGACGCGATGGACAATGCCGAGGCCGAGTTTCCCGAGGGGTTCGAGAAATACATCATCAACGAGGTGAACTTCAGCGAATTTCCGATCATCATCGTCAACCTGTCGGGACCGGTGCCAGAACGGACCATGGCGCGGCTGGCCAAGGATCTTCAGGATCTGCTTGAAGGCCTGGAGCCCGTGCTCGAGGCGGGAATTGCGGGCAATCGTGACGAGATGGTGGAGGTCGTGATCGACCCGCTCCGCCTTGAGGCCTACAACGTCACGGCGCTCGAACTGATCAACGCGGTGCGCAACAACAATCAGTTGATTGCAGCCGGCGAGGTGGATTCTGCGCAGGGCACCTTTGCGGTCAAGATCCCGTCTTCCTTCGCCGAGACGCGCGACATCTACGCCTTGCCGATCAAGACCAACGGCGACCGGATCGTGCGGCTGGGCGATCTGGCAACGATCAATCTCACCTTCGAGGACCGGCTTGGCACCGCACGGTTCAACGGAGAAACAACCGTCGCGCTGCAAGTGGTCAAGCGCAAGGGGTTCAACATCATCGAAACCGCCAATCTTGTGCGCAAGGTCGTGTCCGAGGCCGAAGCCGCTTGGCCCGCAGATCTTCGTGCTGCGGTGACTGTGGGCACCTCGAACGATCAGTCGCGCACCGTCGCCTCGATGGTCAGCCAGCTTGAAGGTTCGGTTCTCACGGCGATCGCGCTGGTGATGATCGTGACGCTGGCGGCGCTCGGCATCCGTCCGGCTCTGCTCGTGGGATTCTCCATTCCGACCTCATTTCTTCTGTGTTTCGCGCTGCTCGCGGTGATGGGCGTCACCATCTCCAACATCGTGATGTTCGGTCTCATCCTGGCCGTGGGGATGCTGGTGGACGGGGCCATCGTGGTGGTGGAATATGCCGACAAGCGTATCGCCGAGGGCGAGGGCCCGATGCATGCCTATGTTGGCGCCGCCAAGCGGATGTTCTGGCCGGTGGTCAGTTCCACGGCGACGACGCTTTGCGCCTTTCTGCCGATGCTGTTCTGGCCCGGGATTCCGGGGCAGTTCATGGGGATGCTGCCCGTCACGCTGATCTTCGTGCTCTCGGCCTCGCTGCTCGTGGCACTGGTCTATCTGCCGGTAATGGGGGGCATGACCGGACGGGCCGAGCGCTGGTGCTCCCAATGGATCGAGACCATCGTCAGCGGCTCCTGGCTGTGGCATATGATGATCTTCCCGCTGGCGGGGGCGGCGCTGTTTCTCGCCGCTCAAACCCTGCCCATTCTGCTCGATACGGTCGCTGCGCAATTTGCCCAGATGGACAACACTCGGATCCTTGGCTCGGTCGTGCCGGTGCTGGTGCTGGTTTTCGGGCTGTCGCTCGGTCTGCTCGGACTGACCGTGATCGGGGTGAGCGCCATCGTGGCCCTGATGCTGGGTTTTCTGGCCGTCCTGCGCCGCTGTGGCAACGTGATGCGTTCCGTTCGACGGCAGGTGTGGCCAAGGCGCGACGCGCAGGTGAACGCCGGCTATCGGCGGTCTCTCTTTGGCCGGTTCACTTACCTGATCGCCGGAAATCCCATCGCGCCGCTTCTGGCCGTCGGCACGATCTTCGTGCTCGTGGGATCCATGCTGATGTTCTACATCGGCAACAACAACGGCACCGAATTCTTCGTCAAGAGCGAGCCGGAACAGGCCATCGTCTATGTTCGCGGACGCGGCAATCTCTCGATCGACCAGAAAGACGCGCTCGTCCGGCAGGTCGAAGATATCGTACTGGCGCATCCTGGTGTAAAGACCGCCTTTGCCTTTGCCGGCAATGGCGGGCTGGACAACAATACCAAGGGCGCACAGCCGCCGCGCGACACGATCGGACAGGTCCAGTTCGAGACGATCCCGTGGGAGAATCGCCCGCAAACGTACGAAACCTGGTTCACCTTGCCGGTTCTGGGAATTCCTGTCACCCGCGCCGTCTCGGCAAAGGCCTTTGACGGCGACACCGTGGTTGCCGATCTGACAGCCCAACTCGAACAGATCCCTGGCATCAAGATAGAGATCGCCGCTCAGGCGCGCGGGCCGGCCTCGGCCAAGCCCTTGCATCTGCGCCTAAAGGGTGATGACTGGGAACAGCTCATCGCCTTTACCAAAGAGGCGCGGGCGCGGTTCGAAATCACGCAAGGCCTGCGCCAGATCGAGGACACGCTGCCCCTGCCCGGCATCGACTGGCAGATCGACGTGGATGTCGAGCGCGCCGGTCGGTTTGGCGCGGACGTGGCGACGGTGGGGGCCATGGTCCAACTCGTGACGCGCGGCATTCTGCTCGACACGATGCGGGTGGACAGCAGCGACGAGGAGATCGACATCCGGGTGCGCCTGCCCGAGCGGGACCGTGTGCTGTCGACCCTAGATTCGCTCAAGGTGCGCACCCTGGACGGCCTCGTCCCACTCAGCAATTTCGTCACCCGCAAGCCGGTCAAGCAGCTCGCGCAGATCGACCGCATCGATCAGACACGGTTTTTCGACATCAAGGCTGCGGTGGCGGACAGTCTGACCAAAACCACAACCGATTCAAGCGGCAACACTCAGACCGTTCCGATCACCGCGAACGAGCGGATCGGGACGCTGACGGAGTGGCTTGACAGCGGCGTCCTGCCCGCCGGCATCAGCTATGAATGGACCGGCGATGCCGAGGATCAGGCGGAATCCGGTGTCTTTCTGCAAAAGGCATTCGCGGGCGCTCTGGGGCTGATGTTCATCATCCTTCTGGCGCAGTTCAACAGCGTCTACAACGCCGTGCTGGTGCTTCTGGCGGTGGTGCTCTCGACCACCGGTGTGCTGCTGGGGATGCTGGTGATGAATCAGCCGTTTTCGATCATCATGACCGGAACCGGGATCGTTGCGCTGGCGGGCATCGTGGTGAACAACAACATTGTGCTGATCGACACTTATCAGGACTATGCCCGCTACATGCCCCGGATCGAGGCGATTGCCCGCACCGCCCAGGATCGCATCCGCCCGGTGCTGCTGACCACCGGAACCACCATGGCCGGACTCGCCCCGATGATGTTCGGATTGAGTCTCGACTTCGTGAACGGAGGCTACGCCTTTGACAGCCCGACCTCGCTGTGGTGGAAACAGCTGGCCACGGCAGTGGTCTTCGGGCTTGGCATTGCGACGGTGCTCACTCTGATCATCACCCCCGCGATGCTTGCGCTGCGGGTCTGGGCGGAAACCTACGTGCTCTGGGTTGCACGCCTGTTGGCCAGGCTGTCGATGGGCCGCTCCAGCCGGGCCGCACAGGATTGGGCATTGGCGCGGGCCGCACGACGGATGCAAGACACCGAGATCATCTGGCCAGATGAAAACGCCGCAGCGAAGCCCTTGTTCGACGAGGCCATGGTCGGGGTGCCCCGGAACGAGACTCTCAAGGACATCCTCAAGCAACGCGAGAGCGAAAATCCCCTACGCGCCGCAGAGTGAGAACGACAGGTTCGCCGTGCGGGCTCCGGTTGAGGGTCTCGGTGGCAGGGCCGGAAACCTACCGCCAACGCAGGCCGGGTTGCCTCACACTCGGTCTCAGAGCCCCAGCTTGTCGCGCATGAAAGCCAGCGCCACGCTCAGCCCGTCAGGCGCGATGCCATGGCCCGTGCCCTTCATGATATGGGCATAGACATCCGTCCAGCCCGCCCCCTGCAAGGCCTCTGCCGCCTGCGGCAGGGATTGCACCGGCACCACGTCATCGGCATCGCCATGCACCAACAGCACCGGCGGGCGGCTCCGGGTCTCATCCGCCAGCACTTCCGGCGACAGCAGACGCCCGGAGAAGGCCACCACGCCCGCCAGCGGATCCTCGCGCCGGGGTGCCACATGCAGCGCCATCATTGACCCTTGCGAAAAGCCGAACAGCACCACCTGTTCGGGCAGCAGATCCTCGTCCACCATCAGCCCGTCGAGAAAGGCATCAAGATCGCGTGCCGCAGCCATCAGCCCGCGATGCGCCTCTTCCTCGCTCGACCCATCGATCCAGGGGATCGGAAACCATTGCAGACCGAACGGCATGCCGGGAATGCGCTCGGGCGCGTCGGGGGCGACAAAGAGCGTATCAGGCAGATGCCCGCCCAATGGATCGGCCAGCCCCAGAAGATCGGCGCCGTTTGCGCCATAGCCATGCAGGAACACCACCGCCGAGCGCGTCTCGCCCGACTGTGGCTCCTTGCGGCCCGCTCTCAATCCCCGTGTCATCTGATCCCTTCCCGCTCCTTTGCCACCCGGTAATAGGCCCAGAGCAGGC
>Ga0100387_10005659_pt1 | contig 10114 bp, 11 predicted proteins | sample CryGeymeta201511_FD_81547 | JGI IMG/M metagenome (GOLD analysis project Ga0100387, IMG submission 81547) | Groundwater microbial communities from Crystal Geyser aquifers in Utah, USA - Crystal Geyser metaG 2015-11 | ecosystem: Environmental > Aquatic > Deep subsurface > Groundwater | place... | reverse complement strand
GGCCCAACAATATTTGCAGGATTTGATTCGTATGAAGAAGCATTGAAGGCAAAAAACAATTTTAAAGATAAAATATTTAAAGGGGATTTCTATATTTGTAGACCATCTGAAAAAACCTATGAGATTGTTTCTTGATCACGTTAGAAATCTAAAGATTTCTAACGGGGGGTTATGGTATAATAAAAGTCTTAGCATGTTGTAACTTGAAAAATTATAGAAAGTCAAAAAAGCAATTATTGTCTTATGGAGTGCCAAAAGTAAGAAAAATTAGAGAAAAAGGATACTTATATAAAATTCTAGATGTTATCGAAAAACTCAAAGCAACTTCCCCTTCTAATTTTGCCCTAGTGGGAAAGTATAAAAGTATATTTTAACTTCTGAGATTTTTTATTATCTTAAAAAGATTGAACCTCAAAATAGAGAAATTACTTTAGTTAACGCCCTAAAAGAGATGTTAGACGACGATAAAAGCATTTTCGGTTTGGCAGTTAAAGGTAAATGGATAGGATGTGGCACCAAAGAAAAATGGCCCGATGTTTTTGTAAATTATAAGAAAATGTAATTATGGTATTTTTATCTAAAAATGCAAAAAAGTATTTTAAAAAAGCACAAGATGAAGTATTTGATTGGTGGAATCCGGAGAGACGTGATATGTCTATTATTTATAAACATGGATTAGATAGAGCTATAGAAGAACTGAGAAAGTACAAAGAAGTTAAATATATATTGGATATTGGTTGTGGGAAGGGGAGGGTTACTAAAATTCTCTCCAGTTATTATAACGTTGTTGCAATTGATATATCAAAAAGAATGGTTAATTATGTGCAGAATTTAAATTTGTCAAACGTTAAAGTTTTGGTGGGAGATTCGGAAGCATTACCATTAGAAGCAGTATCAATGGATGCTATTATTTGCCTTGAGACTCTGGTGCATTTTTCTAATCTAAATAAGGTATTTTCCGAATTTTATAGAGTTTTAAAACCTGGTAGTATTTGCATTGTGAATATTGACAACGCCTATGGCTATATAAGAATATTAAAAACAATAATCGATAGAATAATATATATATTCGATAGACAGTATAAGAAGGAACGTCAGAGAAGATTAGAGTTTTTTAAACCATTAATACCTCGCGTTGTACAGAAAACCGCCGAGCATAATAGTTTTGTTTTGATTAAAAAAATATATATCGGCACTATGGTTCCCTTTAAATTGAAAAATATAACAATTATATCTCAAAAATTGTTTAAATATATTTTTAATATAAATCGGATTTTAGAGAAAATGCCTATTTTAAATCTTGGTTCTACTTATATTTACTATGTCTTCAGAAAAAAATAAATACGACAAAAATACAGTATCTAATATTGTAATTGGGGTACCTGTTCGCAATGAAGAAAAAACTATTTTTGAAAATCTCTGCTCTATAAGGAAGGCAGTACTTTTTACTAAAAGAGATATGTTAATTGTTATTTGTATAAATGGTTGTATCGATAACACAAAAATCTATGTTCAAAAATTTATAAAAACTTATCCCGATATGAAGTGTTTAATAATAGAAAGCGAGGAAGGCTTAGTTAATGCCCAAAGAGCTATAGTAACTTTTTTTCCAGCTAAGATATATATATTTGTAGATGCTGATATGTTGATTAAAGAAAATTCTATTAAATTTCTCATTGATGAATTAGAAAAAAACCCAGAAACCATCCTTGATTATGCAAAAACTGTGCCCCTGAAACACGATGATCCTTTATCAATACCTTATCGTCTAAGTCTTTTATATAATAGTCAGAAATATTTAACTAAAAGATATTATTTTCATGGGAGACTTTTCGCCACTAAAGATTGGTTTATACCTTCTAATGAAGAAATTATACACAGAGCTTCACAGAGTTATTTGGGTCGTCTTTTATTAAATAAATATAGTAAAAATGGCATATTATTCAATGCTGTTGATGTTTATATGTCCGCTTATTTGATTAAAAAGTATGGATTAAACTCCATTAAACAAATATCAGAAGCTGAATGCTATCCTTGGTTGATAAACACGTGGAAAGATTGGTGGCTAAACTATAGAAGGATACGAATAGAGGTAAGAAAAGTGAAAATCTGGTTTCATGAATTCAAGAATATAAGACCTTATTTGTATCGGTATACCAATTGGAAAAAATGGGTTAGGACTTCTTTTTCTGATAGATTTTTGTGGCTAATATACATTTTTATGTGTTCTATTTTCGAAATTGCTATTTATTTAGAATTTTTAATGTCTATGATGAATATTTATGAACCAAAAGATCAATGGGAAATTACTGCTACCACAAAAAAGCAGTTGCCCAAAATTAATATTTTTCTTTGACATAGACGGCACATTAGTAGAAAAAAGTGGAAGAATTCTTATAAGTAATTCTTTAATAAATATTATTCAGCGGCTTAAAAAGAAAAATGTTCTGTTTGGAATCAATACAGGTAGATCTTGGGCTCAGTCCAAAAAAATTTATGAAGTTTTTGGATTTAATGGTCCGATTATTGTAGAAAATGGCTCAGCATATTTATTGAATAAAAATGATAAGATTTTCAATATAGGTAAACAATTTTTAAATACTAGAAATCGAGTAAGGAAAATTTTGGTCCAATATTTCAAGAAAAAGTACGGCGTTAAAGTAAAATTTTTAATAAGCGATAACAAAAGTAGCCTCAATAAAGTTACAACTAATCTTTTATTTTTAACTTCCCTGAGTAGACATTTTTCATTGAGTCTTTATATTAGAGAGCATGGATGTATTAATAATCATTTAATCTATGAGGCATTAAATATGTTAAAAAGCAAATTTAGGAAAAAATATGACAATTTACAATTTCAGCAAATAGAAAGGGAGGGGAAAATTTTGGTATTTTCTAAAAAGATTAATAAAATACAAACAATGTATATGGTTAGCCGGAGACACTTTAAAAGCTGTAAAATAGTATTCGTAAGCGACAAAGACAAATTATCGAGTCATTATAGAATAATATCTTTCGCTTCAGTTAAAAATAGCAACCCGAGTTATCAGAAGCATTGTCAATACATTGCCAAAACGGGGGGTGCGAAGGGTATATCAGAAATCATTAATAAATTTACTTGTAAGTTACAATAAATATGTTAAAATAAATAAGAAAAGTAATTTATATGAGCATAGAAAAGAGTTTGGAACAAAGATTAGCTGAAGGTAAGGAAATTAAGGAAACTATCTCAAGGCATCAGATTGCCTTTGCCTTTATCAAACCGGATTTTGTGCACCTTTTGCCACAAATAGAAGAAATTTTAAAAGAAAACAATTTAGAAATCATCTATAAAGACAAAATCCGTTTGCAGGAAGATGCTATAGAATATATGTATAAAGATAGTCTCAATGATCATTTCTACCCCGTCATGAAAAGGTATTTATTGAATAACGATGTTATGGTTATGTTAGTTACTGGTAATTATGATGACCCCCAAAAAATTTTATTAAGTCTTAAAACAAAAGATGGCAAAGATGGTATTATTAGAGAAAAATTTCAAAAAAAACTAGAGTTAAGCCCTGAAGAAATTGAGTTGTGGAAAAAAGAAAAACATCCTCATCAAGAGGAAGCATCTATATTATTAACCCAGCAGAATGTTATACATACCGCTGAAAACGCTGAAGAAGCTGTCGAGAGTTTAAAAAAAATTATAGGACCCAAATTTGAAGAAATGGAAAAAAGGGGAAATTTGCCGGCCGAATTATGGGGAATATTCAAAGATGATAAAAATGCGACGGTAGCAACAGTAGATGCCCCTATTACACATGAACAGTTGGAAAAAGAACTTGGAACAGCTAAAACCGTAGAAAATATAGAGGTAGAAGGTGAAAAGAAAGAGGAAGAAAAAGCTGAACAAAAAGAGGAGAAAAAAGAAGCTTCTGAGCAAGATAATAGTCATAAAACATAATAATCTTCACAGTGGTCATTAAATTATGAAAAATATTAAGGAGACAATTAAATTTGATGGGAGAAAAATTCAATTAGTCTGGCATAAAAATGTCATCATTTTGCCGGGCATAAATGTGACTCAAGCGTTAGGTTTCTGTGTAACTCAAAATGACGAGGTTTTAATTGTTAAAATTAAAAATGGAAAAAAGTGGAGATTACCTGGTGGTCATCCCGAAGAAGGTGAAACGTTAGAGCAAGCTCTTATTAGAGAGGTTGATGAAGAGGGGGCAGTAAAGATAGGTCTATCAGAAATGTTTGGTTTTGTTGAGGCTGTTGATCCAGATAATCGTTTTATAGAAGGTAGTCATTATTTACAAGTAAGGTTTATTGCTTTAATTACCGATATTAAAGATTTTAAAGCCATATTTGAAACAGACGAGAGAAAGTTCGTTCCAGTGGATGAGTTACCAGAATATATTCCTTGGTTAAAATCTTTAATTGGTAAAGCCCAATATGAATCTTTTTTAGAAAAACTTCAACATTTTCATAGCTGAAAATATGAAAATTGCTATATATCAACCTAGAGTTAGTTATTATGTGGGAGGAGCAGAAATTATTGCTTTAGAACATGCAAAATTCCTTGCTTTAAATAAACATAGGGTGACAATTATAACAACAAGGGCAGCTTTTATTCGAAAAAGTAGATATTTCTATAGTTTTTGTAAAGCAAACAAAGAAATCAAAATAGATTATATTAAGGTACCAAAGTACTTAGATTGGATTTACAAAAAACAAGCTGGCACTGATTGGGAAAGATGGGATTTGGAGAGTCTGTTTTTAAGCGGGTTAACGACCCCTTATTTTACAAATAATAAATTTGATATTATTGCAGTCCATAATTTTTTAGATGCTCTATCTATACCCATGTATAAAAATGTTGTTGTGCATTTACATGGATATCCACAGCAATTCAATTATTTACATAAATTAGGCAAATATTTTTGTGGGAATTATATCGCGGTTTCTAAATATGTAAAAAAGCAATGGGAGCAAACTTTGAGATTAAAAAATATTTTTGTAGTTACTAATGGTATAGAATCTCAATTATTTATACCAAAGTCACAAATTAGAAAAATCTACGATGTACTATATGTAGGGCGGTTTATACCGATTAAAGGTATTAATTTTTTAATTCAAGCTATAAGTAACTTGGATATTCCAGATTTAAAAGTAGCTATAGTTGGCGTTGGCCCAGAAAAAAATACATTAATATTATTGGCTAAAAAGTTAGGAATTTTAAATAAGATAACATTTTTAGGATACGTATCGAATCAAAAACTTGTAGATGTATATAATTCCTCCAAAATGGTTGTTTTGCCATCTTATGATAGAGAAGGAATATTAACTACGATGCTCGAAGCATCATCCTGTAGTATACCTGTTATTACTACTACAGCTTGTAGCATGAAAGAATTTTTGAAGCATAAAAATAACGGAATCTTAGTTAGAGCAAAAAATGTGCGAGATATATCACAAGCCATCGAGCTTCTTTATAAAGACGAGAAGTTAAGGCTTAAATTAGGTCAAAAGGCTAGGAGAGATATAATAAGACAATGGGACTGGAGAATTAAAATAAAAGATCTTGAGAGAATTTATGAAAAGATATCCAATCATAATTAAATCTTCTAATGCAGAGATAGCTGTTTATTTTGAAAAACGGTCGTGGTTGAAGAAATTCTTGAAGTCTGATTTTTTGAAAGCTTATATACCAGCATGCGAAATTATAAGTTATCAAAAAGGAAGATGTCAATTTAATTTTTTAGCAAAAAAAGGGATTGATGGTTTAGTTATTAATAGTAAAAATGCAATTTATTCCAGTAATAAATACAGGGATGAGGACATCGTAACTTTAATAGAATTTATTTTAGAAAAAATTCGGCAAAGAAATGGAGAGTATTGTATGCATTCCTCAACCGTTATAATAAATGGTAGGGGTATAGTTATATGGGGAGGAGCTACCTCTATGGGCAAAACTTGTTTAGCTTTGGTTTTGAGTAAAACTAAGGGTGCTATTTTTTATTCCGACGAAAAAACTCTTATAAATCTTAAAAAAAATAGTATTGTGGGCGGTGTTAATTCTATTTACGTGTCTAAGCAATATTTAAGAGAGAAATATGGGAATATAAATTTTCATAATATTGAGAATATAGAAACTTGGCGAAATAGAGAGTTTCCAATATCTTTTATGGTGTACCCATATTTAGAGATTAAAAAATCTTCTAGCGTGGAAATTGAAAAGTGGAGCGCTGAAAAATTTAACTGGCATTTATATGAAGAGCTCTCCAGAAAAATAAGAGGTACATCCCGCAGAATTTTTAACAATAGTTTACCTGTTTTATCCATCGATGATTTATCAATCGCTATGACAAGATCATTAGAGGTTAAAAGATATACTTCAAAAATTAATTGCTATTATATGAGAGGTAATGGTAGTTCTTTGTCTAAAAACATATTAAAAATCTTAGGTTAAGAAAGAGAATTTTCTAAAATAAAAAACATTTTTTTATTTTATTTTTTAAATGGTATAATAAAAAGCAAGAAATAAATATATGGTAAACTGGGCTATGAAAAAGAAGATTCGTATGATAAAATATTAGTATTGGTTAGTGCTTTTGAAGCGCCCGAGGAGTTATTCAAACAATTAAAAATATAAAAAAAATAAAAATATGAATCAATATTCTAGTCTTAATGCGCTTTTTGCTTCTAATTCTCTTCTAATCTGGCTTCTTTTAGGCTGGTCTCTGTTCTGGAAAGGTTTGGCTTTATGGAAATCAGCCAGAAGAGGAGAAAAATGGTGGTTTATTATACTTTTAATAGTTAATACCCTTGGTTTATTGGAAATTCTGTATTTATTTGTTTTTAGCAAATTTGGGAGGAAAACTATCCCGAAAGATAAACAAATAATGGAAATTAAAGCCGAAGAAAAAAAATCTTAATTTTCTTTTAATGGATTATTTAAAATTAAAACTCGGTGATGAAGCACCAGGGGTTGTTTATGCAGTTATTGAAATTCCTCAAGGCTCGAGCAATAAATACGAATTTGATACTCGTTTTGAAACTATAAAATTGGATAGAGTTCTCTATCCGCCTTTTGATTATCCAGGGGAATATGGCTTTATGCCGGAAACTGTGTCTAATGATGGTGATTCAGCAGATATTTTAGTTTTAATCAGCCAATCTACTTTCTCTGGATGCTTATTAAAAGCTAAACCAATTGGTTTATTAAAAATGGAAGATTCAGGGAAATTGGATTATAAAGTTTTGGCAGTGGCTTTTGACGATCCTAATTACAAAGACATTAATAATTATCAAGATTTGCCTAGTTTTTTACTTGAACAAATTGAAACTTTTTTCAAGAATTACAAAAAACTAGAAGATAAAATAACAAAAATTTCAGGTTGGGAGGATGAGAAAAAAGCCGAAGAATACATTCAAAATGTTCATCAGAAATATCTAGAATCAAAGAAATAAACCCTGCACCTTTTTAAGATTGATTTCATAAAAATATGCCTTTGGCATTTATCTTAAAAAGGTGCGGGGTAAATAATACGCATCTTCATATGAATTTTTCTTTGCTTAAAAAGACAGATCCTAAACTTTTTCGCTTAATTCAAAAGGAAATTATTAGACAAAAAGAAACCATTGATTTAATTGCTTCGGAAAACTTTGTACCAGAAGTGATTTTTGAAGTTTTAGGTTCTGTTTTAACTAATAAATACTCAGAAGGTTATCCCCATAAGCGCTATTATCCGGGTAATGTTTATTATGATCAAATTGAAGAATTAGCTCAAAAAAGAGCCTTAGAAGCTTTTGGCTTAAATTTGAAGAAATGGAGCGTTAATGTGCAACCTTATTCTGGTTCGCCAGCCAATTTGGCGGTTTATAATGCCATCCTTCAGCCTGGTGATAGTTTAATGGGAATGAGTTTAACTAGTGGTGGGCACCTCACCCATGGTCATAAAGCTAATTTATCAGGAAAATTATATCATGCTATTCAATATGGCTTAAATCCTAAAACCGAATTGATTGATTTTACTGAAATAGAAAAATTAGCGAAAAAATATCATCCTAAAATTATTGTTTCTGGTTTAACTTCTTATCCCAGAAAAATCGATTTTCAAAAATTTAGTCAAATAGCTCATAAAATTAATGCCTATTCAATGGCTGATATTTCTCATATTGCCGGTTTGGTTTTAGCCGGTTTACATCCTAATCCATTTTTATCTTGCGATCTTGTCACTACTACCATTCATAAAACTTTAAGAGGCCCCAGAGCAGCAATAATTTTTATTAATAAAAAATCTTTAATTGCCAAAAAAAATAAAATTGATTTAGAAAACGCCATTAATAAATCTGTTTTTCCTCAAATGCAAGGAGGGCCTCATAATAATGTTACTGCTGCCATTGCTTTAACTTTTAAATTAGCTCAAACACAGAGTTTTAAAAATTATCAAACGCAAATTCTGAAAAATAGCCGCGCTTTAGCTGAAGCTTTAAAAAAATTCGGTTTTCGGTTAACAACCAATGGTACTGATAATCATTTAATGGTTTTGGATTTTAGAAACATTGGGATTTCCGGCATGGAGGCTGAAACTTTATTAGAAAAGGCAGGTATTATTGCTAATCGCAATGTGGTAATAGGTGATGTTAGTCCTTTTCATCCCTCAGGCATAAGAATTGGGGTGCCAGCAGTAACGACGAGAGCTATGAAAGAAAGGGAAATGAAGAAAATCGCTGAATTAATTTATCGGGTTTTGATAAAAAAGGAAAAACCAGTTATAATCAAGAAAGAAGTCAAGAAATTGTGCCGCAAATTTCTTTTTTATTAATCTTTTTATTAATATGAAATCTTTAGTTATTGGTGATGATTTAGCCGAAAAACTAGCCCGACTTCTCAATTTAGAAGTTATTTTAATTGAGGAGAGAATCTTTCCTGATGGTGAATTACAGCCGCGACTCAAAAAAGAGAAAAAAGCCGATCAAATAATTTTAATTTTACAAAAAAGGACAAATGAAAATATCAACGATTATCTTTTGAAATATTTTCTTTTGGCGAGAAAAACAAAAGATTTAGCCAAAAAAGTAGTTGGCATTATGCCTTATCTACCCTATGCGAGACAGGATGCAGTTTTTCAAGAAGGAGAATCACTTTCTGCTTTATATATTGATGAGTTAATTGAAAAGAATTTAGATGTTTTTATTACTTGTAATATGCATGAGCATCGCAAAAGAATCAAAGATTTATTTAAAATTCCTGCTCATAATTTGTTTTTATTCAAAGATTTAGCAGAAAAATTTCAAGACTTCGAATTGGCAAAAACAGTAGTCATTGGTCCTGATAGGGAAGCAAAAACTTTTGTTGATGATTTTTGCCAAAATTTTCCTAGCCAAAATTCAGTTTTTCTTAAACAAAGAGATGCCAAAACTGGTAAAATTACTTTTTCTTATTCAGAAAAAGATTTGCAAGGCAAAGAGGTGATTATTGTTGATGATATAGTGTCTACTGGTGGAACTATTTTAGAAGCAGCTAAAATTGCTCATAAGCTCAAAGCCAAAACCATTAGTTTTGCTTTTGTTCATCCTATTTTTGGCGATCAGTCAATTGAATCCTTAAGAAAAATAAACCCCAAAAGAATAATTACTACTAATACTTTAGAAAACTCAAAATATAAGTTGGATATTGTTGAGCCTTTAGCAAGATTTTTAAAAAAGATATCATGATAATAAAAAAATATGATTCAAGGAAAAAAAGAAAAAATTCAAGAAGATGGTGAGTTCTTTTTGAAAGCCAAATATTTGGATATCCAAACTGGCCATCCCTGGGTAGTTTTAATTCATGAAGATGATGGCAAGGTTTATGGAGTGAGAGCTGGTGATGAATTAAGCGTCAAATGGAATCATAGAAAAACTGAGGTGGGAGTTGATATTACCAGAAATTTAGTCAAGCCAGGAGAAATAGGTCTTTTTAGAGATATTGTTGAAAGATACAAAATTAAAGAAGGTGATGTTCTGGAATTAACTTTAGCTCCAGCAGCACCATCATTAGAATGTATTCAGAAAAAATTAGTTGGCAAGAGATTATCTTATCCAGAATTAAAATCTATTATTTATGATATTGTTCATT
>Ga0100387_10005655_pt1 | contig 10118 bp, 6 predicted proteins | sample CryGeymeta201511_FD_81547 | JGI IMG/M metagenome (GOLD analysis project Ga0100387, IMG submission 81547) | Groundwater microbial communities from Crystal Geyser aquifers in Utah, USA - Crystal Geyser metaG 2015-11 | ecosystem: Environmental > Aquatic > Deep subsurface > Groundwater | place: USA... | reverse complement strand
TCCATTCCGATATTTAAATCACCCAGCAATTCTAGAACCTTGGAGATAAAGAAGCCATAGTCATATTGGAGAAACTGTATACCATGTGTTGGACAACGTACAAAAGCCTATTGACAAATCCTTTCTCTTTGTAATAGGCTTAAAGAGAGTGTACTTTTCCGTATGCGTTTATTTATTTATTAAATATGTTAAAAAAGCCTGCCCGCTTTCATTTAGTTCATCTAAGAGGTTTTACATTAGTCGAATTGCTTGTATCAATAGCTATTTTAGCAGTCCTTATTGCAGGAGTTTTTATTTCAATAAATCCCAGAGCCCAAATTGATAAAGCACGTGACGCTGTAAGAAAACAGGACATTGAGGAAATAAAAAAAGGTCTTGAAGTATATTACTCCGACAAAGGGTGTTATCCAAAATCAACCGGAACAGAATTTGCAACCGCGCTGACCGAGGGGGGGCAGTGGGGAGATGAAGGCACAAATACTGTTTATATTAAAAAAGTTCCAAAAGACCCTGATGGTACTCCTTATACATATTTAACAGATTCGGTCGCGTGTCCCCAGTGGAATGTACTTTTTGCAAAACTTACAAAACCATCAACTACTACGCAGGCATGTTCCCTGACTTCAAATAACTCATGTACTCCGCAAGGATTTGATTCGTCTTGGGCATGTGCTGTTTCGGGATCAACAGCTGCAAATTGCTCAACGATTCAAGCATTTGTTATTGCCACTCCCACAGCTGTTCCAACCGTTGGTGTTCCTACAAATACCCCAACGCCAACACCAACACCCGCAGTTGGAAATTTTACAGTCGCGATGAATTCTGACCCGTGGTTTGTAGGCGGCACTATATATCCCTATCCGGCCGGAAAAGGTTCCCAGCAATTTACAATAGATGCCAAGGGTACAAATCCTGTCAAATCAGTATCTGTAGAAGTCACAATAAATAAAAAAAAGGGTGTTAACTATAAATTAAAACTTGCAAGCGGAACGGAAACAAGCGGTACTTGGTCCGGGACTTGGAATGTTGCCGATACGAAGATATCGACATATACTATAGATATTACGGCAATAGACAGCGCGGGAACTAGTTCAACATTTAGTCTTATATATAAATAATGTATGAATAATAAATTAGCATATTTTGTAATCGGAGCAATTTTAGTAGTGATTGCGGGGGCGAGTGTATTATTGTTACTAAATAACCAGAAGCAAAAACCATCTTCATCTACGGGGGAAGTTCACAAACAAGGAACACCCACAAAAAACTTGTCTGAGTTGCAAAAGCAGGGTTGGGTTGGGAATATAACCATTATTGAAGGAAGCGCATTGCCCGAAATTCTTACAATAGAAAAAGACTGGGCTGTAAGTTTTACAAATCAGAGTACAAAAGATATAGAAATAAATATTACAGGTGATAGAGATTTAATGGTTGTTAAAATTCCTGCCGGAAAAAATATGATATCGCCGATCTTTAGTAATGAAGGAAAATATAAGTACGCAGACGCGAAAAATTCCAAAATAAAAGGAGAGATAATAGTAGGTAATCTTTTGTCCCAGTCCGGTGCTTCAGTATCTCCATCTAAGCCTGCTGTAGAAATAAAAAATGTTTCAGTTGTAATAAGCGCAAGCGGATTTTCACCTGACAAACTTACTATTGATACAAACACAAATGTTGTATTTGAGAACAAAACAGGAAAAGACTTTACTATTGAGTCGTTGTCAAGCAAGATAATTCCAGGAAATGTATTTCCCTCTAAGCTTAAAAGAGAGGTAATGTTCTTAGAAGGAAAATATAAACTTGTGAATAAAAATAACGCCTCGCAAACGTTGGAAATAGTTGTAACAAAGTAATATGGATAATAAACATTTATTAGTAAAAAGATTATCAAAAATTATCTTAGAAGTATTTGGATTTTTTGTTTTTTCTTTAGTTCTCTCAAGTCCGGTTTTTGCAGTAACGTTTACGGCAAATGGCGGTCAGAATGTTCAGACAGGGTCTATTCAGAACTATACAGTTCCATCAACAGGTTCTTATACTATAGAAGCTTGGGGAGCAGGAGGAGGTTATGCTAGTTCTTACACTTCATATCCGGGAAGAGGAGCTTATATAAAAGGTACTGTTTCTTTGACTGCAGGTCAGGTTCTTAAAATACTGGTTGGTCAACAAGGTGGTAATGGTAGCTATGGAGGAGGGGGAGGAGGAGGAACGTATATTACAGATAATTCTAATAATCCTTATATTGTTGCCGGTGGCGGTGGCGGCGCGCAAACAACTAATAATAATCCAAGTGTTTCTGATGCATCTACCACAACTTCCGGTGTGTCTAATGCGTACGCGTCCGGCGGAAGTGGAGGAGGGGGAGGAGGAGCATACCCCTATGGAGGTGGCGGTGGAGGAGCAATGTTGGGAAGTGGAGGAAGTGGCTATGGGACTGGTGGAGGACTATGGACAGGCGGCAGTGGTGGTGGAAACGCTTGTAGCCCTGGCGCTGCAGGTGTCGGTGGCTATGGAGGAGGGGGGGGAGGAGAATGGTGCTATGGTGGTTCTTCTGGTGGTGGAGGAGGCTATTCAGGAGGAGCAGGAGGATATTCTTCGGTTGTTGGCGGCGGCGGCGGATCTTATAACGGAGGAACAAACCAAACGAACACTGCGGGAGTACAGACCGGTAACGGACAGGTAATAATAACAACTGCAGCTGGAGCGGCTTCTGCAACAACCACCGGTAATTCCGGATATTCATATAACTACTTTTTTTCTGCGGGTACAGTTACCAATAATACGGGAAATACTGCTTGGTATGGTACGGCTTGGGGGGCAGGAAGCGGATATTCCGGAACAGCATGTTCTGCGTTGCCGAACAGGACAGACTACACCACAATAGGAACCGGAACCAACAATCAGAACATTGCCGCGTATGTTACTGCCAGTGCGAGCACCGTTTATTATTTCTGTGTGTATGTTAAGGACAGCGGGAATGTTTATTATTATTCGCCTACCACTTCCACTCTTACAACTCCAGCAATTACTGCTCCTTCTATACAATCTCCAACAAAAACCTCTATAACTTCAACTACTGCAACACTTGGGGGTAATCCAACATCCGACAATGGAGGAGCAATAACAGGTAGAGGTGTATGTGTCGGGACAAGCGTCAATCCGGCATTAGGCGGCACATGTTTTAGTACGTCAGGTACAACAGGAGTATTTACTGTGAACGCTACCAGTCTTACAGCAAGTACCCTTTACCATTATAGAGCATATGCAACAAATTCGGTTGGAACAAGTTATACAACAGATGATACTTTTACGACCACAAATATTCCTTCAATTTCTTCTCCTACAAAAACCAATATTACAACGACTACTGCAACTCTTGGAGGAAATGTAACATCTGACGGAGGAGCAACCATATCAGAGAGGGGAGTATGTACTGCGCTTACTTCAAATCCCGGTTTTACTAGTCAAACCTTTAACGCAAATGGATCTGCTCAAACCGGAACAATTCAGACATATTCCGTGCCTTCAACAGGGTCATATACAATTGAAGCATGGGGTGCGGGAGGAGCTGTTAATGCTTGTCTTGGCGGGGTCGTCGGTGGATTAGGTGCTTATACAAAAGGTACTTTTTCTTTGACCGCAGGTCAGCAATTGAAGGTTTTAGTTGGTCAAGCAGGTAGTAACACAAGTAGTCGTGCCGGTGGAGGCGGAGGAAGTTTTGTAACAGATGCTAGCAATAATCCATTAGCAATCGCAGGTGGAGGTGGAGGTGGAGGAAGCAGTTGTGCGAGTGGACAACAAAATGCTTCCACATCAACTTCAGGCTTGAATGCAACTGATGCAAGAGACGGTAAAGGTGGAATTAACGGAGGAGGGGGCGGCGGCGGAGATTCAGGATCAGGAGGAGGTGGAGGAGGATTGTTAAGTGCCGGTGGAACAGGATGTATAGGTGCATATGCAGGATCAGGAGGAGCAGGAGGAAATGGAGCAACAGCAGGATCAAACGGTGGATGCGGAAGTAGCTATGTTGCTTATGGAGGAGCTGCTTTCACAACAGGCGGAACAGGTGGAGCAGCTAGTGCAAACGGAGGATATGGCGGCGGAGGAAGTGCGTACGCATGGAATTGTGGAGGCGGAGGCGGTGGAGGATACTCTGGTGGGGGCGGCGGCGGATATTCATCTGGGCATTCATGCGGCGGCGGCGGAGGTACATATAACGGAGGCACTAATGTAACAACTACGGCAAACCAATTGAGCGGAAATGGAAAAGTTGTTATTTCTTCCACTCCAACTGGGACAACGTGTACAAGTACAACGGGAACAACAGGCGTATTTACGGTAAACGTAACAGGTTTACCCTCAGGAACAGTTCATTATAGGGCATACGCAAAAAACTCAGAAGGATCAGCTTTTACCACAGATGATACTTTTGTTACGGTTAATAACCCTCCAAGCATTACCGTTAATCCCGCCGTAACGTATGGGGCCTACACAAGAACAAGCGCATCCGCAAACTGGACTTTGAATTTCACTGCAACAGATGCGGAGCAAACAGGCGCGGGCGCACTGACTTACTATGTTCACACAGGAGCTGGTAGAACAGGAACCCAAGTTGCTACAGCAACTTTCACAAGTGGTGGCGCAGTAGCCGCCAGCCTTGCTTATAACGCAACGGGATTGGTTGACGGAAGCAACACTCTTTACCTAAGTGTTTATGACGGATCCAATTATTCAGCTACAAATCCAAGTTTTACTCTTTTAAGAGATTCCAGTGTTCCCAATGCCGCAACCCCTATAAGTACCACCCCGTCAAATGTAGGAGGAGATAATCAATATACGGTTACATTTACATCAACAGATACATATAGTACTAACACAAATGAACTTGCATATAATGTTAGGACTGCTGCAGCAGGCGGTGGCACGCTTTTGGCTTCAGGAACTGCAACAAGCGGCACGTCTAAGACCACAGCAGGAGTTACCGATTCTACTCTGGCAGTAGGCGCAAATACAAGATATGTTAGGGTTTGTGACGGAGGAAGCAATTGTACAGATACATCTTTTACTGTCACAAAACCTCTTCCTACAGTTACAACAACTTCTGTGGCGGGTGTTGATACACAATATGCCACATTTAATGGAACAGTCAATCCAAATAATTATGGAAACGCAACAGGATACTTCAGATGGGGTACTAGTAATATTGCATGCGATAATGTTGCAGGTACAAGATATCCTTCAACCGGAGGCACGTCCATCGCAAACGGCGCCAGCCCGGTAGCTTTCTCAATGCCTCTTCCGGGAGGCACTCTTTCTCCGGGAACAACTTACTATTATTGCGCTTACGCATCCAATGCAAACGGAGTAGGAATGTCATCTTCAAACGCGACTTTTACAACTCCAACAGCAACTGCTGGCTGCGCAGCACCAGCTACAGGAAGTTTTCAGATAACAAGCAGTTGTTATTTCCCTTTAGCTTATGATGGGGTAGACGCGGGAAGCGGTACTCAAAACACTGCCCAATTCACTATTCCTGCAGGATTTACTTTTAATGTTGGAAACGCTATCCCAAATCAAGTAATTGCGTTTGGTGTCCTTTACAAGCCTACCGGCGCAACGATTGTGAGATTTGCAGGAAGCCAGCTTAGGAGAGGTGCAATTTGGGTTCCTGATGCGGATGGCGACGGATACCCTGACAGCGCAAATCCTACCTATACAGTAAATACTGCCCAGCCCGTAGGATATGTAAGAAGAACAGCTCTTGCTTCAAATCTTTCCGTGGCTGATTGCAGCACAAACAATGGCAATACATGGCAAAATATTGGAAATCTTGTTAAAGATGCAGATAATGATGGGTATAAAACTTCGGCGGCGGCCGCATCTCAATGCGTCGGAAACACGTCTTCTATTAACGGAAGGACATATTATAAAGACAGTACCGGCGCCTACACTTGGATGGATGCCGCGAGTGCTCTTGGCGGCGGTGTAACTGATTGTAATGATGCTGGTGCAGTTCCTTGTGCACCAACCGGCGGTTCTGCAGCGGTTGCATCTCAAACACAAATGAATGTTAGCTGGAGCGCTGGAACAGGACCTGCCGCGACAAGCTACAATTTGGTTTGGTGTACTGGGGCATCTTGTACTCCGTCCACTACGATAACAGGCGTTACTTCAGTATATGCGCACACAGGACGTACATGCGGAACAACCTATGGATATAATGTGATTGCGGTTAACGCTTCAGGAAGCAGCTCGGCCTCAAGCACTTTCTACGGCACCACCTCATCTTGTGCAAGTGCGCCAACCGTATACACAGATGCTCCGTTGAATATTACAGGTACATCTGCAATGCTTGAAATGAGGGTTAATCCAAATGGAGCGACCACTAGTGACACTTTTCGGTATGGAACTTCTAATGTGGCTTGTTCATCTCTTCCAAGTACTATTGCTGCAACTGCAAATCTTACAGGGAATACGCTTCAATCAGATGCTGTTCAGTTGTCAGGTCTTACTGGCGGTACAACATATTACTACTGTGCAACAGCAAACAATTCACAGGGTACAACGTATGGTGTTGTGACTTCATTTACTACATCTGTTACTCCGATACAGGTATATACAGATAATATTGCATGGGTCAACGCTTCAATGGTAGTTCCAAGTGATGGTATACCTCTTTTCATAACAGTAAAAGGTTTATACAAATGTACGACTGCTGCATGCACAGCATTTACTTTGGTTAACACTACTTATACTAGCTATAATAAAGCTAGCGATCACCAGATTGCCATAGGAACTGATGGACTTCCGATAGTTGTAAGAGATGGAGGATACGTATATAAATGTTCAAATGTTTCATGCACTGCAGGAACGGAGTACTTTACAGCTACTGCATATACTTGGTTAGGTATTGCAGTACCGGCGGATGGACTTCCGATAATTGCTTACAACAGTAATGGAACCGTTAGTGCCTATAAATGCGCGACTTCTTCTTGCTCATCGGGATCTGCGGTTAGTATTTATGCTTCCCAAGAAGGCCCTGCAGGAGCTGCAGTTACTGTAATAATTGCCGGTGATGGATTGCCCGTGATAGCATTTGGCCGTGATAATTATGGAATACAAGTAATTCATTGTGGAAACGCGAGTTGTTCTTCCGGAAACTCAAGCACACTACTGCATAACTGGTATAACGGAACTAACGGTATAGCATTCTACCCATATATAAGTATAGATAAAGGAACAGATGGATATCCAATTCTTGCATATGTCAATTCTTATAATTCTTGCAGTGCTTCCGGAAATTGCACACCTTATATATATAAATGTTCAAATTATGCGTGCACTGCAGGCTCTGAGGGTTCAGCGGGAGGTACCTATATGCTAAATCCAAGTATTAGGGTTGCAACGGATGGTCTTCCGGTAATAGGGATTAATGGTTGGAATGCGAATACTCAAATTGCGAAAGTTATAAAATGCGGAAATAATGCTTGCTCTGCAGGCAATACGTCTACTACCTATAGGACATCGGCTCAGTGTGGTTATATTCAGTCATGGGGAAGCGCAATAGGGCTTAATAGTTCCAATATTCCTTACTACTTCTTTACGGGGTCATGTAACACAGCTCCTTATACCGGTGGATTTATGTTGAAGTGTGCAAATACTACGTGTAATTAGTCGAATTCTACTTGTTAAACTTCTTACTACGATAGATTCAGTGTATAGTGAAAATTTATAAATCAGATATCCTGTTAGCTTTTTATATCTTCGTTGTTATTGAATAATAAGACAGGGGAGAGGATTAGACAGTGACGCCTTTATTTATAAAGAAACAGTAAGATTAAAATTAAGAGGTGATTGTAGGTTCTTCAAATTATCATTACTTAATTTATTGTCCTTCAATATTATAAACTCAAGATCTTTAATCTTATTTAGATCTGTAGATATAGAGGAAATTTGATTTCCTGACAAATCAATCCCCCAAAGTGATTGCATTTTATACAAAACATCAGGTATGGCGTCAAATTTATTGCCCCGTAGATAAATGAATTTTAACTTTGTAAGTTTTAACACACTGGATGGAAGAGTAGTCAAATTTTGATTATCTAGAGCCAGTATACAGACATCATCCTGTGAGCCAAGAGCTTGGTCTATTGAGGTGAATACGGTTTTATTCGTGCAATCGCTTTTTGTAACCATGCTACTTTTGGGTTGCGGGCGCTCGAGTTCTGAAAGTGGAAGAGAATCGTAGGTTCCAGCATACGATTTTTGTATATTTTGAGTCGTTTGATTTGGTTTTGTAGTTGTATTCAATGACTGCTTGTTTTGGATATATAAAAAGAGGACTATACCTACGATTCCGGCGAGAACTAGAATTGAGACTAAGATAACAAGGGTTTTTTTGGAAGAATTTTGTGCTTCCGGTTGGGGAGCGATTGGTGTTGGTGTATTTGAATCCATGTTTAAGTAATATATTTTGGCTACAATTTAATATTAGACCCATTTTTTATATTTTGTCAAGTAATACCACAGCATACAGTTGACAGCAGTAGTTGACAGTTGACAGGGTTGAACCCTGCCACTCACCATTACTCATCTTCATCCTCTAGGACGAGGGTTGCAAGAGGCAGAAGAGTATCTTCGTTCATCTCAACAAACTCTTTATAGGCAATAGAAGGGGGCTTGTTGCCGGAAAAATATCCATATATAAATTGAGTATTAATCCATGATCTTTGTAAGGGATTAAGGTATGTTGCAAAACTCGAATAAGGATACTCTCCCAAGTTGACAGGGTTGAACCCTGTCAACTTCAATGGATTGCGGTGGATATAACGAGATAGGTGCAGTAGATATTCATCCTCCAGAACAATAACGGCTTTATAAATGCCCTGGAAAAGGCTACCCACCCTTTTATATTTCTTATTGAAATACATCGAATACGAAGTACATACAGATCTCATAAACTCAGTTATACCTGATGAAGAGTTTTGATAAAGAAGAATATGAAAATGATTAGGCATAAGACAGAACGAATGTATGCTCACGTTCCCATTAAATGTTTTGCGAATTCTAATTCTTTTGTTGGGAAAAATTGCACTCATTTCATCAGTAGCCTCTTTTTGGGGGGATAGATATATTTTTAGCAAATTAAGAAAAACATGGTAATCCTGCTGGTCAAGAAAAATATCTCTTTTTTCAACACCACGATTATAGATATGGTAATAGGAGTTTTCTATATATGTTTTGACGCTATTTCTTGCTGGCATACAGTGACAGGGTTCAACCCTGTCACTTATTGTTGCTACGATGAAGGGAAAATGTCAAGAGCTTTTTTGAATCTACCTTCATTTTTTATCTGCAGCCTATCGAATTTAAGATTTTCTCGTTTTCTTTTGGATATTCTACGTAGTCTTTGCGCGGAATAATAATTTCAAGTTGATAAAATTTCTTTTGTTTTGCGCAATAAAACATAGCTAGAGTATCATGATACTCGGCTTGGTCGTCTGCGCAAGATCCGAATACCAACCTGTCATTTACATATCCTTCAAAGTAAGAAATATCAATTCCATTTTGTTTTTTTGAAGAGTAGACCGGTTTGTATTCATTTCCGCATGCAATAACATCGGATATCTCGCCGGGGTAAGGTGCTGCAGCGTCTTCAAAAAGACCTTTCGTCCGCGTAATTTGTGTTTGAATAGCAAGATTTGCTTCTTCAACTGTAGAATTTTGTCTTATTTCAATTTTTAATAAATTATTTCCGTTTTCATAAAGACCACGGAAGATATATTTATTGTCTTCATAAACACTCTTTATTTTATATTGGTTATTATCTTTCAAGGATAGGCATGTAAGCTTCTGGCATATTAGTTTGTTCAATACAAAATAGACGCCTATTGCTGCAAGAAAAATAATAACCGTAAATAAAAAAAACTTAATCTTTTTTTTAATAATCTCCATGCTAAGGTAATATTATCAGATTTTATAATATAGAAAAAGTTTGCTGTATTCTATGAACGATCGCAACCCCTCTAGGGTTTCAGATGCAGATCAAACACCTCCTGAGGCGTTTTAAAGTTGAGACGTTTCCGAGGTCTGTTATTTAACTCCCACTCAACGTCTTT
>Ga0100387_10005654_pt1 | contig 10119 bp, 8 predicted proteins | sample CryGeymeta201511_FD_81547 | JGI IMG/M metagenome (GOLD analysis project Ga0100387, IMG submission 81547) | Groundwater microbial communities from Crystal Geyser aquifers in Utah, USA - Crystal Geyser metaG 2015-11 | ecosystem: Environmental > Aquatic > Deep subsurface > Groundwater | place: USA... | reverse complement strand
AGCGTCCGAGCGCACCTTCGAGCGGCCGGATGTCCTTCTTGAGCCGCTCATCCGAGAACACCGCCCAGCTGCCCGAGCTGTTGAACACCGTGCCGGCGGAATTGATCCGGATGGTTTCACGCAGACCGTGGATGGCGCTTCGATTGTAGAAGCGCATCACCGAGCCGGTATCGCCGAGCGTGCCGTTTGCCTTGACCGCTCGAATTGCACCCCAGACACGGGCAATGTTTCCGTCATGACCCTGGAAGGCGATCGAGCCCCCGGTTTCGACGGCCCCGGTTTGTTCGTCACCCTCGATCATCAGCTGTGCATCGAACGCTGTCGCCGGAGAGGCGCCCAGGACGTGGAGATTCGTCGTTGGTGCATTGGTGTTGATGCCGACTCCGCCGGCAGCACGCACAAGAAACTGATTGCGGCCGGTCGAAACGAACGCTGCCGCTCGGTTATCTCCCCAGACGAAGGTTCCTTCGTCTCCATCCCCGTCCCCACTCGGCGATACACCGGCGCAGGAGCCTGACAGTACGGCAGCCGCTGGACGCACCTTGGCGTTGGTCCCGCCGGCCCATGAACTCCAGCCGCCGGCACAGTTTTCTGTACCCCCTGGCACGGTCGACAGCCGACCGGGAGCCGAATTGCCCCAGCCTCCGCCGATGGTTGCCGCGGTATCGAGCGCCTTGTTTCCTCGTCCGCCCGATACCGTGGCGCCAACCCCGGTGGCAACGTTCGGCTCGCCGGCAACCCCTCCACCCGAGACCGTTGCCCCGGTCCCGGACGCGACGTTGGCCGCGAGACCAAGTGTGACCTCCGCGCCTGATGAAACGGGTGCCAGCCGGAACAGTCCCTGCCCTGCCGTGTACTCGATCCTGCCGGTGCTCGGGTTCAGTACAAACGGCGATGCACCTTCCGGACCGGCAGGGCCTTGCATGCCCTGAGGACCCTGAGGACCCTGAGATCCCTGGGGTCCCTGGGGTCCCTGACCCCCCGCAGGCCCCGCAGGCCCGGCAGGCCCCTCGTTTCCATTCAGCGCAAACGTCGCAATCGGTGCCGCAGTGACCGGTTGACGCGGTGAAAGCGACGTTCCGTCGACCCGGATCTCGAGCCACCGCGCGCCGCTGTCGAAAGCGCCAGCACCGAAGTCCAATTCGACCTGAAACAAGCCATCTTCAACCGGTGTGGCAGGACGAAGGACCGTTTCGCCGACCGCACTGCCGGCTGCCAGTTGATCGTAGAGCCGGAACTCGAGATCGGCCAGGCCGGTGTAGGCATTTCCGGCACTCCGTAATTGCCCCTGGTACGACACCGGCTGCGCGGCGGCCGACATGAAGGCCAGACTCAGCAACGCAGCAACGAATAGATTACGAACAATGGTGCTCATCTGTGGGTCTCCGTGTTCAAGTTGAGGCGATTCATGGGCAGGTGGACTGGAACCAGGTCCGGTTCTCGTCGATGACGGCGGTGCAGTTGACGAAGGTTCCAGCGCTTCCACCGATCAGTTCGCTGAATGTCACGAAACTCGTGAACGAGCTGTGGTTCGTGATTGGCGCGGTGGTGCCGCGCAGCCGTGAGTTGCGTATGTCGATCAGCCAGCTTCCGGACTGGGTCGAGAGCGTCTGGACTCCAAAGTTGGCGCCGGTCACTTCGCTGTCGACGATCTCGACCAGAGGATTGGTGCGCAGCTGCATCGCTGTGCTCGCGACGCTGCCGCTCCACGCGTACAAGGTGCTGTCTCGCAGGTATATGCTTGTGTTCTGTGCCAGCACTGCATAGTTGTTGATCGCTGCGGACGAGGCGATGACGCGCGTGCCGTCAAGCCGCAGCGCGGGCCCGGTCGTGCCGGACTGGGCAAAGATCGCGTAGCTGTCGCCGCTGGAACCTCCGGCGCGGATTTCGCAGTCGCGGGCCTCGAAACTGGAGCCATCAATGAACACTGACCGCGAATCACTGGTGCTCCCCGAGCGTTCGACCTGCGACTGTTTCATGACCAGGTCGCCGCCATTGAGGATGCGCAAGGGGTAATCGGTCGACGACGACGAATTCGTGCTCAACCGGACGTGGTCCAGGATCGCACTGCAATTGTCGCAATCGAACGCAGTGCCGCGACCGCTGACCGTGATTCGCATGTTTTCGAACAGTGGCGCTCCGCCGGAAACCTTGACGCCGCGAACGCCGCTTGCGGTCGCGCCCTCGACCAGCACATCGAGATCATCGAGGCCCATTTCACTGCCGGAAAGGTCGATCGCCGAATGCAGCGACGAGGGGTTCGGCATCAAGACGGTCAACCGCCGCAACTCGCAGTTCCGACCACCGCAACCGGTGTTCGGAGCGGCCGTCAAGGTTCGGATTGCACCAATCGTCGAACTGGGAGCGCGCACCAGCAGCCTCGTCACTGCCCGACCGGACCCCTCTATACTGATGTGATCGCGCATATTGATCGACCCTGCCAAACGCAGATCGAATTCGCCCGGGGCGATCTTGATCAGGCATGGGTTCGAGGCGCTCGGCGTACCGCACCACGAAGCCTGGTCAGCGAGTGCAGCTTGGGGCGTCGTGTAATCGCCCCCGGCGAGAGCCACGATGGCTCGCTTGGCGTAGCGCGGACCCTGCGGGCCCACCGGACCTTGAGGGCCCTGAGGACCTGTCAGGCCCTGGGGGCCTGGATCTCCCGTCAATCCCGTCGGACCCTGCGGACCGGCAGGACCTGTCGGTCCGGTTGGACCCACCGGACCGAGTGGGCCGCTTGGTCCCGGAATGCCTTGCGGTCCAGGATTGCCGTCGAGTGCAAACAGCGCCACGGGCGCTGCATTGATTCGCTGACGCGGATCGAGCGTTACCCCATCGACCCGGACCTCGAGATACAGCGGGCTGCCGTCATAAACCGCGCCGAGGTCAAGCTCGACCTGAAACAACCCCTCCTCGACAGGCCAGGCCGGCAGGCTCTGCAAGGACCCAACCGGGTTGCCGCCGGCAAGCTGGTCGTACAGCCTGAATTCCAGGTCGGCCAGCCCGTTGTAGACCATGCCGCTGTTCATCAAGCGACCTTGATAAGTGATAGTTTCTGCCTGCAGTGGCGCATTGATCAGCAGCGCGGCAAGCAACAGGACCAGTGTCGGTATTGTTTTTTTCATCGAGTACTCCCGGTTGAATGGTTGAAGATCGCGAGCAAATGACGGGAAGATCGCGTCGGCGATGCCAGGAGGCCCTCGTCGACACCATCGTGAAGCCGGATTTCGGGCGCCCCCCAGGCGCCCTCGAGCGCATCGCTGTTGGCCGCGCCTCCGCTTGACCGAGCAAGACCGAAGACCGGATGAACGAGGCAGGCCTTCACGTGAAGCAGCCAATCCTTGCCCTTGGGGCCAGCAACATCTCCACCCACTCGGCAGCGTCGCAGGCACGGCACCAGTCGATGTCGCCGGCTTCGCGCTCGTCCGGGTGGACACCACCAAGATCTTCTTCAATCACAAGTTCGCCATTGCGATTGAAGGTCAAGCGAAAGGCAGTCATGGCAGCAAATCCAGTGTGGGCATGCCTTGTCTCTGCAAGTCGGGTGCCACACTGCCAACAATCACTGTTTTTATATAACTATCAATCACATATGGTTTTCCAACGGCCATCGTCGGAACGCCGCTGTCCCTCGTGCAGGACAGCCGAGATCCCTGACCCGGGACAGCGGGACAATCGGAGACAACTCGCATGAAAGCAGGCCTTGATCATCGGGTCGGAGCACCCGACCCAGTTGGCGCGGAACGATCAGGAGCGCCTGAAGGAGAGGAATCCGGCGATCGACGCTGTCGACCAGCGCCGGTCGATCAGCTTCGGTTACGGCTACAGCGCATCAAATGCACCCGACCGGTGCGGGCAGACGATCAGATCACGACAGAGCCGAAGGCGATCATGAACTGCACCAGTCGGTATACGAAATGGGTGCCGACCAGGCCGACCAGGAACGGGACCGTGCTCAGGGACGCACGCAACCCGCCCAGGTCGAGCGCGGTTCGGAGCATCAGCAACGCATAAAGCACCGGCGGTACCGGCGTGGCTTGGACCATCAGGAATGCAAGGAAATGCAGCACCATCACGGCGTGATCCGCCTGCACGGTGGTTTGCCGTCGCGCCAGCGGCAGGGTCGCAAGCGCCAACAGCGCAACGTGCAGGATCACCATCGTCTTGCCCAGTTCGTTGGCGCGCACCGCCTAGGCGGCCGCCAACGTCTCGAAGTCGATGCCCGAGCGCAGGGCCGAGTCGATCCACAGTGCGATCCAAACGCTGTAGGGCTGGAGCCGGTATTGATCGTCCAGCACCAGTGTGAAGTCACTCAGGCTGGGCGCGAGAAAGAACATCAGGTTACCGATCAGGAACAGGTTGATGGGCTGATCGGCGACAGGTAGCGCTGGCGTCGCCCAAGCCGGTGCTGTCGCGACAGCTCTCCGGGGGAAAGCAACAGCAAGCGCAGCGAGCGCCAGAGCCGGCCATCGAGTGAACTGACTTCCGCCGCGCTGGCCAGAAGCAAGTGTCGAAACGAACGCGCATCGGCCCCCCGCACCTGCTGGCCACAGGCCGCACCGTAGCGATCGCTTGAATTCAGTGCGCCGTCGCAGTTCTCACAGCGCGAATGTTGCCCGGTGTTACGGGAAGAATCAACCATCTTCGCCGCATGCGTCGTCAGGCCGACCCCGCTTGCGCGTCAGCGTATTGCGACCGATGCCGAGCCGGGCGGCGGCCTCGGCGCGGCGATCGCCACTGACGGCCAGAGCCTCGTCGATCAGGATCCGTTCCAGGCGCGCCACCGCCTCGGCCATCAGATCGCTTCCGCCCTCGGCCAGGCGGCGCCTTGCCCAGCGGCGCAGCGCGGCGTCCCAGTCGTCGCCGATCGCCTCGGCTTGACCGGTCATGGCCGCAGGCAGGTCGCCGCGCTGGATCTCCGGTCCCGGCACCAGCACCGTCAGCCGGCGGCACAGGTTGACCAGCTCACGGACGTTGCCAGGCCAGGCGTGGGCGCACAGCGTCTCGAGCGCATCGGCCGCCAGCTGTTTCGGCGGCAAGCCCGACTCCTGTGCTGCGACGGTCAGGTAATGCTGCAGCAAGGCCGGAACATCCTCGCGGCGCTGGCGCAATGGCGGCAGCTTCAACTCGACACCATCGAGACGATGAAACAGGTCTTCGCGAAAGCGACCCTCGGCCACTGCCCGGGCCAGGTCGCAGTTGGTCGCGGCAATGATTCGCGCATCGGCCTTGCAGCCCCGCCGCCCACCCAGACGGTGGAACTCGCCCTCGGCCAGCACCCGCAGCAGGCGGGTCTGAAGGGCCGCCGGCATCTCGCCGATCTCGTCCAGAAACAGGGTACCTCCGGCGGCTTGCTCGAAGTACCCTGCACGTGCTTCCGAGGCGCCGCTGAAGGCGCCTTTCTCGTGCCCGAACAGTTCCGATTCCAGCAACTCGGCCGGCAGTGCCGCGACGTTGAGCGCAATGAACGGTCCGGTCGCGCGCGGCGAACTGTCATGCAGGGCCCGCGCAATGCGCTCCTTTCCGGTTCCGGATTCGCCGGTCAGCAGCACCGAAAGCTCGCTGCCGGAAAGACGCGCGATCAGCCGGAACAACTCCTTCATCGCCGGCGCATCACCGATCAACGAGGACGATTTCGCAGCCGTCGAATCTCGCGCCGCGGCATCCGGATTTCGATCACGTTCGGCCAGCGCCCGTCGGATCAGACCGACAGCCTCATCGATGTCGAACGGCTTGGGCAACAACTCGAAGGCCCCGCCTGCCAGCGCGGCGACCGCGTTGTCGAGGTCGGCATAGGCGGTCATGATGATCACCGGCAGATCCGGCTGCGAGGCGCGCAGCGAAGCCAGTAACTCGAGCCCGGTTTCGCCCGGCATTCGCAGATCACTGACCAGAACGGCCGGCGGCTCACCCCTGGCAAGCGCGCGCCTCAGCTCGACCGGGGATTCGAACTCGCGTGTCGCAAGCCCATCGTCTTTCAGAGCGCGCGCCACAACCCGACGCACGGAGGCGTCGTCGTCGACAATCCAGATGACCGGCTCACAGGCGCGCATGGTCCGTCGATTATGGCAGCGGCAACAGCAGGCGAAACACCGTATTGCCCGGCTGCGTCTCGAATTCGATTCGGCCGCCGTGGCGATCGCTGATTTCCTGCGCGATCGCCAATCCCAGACCGCTGCCGTCAGACCGGGTGGTCACCAGTGGAAAAAACAGGGACTCGACCAGTTCAGCCGGCACGCCGCAGCCATTGTCGGCAAGTTCGATTGCGGCTGCGAGCCGATGCAGCACGCCGCCCCAGGTCACTCCCCGGGCCACCCGGGTCCGCAGGATGACGCGGTTCGCCCCGGACTGCAAGGCATTGCGACCGAGATTCAACAGCGCCTGCAGCAGTTGGTCGGAGTCCAGTTCCAGCTCCGGCAGGCTCGGATCATAGTCTCGCTCCACGGCCACGCCGGTGGGGGCCTCGCTGCGCAACAGCGTATACAGGCGATCAACGCTTGCATGGACATTGGCCCGGATCATCCGGGCCGGACCGGTCGGCGCCAGCAATCCCTCGACCAGGGCCTGCAAGCGGTCAGCTTCGAGACAAATGATGTCGGTGAGTTCGCGTCGGGACGGATCCGGCTCGTCGCGGCCCAGCAGTTGGGCCTCGCCCCGGAGGCCCGCCAGCGGGTTGCGAATCTCGTGCGCAAGCTGTCGCACCACGCGTCGGGACAGCGCCTGTCGGTCGTGGCGCGAGCGATCGTCCTGGGCGCGACGACGCGGCTCGGCATCGTGCAGCTCCAGCAGGCGACTGCCATCGGGCAGAACCATGAGCTGCACATCCAGCCAGGCCAGCCTGCCGCCGTGACTCCAGCGCATATCCTGGGCCGAGATCACGCGCTGCTCAGCCACGGCGCGCTCGATCAGTTCAGCCAGGCCAGCCTCGCGCAGCGCGGCCAGAACCGACCGGGCAGCACTGCTGCTTGCGTTTGCCAGACCCAGCAGGTCTTCGGCGGCAGGATTGAGAAACATCGGCCGCCCACGGGGGTCGAGCACCATCACCGCGGTCTGCAGCTGAGCCAGCCAGTCCGGTGACGCCTCGATGGAGTCCAACGATCGATCAGTCATGATTGCACGGCAAGCGCACGCAGATCCTCGACAGAATCATAGCGCCACTTTCCGATCGACCTGGCGCACGAGGAGTTCACGCATGCGTCATCGGGTACAAGTGTCCGTGATTTTCGGCAGTCGGGAACCGACTGCCGAGCCGCGGAAATCCCGGCAACCCGGTGCCGGGATTTCCGGTCCGGCGATCAGTCGAAGGCCGAATTCCAGCTGCGTGGCTGGAAGTTCTCGTCCACCACCAGCGAAGTGGTATCTTCCGGCAGCTGGCGCAGGGTCTTGAGAAACTCGATGATCGAGTTCTTGCCGTAGTCATCCAGCGCAGCCCAACCGTTGTAGGCATCCATCGCGTCGCCACGGTGTGCCTCGATCGCCTCACGCATGGTCGTGAACAGACCGTGATGGAAGTACGGCGGCTCGTTTGCAGCACCCCACAGGCGCTTGGTGAGAAAGCGACAGTTGCCACTATGGAATTCCGGTGTGCCACCCGCGAAATGCATGTTCAACGCTTCGCAGTTCGGATCATCCGGCCCGGCAGTGATGTCGTGCACCTTGAAGTCGGTGAAGGACGGTACCCAGACGGTATTGCCGTCGACCGGAAGACGCGGCTGATCAAGGCGCGAGTCACTCAGGTCCATGCTGAAGGTCGGGTAGTCGCCCGGCTGCAGGTTGCCGTCCGGATTGTACGGATTGGGCTCGGTGTAAATCCATCCGCCATCGGTCAAAGGAAGCGCCGGGACGTGGCAGTCGGCACAGCCGATGTCGAGAAACAGCTGCTCGCCGTCGCGCACGGCCTGTTCGATGACCGGATGACGCGGGATCATGCGCCCGGGCACGGCCAGTTGAGCCTGCCAGGCGGAGACCGCGGTCACCTCGGCGATCGACAGGTTGTTGTCGAAGCCGTCACCGTCAGCATCGCCGTCCCCGAAGCGCTCTGCCGCCTGTATGCCGTGGTGATGGTTCATCGCATTGTTGGTGAACTGTCGCAGTGAAATCACCGCAGCCGCCTGGTGGACAGGGCGGATGATCAGGTTCGGCGGCGCATCGGGGCCGGCAGAAGCAACACTCGGCGGGACCAGGCCTTCAATACCGGCGCTGTCCCAACTCCCGTCCGCGGCTCGCGCCAGCGGGCCGAAAGACAGGCCTTTGCTGACCAGCGCGGCCGAGCCACCCGGCTCGATACCGTCACGAATCGTCTGCAGGTCGGCCGTGATCAGGCGCGCCAGCATCTCGGTGTAGCCCGAGCCGAACATGCCCAGCGTGGCACGCGAGTTGGCAATGGTCTGAAGCGTAACGGCCTCGCCGGTCTCGTCGAAGGCGCCGCGCGTGGCGAAGCCCATTTCATTGCCGTCGAGAGGATCGAAGCTGGCAAAGTCAAACCGCTGACCGAGCACAAACACGTTGGTAACGAAGTCACCGCCGCCGCACGAGATTCAGGGTGCGGGGTCTTGCTGCTGAAACTGGATCCGATCGCGGTAGCGCTCGAACAACTGGCGCTGTTTGTTGCGACCGAGGTCGTATTCTTCGCCGTCGATCCAGACTCGCTCGATGCCGGTCATGACTTCCAGCGGATCACCGTTGGTGACCATCAGCGTGGCGCGCTTGCCGGCCTCCAGCGAGCCGAGCTGGTCGCCGACCCCCAGAATTTCGGCCGGCCACAGCGTGACCGATTTCAGTGCGGCATCCTTGGGCAAGCCGAACGCGGCCGAGGAGCCGGCGTGGAACGGCAGGTTGCGGGCGTTGGTCGCAGCAAAGCCGCCGCCACCATCACCGATCGCGAACTTGACCCCGGCCTCGAACAGCTTGCCGGCCGCGGCATAGACCATGTCGTAAGGCTCCCAGCGCCGGGTCGGCATGCTGTAGACGCCGTTGAGAATGACCGCAACCTTGTCGGTGGCCAGCCGTTCGGTGACATACTGGGCATCGGCGCCGGTCACCAGGATCAATTGTTCAAATTGCTGATCCTTGGCCCAGTCCAGCGCAGCAATGATTTCCTTTTCCTTGCCGGCATACAGGAACAGCGGCACGTCGCCTGACAGCAGCGGACCCAGCGCCTGAAGCTGATCGTTGCGCGCCGGCCGCGCGGCGTTGCCGTCACGGCTGGCGCGCTCGGCCCGATGCCAGTGCCGGGCGGCTTCCAGCAAGTCATCGATCTTGCCCAGATCTTCGTTGTCGCTGTCGCTGGCCGCCCCGGCTGGAAAGTTGATGTGCATGCCGGCCGGCGCCTTGATCACCATGTCTTCCCAGGACCAGCCGGCCATCGCCATGACCGCGGACGACCCGCGCACCATCCCGCCACCGGGCACGCTGTGGGTAGTGAGAATGCCGCCGGCGACATTGACCGGCAGCAGCGCCGAGTCATGGTTGAACGCGACCTCGACCCGGAGCGCGGCATTGATCTGGCCCATCTCACGGGTGTCTACCGTGCCGGCGACACTTTCGATCTCGGTCAGGCCCAGCGCCGAGAGCGGATGGACGAAGCCGGGATAGACATGCTTGCCGGAAATATCGATCCGCTCGGCCCCGGCCGGAATTTCCAGCCCCGACCCGACGGAACGGATGCGCCCGTTCTCGATCAGCACGGTACCGTTTTCAATCGCCGCGCCACTGACCGGGTGCACGGTGGCACCGGTCAGCGCCGTGACCTGCGCGGCCAGCCCGGCCGAGGCCAGCAGCAGGGCCGGAATGAGTGCGAAATTTTTCATCTGGTTTCTCATCACTTCCCGTTCCCGAATTCGATGCCCTGGACATGGCCAAAATCCTGCGCGTGGCAGAACTCGTCGTGGGCCAGTTCCGAGGCGCGGTAGCCCAGCAACCCGCCATCGTCGCGGTCTTCGGTGTCGCCGTCACCGTCTTCCTTGTCGTCTTCATCGGACGCCAGCACTTCGGCCATCAGCGCCTGACGCTCCTGTTCCAGCGCTTCACGCGCGGCCAGGTCGGCCGCACGATCGAAATAGCGTCGGCCGTCGACCCAGGTCTGCTCGACCCTGGAGTAGACGCTCAAGGGGTGGCCGT
>Ga0100387_10005638_pt1 | contig 10143 bp, 5 predicted proteins | sample CryGeymeta201511_FD_81547 | JGI IMG/M metagenome (GOLD analysis project Ga0100387, IMG submission 81547) | Groundwater microbial communities from Crystal Geyser aquifers in Utah, USA - Crystal Geyser metaG 2015-11 | ecosystem: Environmental > Aquatic > Deep subsurface > Groundwater | place: USA... | reverse complement strand
TTGTTTTAGACAAGAAAAAATATTTCTTATCGATTGTAAGGGACTTTACCGATATAATAGATTATCAGAAATCTCTGAAAGAAAATGAAGAGAAATCGAGAAATATTGTTGATTCAATGCCGGTCGGAATTCATTTTTATGAATTAAACAGAAAAAATGAACTCATATTTACTGGCTATAATAAATCTGCAAACCAAATTCTTGGTGTTGACAATCAAAATTTTATTAATAAAACAATTCATGAAGCTTTCCCAAATTTATCCCAAACTGAAATCCCGGGAAAATATAAGGATGTAGCAATAAACGGAATTCCATGGCAGAGATATTTTTACGACTATACTGAGAATGAATTAAAAAGGATACATAATATTAATGCATTTCAACTTTCTCCCGGTAAAATGGCTGCAACTTTTATTGACGTGACCGAGCAATTAATGACTGAAAAAGCACTCCGTAATTCTGAAGATAGGTACAAGACTTTTATCAATCAGATCAGCGAAGGAATTTGGAGAGTTGATTTTGAAAACCCTATTCCAATTGATCTTCCGATTGAAGAACAAGTTAGGCTAATTATGTATGACTCGAAAATTGGCGAGTGCAATGATGTTTTTGTTAAAATGTATGGCTACAATTCTGTTCAGGATATCATGGGAAAAAGTCTGATTGAAATGTATGGCGGTGAATTAAATGACACGAATAACTCAGCTAATGTTCAGTTTGTTAAATCTGGTTACAGACTTTCAAATGTTTTAACCGTTGAAAAAACAAAAGACGGTGAGACAATGTATTTTTTAAACAATGCGGTTGGAGTAATAAAAGACAAGTTTTTAGTTAATATCTGGGGAACGCAACTCGATGTTACTCACAGCAAGGAAGTTGAAAAGAACAACCAAATTCTTGCCGGAATAATTGAATCAACTTCTGACATTGTATTGACTTTTATGCCGAACGGAAAAATTGTTTATGTGAATGAATCAGGGGAAAAAATATTGGGGTATTCCACTGAGCAATTAAGCTCCATCTCACTTCCTGATATTTTTCCGCAGAATCATTTTGAAAAAATTCAAAACGAAGGAATTCCTGTCGCAGAAAAATATGGTCTGTGGCAAGGCGAGTTGGTAATACTTGGAACAATTAAAAATGAAATCCCTGTTTCGTGTGTTATAATTGCACACTATTCTTCTGCCAATGAAATTGAATATTTCTCATCAATTATCAGAGATGTTTCAGAAAAAATGGAATTTGAAAATGCACTTCGTGAAAGTGAGATAAAATTTAAATCCATTTTTGAAAGCTCGCCTGACGGAATAATTCTAATGAAGCATGACAGAATTATTGATTGCAATGCTGCTTCCCTGAGTATTTTTTCCTGTGAGAAATCCGAATTGATTGGAAAGACACCTTTTGATTTTTCGCCTGAGTTTCAGCCAAACGGGATGAAATCAAAAGTTTACGGTAAACAATTAATTGACAAGGCAATTGAAACCGGCAGTCAGTTTTTTGAATGGCAGCATATCAACGGAAAGGCTGAATTTATTGATGCTGAAGTAAGCTTAAGAAAAATTTCAATTACTGATGAAGTTTTTATACTCGGCTTTATTAAAGACATAACTGCGAGAAAGAGTGCAATAGTAGCGTTAAAACGCTCTGAAGAATTAAACAGACGCCTGGTTGAATCTTCGCCACTTGGGATTATTTATGTTAACCGCTCAGGAATTATAAATTATGAAAACACTGCAAGTATGATAATGATGGGCTTGGACACATCAAAACCTTCACCTCTAATTGGGAAAAATTTACTCGATCTGCCGGGATTAAAAAGTCTTGAAGCTTATGAAATGATGAAAAAACTTATGTGTGGTGTAACAATACAAAATGAGGACTTGAAATTCAGATCCATAACAGGAAAAGAATTAATCATCAGAATTTTTGCAGCACCGATTCTGAATGATGAAAACAAATATATCGGTGCAATAATAATGTTTCAGGATATCACAGAATCTGTTTTGATGAGAGATGCATTATCTGAAAGTCAGAAAAAACTGCAACTGGTAATTGAAAACTCTCCCGTTATTGTTTATGCTTTGGACAGAGAAGGGAAATTTACTTTTTCCGAAGGGAAAGGATTAAAAACTCTGGGTTTAATACCCGGACAGTTGGTTGGACAGTCTGTCTTTGATGTTTATAAAGATTATGAAGAGGTTACAGAAGACCACAAAAAAGTTTTGACTGGCGAGACAATTTCGAGTATTTACAAAATACAGAATATTGATTATGACACTCACATTTCTCCCATCTTTTCTGTCCGGCATGAAATGATTGGAGCAATCGGGATTGCTTTTGATATAACTGAACGAAAAAAGAAAGATGACATTCTGCAAAATCTTTCAGTTGGAATTTCAACAAGGACCGGTAAAGATTTCTTTGAATCAGTTGTGAAATATCTTTCGGATATTTTTAAGGTTGATATAATGTTTATCGGAGAGAAATTTGATAAAAATAGTGTTAGAACAATATCTGTTATTAAAGATAAAAAAAATTCAGAGAACTTTACTTATGATCTTGAAAACACACCATGCAAAGATGTAATCTCAAAGACCTCAGCCTTGTTTAACGGAAATATTCAGGATAAATATCCTATGGATGAAATGCTGATCAATTTTGGTATCAATTCATATTTAGGACTTTCTTTGTTCGATTCACATCATGAAACGATAGGTGTATTTGTTGCATTAAACAAAGGTACGTTTGAAAATCCGGAATTCCTTGAGTCTGTAATGAGAATTTTTGCTTTAAGAATTTCGGCAGAATTAGAAAGATTGAAATATGAATCGGGCATGCTGAAAGCTATTGAAAGTGCAGAAAAAGCCAACAGATTGAAAACTGAATTTCTCGCACAGATGTCACATGAAATCCGAACTCCTATTAATACAATATTAAGTTTTGCCAGTCTGCTTAAAGAGGATTTGGCTGATCGGATAAGTGATGAACTGAAACCGAGTTTCAGTGTAATGGATAATGCCGGAAGGAGAATTATAAGAACAATTGACTTAATTCTGAATATGTCAGAAATTCAAACCGGTTCATACGATCCTTATTTTACCGATTTTAATCTTGATGACGCGATTGAAAATATTTATCTCGAACTGCTTCTGATTGCAAAGAACAAGGGAATAAATCTTATCTTAAATGTTCAGACTGACGAAATGATGATTCATGGAGATAATTACACTGTCAGTCAAATTATCAATAACCTTGTTGATAATTCGATTAAGTACACATTAAAAGGACAGGTTGAAATAATTGTCAGGCGAAATGACGCCAATGAACTGATTGTTGAAATCAAAGATTCGGGTATTGGAATTTCAAAAGATTATCTGCCTTATTTGTTTACTGCTTTTTCGCAGGAAGAAAGCGGTTATACACGTAAGTTTGAAGGAAACGGACTCGGACTTGCTTTGGTAAAAAGTTACTGTGAAATAAACAATGCATCAATTGAAGTGGAAAGCGAGAAAAACGTTGGTACAACTTTCAGAGTTATTTTCCATAAGTGAGTAACAATTTAAAACGGAAATAGATTAAATTTGCGACATGGAAACAGTAAAAATATACAACGAAGATTGCTTGATTACAATGAAAAGGATGCCTGATAACTTTGTTGATTTTGTAATCACATCACCACCTTATGATGATATAAGAAATTATAATGGCTATCAATTTGAATTCGAAAAAATTGCAAAAGAATTATTCAGAGTTTTAAAAGTTGGAGGAGTTGTAATTTGGGTAGTGGCTGATTCAACAATAGATGGAAGTGAAACAGGGACATCTTTTAAACAAGCATTATTTTTTAAAGAAATTGGTTTTAGAATACATGACACCATGATTTATTACAAAAATAATCCCATGCCTCAAACGGGTAACCGTTATCATCAACATTTTGAATATATGTTTGCTTTTTCAAAAGGGAATCCACGTACTTTTAATCCTATCACTGTGCCAACAAAATACCGTGGTCTGGCAAACATGAAAAATCGTGGGAAAAATGGTTCATTAGAATACGAAAAAGTGGAGAGAACCAATGAAAAAAAAGTAGGCAATGTATTTTTTTATTCTGTAGGCGGAGGTATTTCTACTAAAGATAAAATAGCCTACCAACATCCTGCAATATTTCCAGAACAATTAGTATATGACCAGATTTATACATGGACAAATGAAAATGACTTGGTTTACGACCCTTTCATGGGTAGTGGAACTACGGCAAAAGTAGCTCATTTAATGAACAGACTTTGGATAGGTTCTGAGATTTCAAAACAATACGTTGAAATTGCAAATGAAAGATTAAAGGAAGTTTCATTTAATAATTTATTTACAACAAAAACACTATAGTATGGATTTAGTTGAACGTGGCTCACAAACTGCAAAAGACGGGTTCAGAAATGAAGACGATATAGTTTTAAAATTTAACAATTGGAGAAAAGATAAAGATTCTCAGGCATGGTTAATTTTAATGAATTATAAACTGTCAGAAATTGAATATGTTGAAGCGGTAAAAATATCTGGTTATAAAACTGATGTTCAAGTTCAAGTACTAATAAAACTTAAACAAGCAATTGATGTCGAAAACTTACAAGTAAAATTGGTCAGTAATACAATAGGATTTAATCAAATTGACAAGCGTTGGGTTGATAAATACAAAGAAATGTGGAATATTCCGACACAAGTGGTTTCAATTTTAAAAAGATACACCGGTGAAGAAAAACCAAACATAAAAAATCTTAAAAATAAAAGAAGAATGTTTGCAAATGAATTTTCTGAAACAGAACAAAAGTCTATTTTAAAATGGATAAAGAAAAACCAATCGCTAATTGTTTCAGACATATTAAAAGGACAAGGAAAATTTGCTGCTGAATGGATGTTGGTTGCTCAAAAAGTTAATAAAAATGCTCGTTGGATTCTAAAACCAATGAATTATTGTATGAACTTTTTTGGAAATGGAAAAATCGAGATTACAAGCAGGGGAAATTTTAAAATAGGCAGAATTACAATGCAAAGAAAAGGTGGTGACGGTGGCAGAGATACTGCAAAAATGTTACAATTTAAAATTAATCCAGCAGAACTATTTAACAGTGAGTATAATTAAACCTTAGCAAATTTTATAATCAACTAACTGGCGGTGTTAACTTAAAAAGAATTTCAATATTACAAGCTTTCGATGATGCTTTTTTTTATTCAACTATACAAATGTACCGAATAATGAAAGTTTTTTTAAAATCACAATTCGGAATCCATCTGGGTTAATATAAATTTCACTTGAAAAACAATTATTAAACATCCTTTTAGTGAGTAACAATTTAAAACGGAAATTCCTCTTTCAGATTAATCTTCTGTTCTACTTTTTTGATGTTTGGTTTCTTTGCAGTTTTATGAATTAAATTTCCTTCAACATAAATAGCTTTGTAAGGAACTGTCGGACACGCATGTTCACAGGCTCCGCAGCCAATACAAATTTCTTCTTCAACTTTTGGCACACGCAAATTATTTTCCGGTTCCATGTGCACTGCTTTTGTCGGACAATGTTCTGCACACGCACCGCAATCAGTTTTCTGCGTGTAAACAACACAATTATCTTTTATAAATTTTGCAATTCCAATCTGCACCAACTTTTTCTTTTCCAAATTTAAAGAAGTAATTGCACCGGTTGGACAAACATCGCTGCATTTTTGGCAATCGTAATTACAATATCCTTTGCGGTAATTCATAAACGGAGTGAGCATGTTAAAAACTCCAAACTCAAGAAATGACGGCTGCAAAACCTGAGTCGGACACACAGAAACGCACAGATGACAAGCCGTGCAATTACTGGAATAACTTTCAGAATTTTTACTGCCCGGCGGTGTTGAATAATTTTCCTTTGCATCAGATAATTTGCTTTTCACATACACAGAAACTTTTTTCAAATTCTGAAATCCCATAAATCCGATTGAGAACAAACCCAGTGATTTAATGAAATATCTTTTCGATTCAGCGGGCTTATTAATTTTCTTTTTACTGAAAACAGATTCGTATTTTAATCCGGATGTCGGGCATGAATCAAAACAATCGAAACAACTTATACATCTTGAAAAATCAATAAATTTATTTTTACTGTCAATACATCCGGCTTTGCAATATTTCTCACATGAGCCGCATTCAAGGCATGTTTCTTCGTTAATAGAAATTTTGTACAGAGAAAACTTTGAAATCAATCCAAGCAAAGAGCCGACAGGACAGATTGAATTGCAGAACAATCTGCCATTTGAATATGAAAGAATTAAAACAATCATGAATAAAACAATTGCAAAAATTAGAGCAGTAAATTCAACACCGGCAAACTCGATTGGTGTCAGCCAAAAGATACCGAGTTTTTCCAAATTAGAATTTGCGAAATTGTTTATACTGATTAAAAGTGGTTTAAAAATTGAATTGGTAATCTTCCCATAGTTACTGTATGGATCAAAAAAAATCAAACCAAAGTTTGTCCCTGAAATCAATGTAAATATTATCAAAACCAAAATTGAATACCGGATCATATTGAATGGCTTTGTGAAAGTGAATTTTTGGATTTTCTTTTTTCTTTTCTTCAGTCTGTTCAAAATATCTATTAAAGTTCCGAGCGGACAAACACTTGAACAATAAACTCTTCCAAATAAACCTGTAAATATTAAAACCGCAATGAAGCCTGTGGATAAAAGTCCAAATAATTTTAAGAAGCTAAGCAGCGATGGAACAAACTGAAAATACAAAACCGGTTTAAAGTAACTTGCTGGGACAAGATTAAAAATATCAAGAAATAAAAACGAAACCGAAAAGAAAAAAAGCAATGAAACAACAATCCTTATTTTTCGCAGACGGGAAAGATTCATCAAAGAATAATTCTGTTTATTGAAAGTTTTGATAAATCCATAACCCCAAGTTTCATTTCGTCAGCTAATCGAATATGTCCAATTTCTTTTGGATTAACTCCAAAAAGTTTTGCAGCCGCAGCATCAGCAGCAACAATATCTGTCGAAATTATCTGTGACTTCATAGTTAAAATATCATTAACCGAAACACCGCGAGGTCCGTTCTGTTTCATAACCCAATAAGCATCAACGACTGTCAAATCAGGTTTGCGGAATGAAGTGAAATCCGCAATACATTGGTGAAGATCGTTTCTGTGCCAGTAACCTCTGTCCCAAACAATTCCCATCATGTTTTTCATTCCGATTGTCAATTGTGCCGAGCCGTGACTTTTTAATACAGGAACATTTATAAATACATCCGACTGAAGAATCAATTCATGAACAGAAGCTGATTTAAGCCGTACACCTTTGTTTATTTTAACTTCCTGAAAATAACTTTCGCTGTTTCCGGTTACAACTTTTGCCCCTGCATTTTTTGCTGCCCTCTCAATCCCGCTGTTTGCATAACATTTATTCCATTGATCGCAGGTGTGATCGAACACGTAAACGTCCTTTGCACCTGCATCAAAACAATGTTTTATAATTTGCGAGACTAATTTTGGATTTGTGTTCGCAGCTCTTTCGGGATTTACGTCCCAGCCAATGTTTGGTTTAATGACAACAGACTGGTTTGGCTTAACAAATTTTTTCATGCCGCCAAAAGACTGGATTGCTTTTTCAAACATTGCATCAGGTTCGCCACCTTTAATTGCAACCAAATCGTATTTATTATCAGCAGTAATTTTTCTGATAATCGGATAAATTGTTTTATAGTTTGACAATAAAATTGCTGCACCGAAAGATCCTATTGTACCCTTTTTAAGAAATTCTCTTCTTTTCATAAATTTATCCTCAAAATCTTTTACAAAAACTAAAATTATATTATTTTTTAAGCAACAATTTTTTGGTGAACTCATGAATATTTCTTTATCACAAAACATTAGTGAAAAAATCTATCTTGCTTTACTTAACATAATCGGAGTTGCTCTGATTTACCTGACACCAACTTTGAGCCATCTTTTTGCATTTCCGGTTTACTATTTTGAGCCAATGAGAATAATGGTTTTCATCGGATTAATTTACTTAAACAAGCGAAGTGTTTATTTATTAGCTGCAACACTGCCTTTATTCTCTTATTTTGTATCAGCCCACCCTGAGTTTCTGAAATCAATTCTGATCATGTTTGAGCTTTTTATTAACGCATGGCTGTTCTATTTTTTATTTGAAAGAAACGGCAATAAGTTTATGTCTGCAATTTTCAGTTTGGCTATAAGTAAATTGTTCTATTATTCGTTGAAGTACATTTTAATCTTCGCAACTTTAATAGAAGGAAAGCTTGTTGTTACACCAATTTATATTCAGATTATTCTCGTATTTGCACTTGGAATTTTTGTTGCTGTAATAAAAAAGCCGAACAGTAACTAAACTATTCGGCTTCAATTCAAACTGAATAAAATTTATTTTATTTCCGAAAGTCTCTTTGGTCCGGCATTTTTCACTTCTTCGCTAACGCCTGATTCGAACAATTTGAAATTATCTATAAATCTTGCAACGAGTGCATCATATTTTTTCCAATACTCATCTTTATTTCCCCATGAAGATTCGGGATAAAGCACATCCTCAGGTACATCAGGACAAGTAAGCGGTACTTCAAATCCGAAAAGTTTATCTTTCCTGTATTCAACATTATCTAATTTTCCGTCTAAAGCTGCATTCAATAAATTTCTTGTATGACGAATGCTGATTCGTTTTCCGACACCAAATCTGCCACCAACCCAGCCAGTATTCACAAGCCAAACATTAGCGTTATTTTTTAACACACGCTGTTTCAGCATTTCAGAATATTCATACGGATGGCGAACCATGAAAGGTGCGCCAAAACATGCCGAGAATGTAATCTGTGGCTCGATTCCAAGTCCGATTTCCGTACCAGCAATCTTTGATGTGTAACCACTTATAAAATGATACTGAGCCTGTTCAGGATTCAGCCTTGCAATAGGTGGCATTACTCCGGATGCATCGCAAGTTAAAAATATAACATTCTTCGGATGAGATCTAGCATAACCATCTTTTATAATATTCGGGATAAATTCAAGCGGATATGAAGCACGTGTATTTTCTGTTATCTCGTCATCATCCAAATCAATATTTCTTGTTACAGGATCGTAAACCACATTTTCTAAAATTGTACCAAACATTTTTGTAGTTGCATAAATCTGTGGCTCCTGTTCTGAAGAAAGATTAATTACTTTTGCATAACATCCGCCTTCAAAATTGAACACACCCTGCGAACTCCAGCCATGTTCGTCATCACCGATTAACTGTCTTTTTGGATCAGCCGATAATGTTGTTTTTCCTGTTCCGCTTAATCCAAAAAATAAAGCAACATCACCATTTTTCCCGACATTTGCAGAGCAGTGCATCGGCAGAACATCTTCAAAAGTAAGCAGATAATTCAGCACGGTAAAAATTGATTTTTTAATTTCGCCGCCGTAAAGTGTATTTGCAATTACAGCAATTCTCTGCTCAAAATTAATGATGATTCCTGTTTCGGTTCGGGTTCCGTCAACTGCGGGATCAAGTTTGAATCCAGGAACGGCAATCACGGTAAATTCCGGTACAAAATTTTTAAGCTCGTCCTGATCAGAAATTGTAATGAACATATTTCTTGCAAATAAACTATGCCATGCTTTTTCAGTAATTATTCTGACCGGCATTTTATAATCGGGATCAGCACCGGCATAAACATCCTGCACAAATAATTCTTCACCCTGCGCCCAGGCAAAAAGTCTTCCCATCAACTGACCAAATTTTTCCTGACTGAACGGACGGTTATAAACTCCCCACCAAATATTTTTATCTGTGCTTTCTTCAAGAACAACAAATTTATCCTGAGCTGCACGGGCACTGTGTTTACCGGTATTAACAATAATCGGACCTTGTTTAGTTATCTTGCCTTCATTTCTAAAAACGATTTCTTCATAAAGTGTTTCATCCGGCAAATTCCAGAAAACTCGATCTAAATATTTAAATCCTTGATTCTTTATTCTAAAATCTGAAGCAAGTTTCATTGCCTCTTTTGTTGCAGGAGAATTGAATTCTAAATATTTGCTCATGACCAGTCCCTAACTAATTTTCTTTCACCGATATAAAGTTCATTTGG
>Ga0100387_10005621_pt1 | contig 10162 bp, 7 predicted proteins | sample CryGeymeta201511_FD_81547 | JGI IMG/M metagenome (GOLD analysis project Ga0100387, IMG submission 81547) | Groundwater microbial communities from Crystal Geyser aquifers in Utah, USA - Crystal Geyser metaG 2015-11 | ecosystem: Environmental > Aquatic > Deep subsurface > Groundwater | place: USA... | reverse complement strand
CCCTTTACGGAGACCATCCCTCAGGATGCACTGGAACAGGTACTGGTTCTGGCCGGTGAAGGGGAAATCGCAATCCCTCATCCTGTCATTCCGGATGAATGGATCGGCAGTTTAACGGAGCTACGGGGAACTCATGGATACTGGTTTGTAATGTCCGACACCACCGGATTCATTTTTGAGCCACCTGCATTATCCAGACGCGGTGATGCCGTTCAGAACATTGCGGTACCGGATGACTGGACATTCATACCGTCTTCCAAACAGGCATTCTATTTTGTTGAAAGTATCGAACTGCGACATGGCGTTCCGTCTGATGCCGACTGGCTGGTCACTATGAATGGGGAAATGGTTACCGGCGCACGCCAATGGGGCGGAAGATGGACAGATGTCGCCGTCATGGGTAAGGATACCCAACCCGCAACAGATACATATTTTATTAAGAACGATATTCCAAAATTTTACCTGTGGAGTAACGACCGTCAGGAATTGATTCCGCTGACAGGACAAATCACCGGCTGGTCTGACCTGGGGGTTTCAATCATACCCAAATTATCGGAAGGTCCCATGATCCCCAACCACTTTGCGATTCATCCGGCGTACCCAAATCCGTTTAACCCCAACACTCAACTGAAGTATGAACTCCCGGTGGATTCCTATGTGAAGATCACCGTGTATGATATGTTGGGTCGTGAGGTGACTCAACTGAGGGACGGCGTCGTTGGCTCCGGTTATCATTCGGCGGTATGGCATGCAGAGAATGTTTCGTCAGGGATGTACGTCATTGTTTTTCAGGCGATCCCGAATGAACCGGGAAGCTTCAGAACTTTCGTTCAAAAACAAAAGGTGATGGTGCTGAAGTAATGAAAGATCAGAAATTGCCGGGATGCTCCTGTGTAATCCCTGATCCGGACGGGAATTTAATACTTAAAGGCTACCCGTAATTCAGGACTACAGAAAACTAATTTTTAATGCAGCCCCACGAAGATTGTGTTTCGGTAGAGAGTTCGGGGAGGACCAACATCGGGATGAGGTTGATCCGGTTTTAAAAGTCCGATAGGAAGGTGCAATACTTTCAGATAAATACAAATTTATCGACTATAAGTGAAAAAAGGACATGCCTGGGGAATGGACAAGAGTATGGGTAGAAAATTGATCAGCCATTCACACCTCACCATTTACCATACATGGGATTGGAAATCACGAACCATGAATGTCCAAAGTCAGGGTCGTTCTTTTCAGCGGGAAAATCACCCATAGCATCACCGAACCACGCCGCGACTATAAATGCTCCGGCATCTTTCATTCTTCCCGTACCGGTAAATACTTCTTCCCGCCGTACGGGTTTTTTATCGGCAGAATCCCTGGCAAGCAGATAAATATCCGCCGGATCGAACAACTCCAGAACCTTCATATTTTCAATGGTTACTCCGGTTCTGACCGCCATACGGTTGCTGATAAAAATCAACCGGATATTCTTCAGAGTGCGAACACTATCGATAAATGCTTTTGCACCGGGAACGACCCCGGCTTCTGCCCGATTTACCCAATCTGCCCAGGTTTCCATCGTGAAGTGTTCGTTTTTAATGAAATTTTCGACTTCATACTGAGAATTATCCAGTACGGTTTCGTCAAGGTCCATTACAATTGCCGTGGGTATGGTTGATGAACGAAGGTCACTTTTGAGGGATTCCCACGCCATTTGGTAGGTCTGGCGGCAGAGGGCAGCATACTCCTGGGATTCACGTACCCAGCGGATGTCATTTGGCAGCTTGGTTTGACCGAAGAGCAGGGCGGAACACAGAAAAATAATTATATACCGGATCATCGGCCAATCTCCATCGAAAAGGTTGCCATCACGTCAAACCGGGTCTCCTGAACCGTATCGAGGTCGGGTCTGACGTCGCCACCGACAGTATACAGATCCGGGTAATTGTAATTGTTATAAGAGTATCGGCCGGAAAGATCAAGAGTCAGCCTGCCGATTTGTTTGCCGGTTCCCACTGTAAAAGCAGTCTCGGGGGGAATAGACGGAATCGGTGATTCATTAAATTCGTATCCTGCACGGACCGGCATTTTTCCGCTTGCCAGATATTCGAATCCCACACTCCACGATTGGGTATCTTTATAGATATTTTCGTTATTATCGGAGTACGGACGATATTCGAATTCCAGGATGAATTCCATGGGAACAACTGCCCGGGGTTTAAAAGAAATACCAACAGTAGTTCGCGCGGGCAGGGTTATGTTGGAGGCATTAATACCATTCAAATAATAGCCATTCAGGTAAGCGGTCAGTTCCGGAGATAAACCCGAAGGCTCAAAAGTAATCAGGCTGTCTGGCAGTGATTTCACGATGTCAACCGATGTTTCATATGCACCGGACAGGGTCACCCCGTTGCTGAAACCCACATTTCCGGCAAGGGTGGTAAATGATCCAGATGATGTGTGAAGTTCCAAATTAAAAGGATCAATTCCCGAAAGATTTGTACCGGATTCCTGAATTACCTGAACCGTTTGCGAGAGTGAAAACGATGCGGGTTGGATCATATTTATACTTATACCCCCATGGATAACCATGGCGGGATTGATTCGGTATGCAAATCCGGTTCCCAGGATCATGATGTCAATCTTGCCGGTAGAATTCAGGGTATGATATCCGATAAGCGGGTCTTTATTCCCGATGATACCATCATCAAGAGAAAGACCTGCGCGAACCTCCTCGGTATACCGGTAATGAAACAAGGATAGCGGGGTATATTGCAATCCAACCCCAAATGAAATATCCGTCAGGGTAAATCCCTGTCCGATGGAGAGCGAGCCATACCCGGTTTGATCCCGGTTGACCACGTATACGCCAGTCTCAAGAAAATCCCCGAACATATCTTTCATAGGCATGCTTCTTTGTTCAAGAAGGGACTTCCCGCTGATGGAAAAATGAACGGAAAACCCGGAATCCAGATAAGACAGCATCGCGGGATTTGAACGGGTGAGCGTCGCCGGGTGGTCGCTCGTCAGCCGGTGATTCCCTAAAGCTGCATCCCTGGCGGATCCACTAAAGTATTCATCGCCCATGATCGTATTGAAAAATGATTGGCTGAACGCTACGGTTATAAATAATATGCCAATCAACAATGTTGTGAGTGTGGTCAATGTTTTATATTGCATAGTCAAGTTGTACCCTAAAATCTGTGGATTGATGAATTACTGTGGGATTGGATATCCATTGCCCCGTACTGATCTGTCCTTCGGTTATCCGTGTGAAGGGTTGATCGTGAGTATATGAAAATTTAAATTTGACGGATAAAGTAGGAGTAGGATGATTTGTGAATGCAATCCAGTGATGAAGAGCCCCGGATTCCGAATTGAATATTCTGAAGTCAGTATCTTCGAAGTTCCACAGGAACCCTTTAATTAAAAGACTGCCGCCGCTGATTTTCATAAATTTATCAAAATTATGGGTGATGCTGAATCCAATGGTTTCATCGGGAGCATTTACGTTTCCGACAGTCACATCAGCACCGGGGACAATCCCGTTGTCGGTGAGCCGGGGTCGGGGTGAAAATGTAGTATGCCCGAAGGAGTAAAGCAGTTCAGCCTGGTCAAATCCGGACATTCGTAATCGGATGCGTATCCGGGTTTCTCTCGAATCAAAGGGGCTGGGATGTCCCACGTCCATGCTCCCCCGTGCCTGCCATTTCTGACGGATATTTACACGGTAGTTAAATGCGGGTCGCCAGTCGATGGTGGCAACCGTCCGGAAATACCGGGCGTCATCGGCAGCCCGTGTCCAGGTATCCCAATTAAATGTCCCCACAAAATCACGGTGAAACTGGTACCGACCGGATAAAAACGTTCCCTTCTCGGACTGAGGTTGAGGATTACCGGAATACAGGTAACTGTAGACCGGATCTTCCAGCCAGAACGAATCCTCAAAAATCGTCGTCTTAAACCGTTGATAATTTGAGAATGACCTTTGATAAGGGTTATCAAATCCCAGTTCATAGTCCCGATATAATGCTAAAAAATTGAAATTATTGAACTAGGCAAAGGCGCTCAACACCAACGCATGGGGTTCATCCCCCAGGTGAAAAAATTTATGGTCTGAAATGAACTCGCCGTACTCCCCCTGGAAGACCATATTTGAGATCACGGACGAAAAGTCCACTCCGATCAATCTCCTGAATGATTTTGCCCGACCCCACAGGGGTGATGTTCCGCTGGAGGCATACATAGCGGCGATCTCGGGATCCGCCGTATTGGTAAGATAAGTCAGGTAAAAGGCGTCACCGGAATAATCGTCATAATCTGTGGATGGATCGAATTCCGGTTCAAGGTCGTCCTGCCCGCCGGTGATGGAGTTGATGATCTGGGGATCCAGTACGCGATCGTACAAACTTTCGTAAAAGGTAAATCCCACATAAGTGCCGATCAACGGTGCAACCCGGATGTTCCATCCCCACGTGGCTTCGTTCACTGCATCGGTGAGGGGTTCGTAGATTTTAGTGGTGCTCTGCCACGTGTCCAGTTCATCGGCAAAATTAAGACTGTCAGCCGGGGAGGCAAAATGAGCCGGGCGGACGGGCGGAGGCGTACCATCTACTCCCCAGGGAAGTCTGGGTTGCATCACCAAAAGGGATGAGAAAGATTGATCCGCATTGATGATGGCATCCCGGGAATGATAAGAGGCAAATACAGCAAGTCTGCCAATGGGATTCGATATCTGTATGGCCAGCCCGTCCATCACATACTGACTTGAACGGGTATTATCCGGATAAATGCCATCGGATCGTTTTGAGAATCCATAGCCTGTACGACGGGGAGAAAAATAATCTGAAGTTTCCATGACGACACCCTGTCCGAAAGTGGCAGTGAAATTACCCAGGATCAACCGGTCTAACCGGGCAAACCCCAGATTATAATTCTCAATGGAAAGATACCGTTTTTCCGTGAAAATCCCCCGGGGATTTCCCATATTTTTCAAAAAAACGTGTCCCGCATTCAGATGTCTGCCCCAGCTCAGCGCCAACCGGCGGAATATTTCAGGTCTGGAAATGTCGTTGAACTGACTGATGTTTCCCTCGTCATCCGGATTTGTGGTCACCGGAACGGTCCGGATCAATTGGGTAAGGCGTGCATGAAACCGGGGTTTGGCTTCCTGACCATCGGTAAACCGGACAAAATCACGAAGATTTCGGTATCCATAGTAGCTGATCCCCGGGGCGTTCTGAAGTTCAAATGTTCCGTAAATAGTTCCGCGTTTTTGTTGCTTCAAGACGGCGGCTGCATCAACGGGGCTGATATTCGGCAATGCCATTAGATCGTCATAATTCATTTTGTTAATATTCATGGGATCAAAAAACCGGTCAAGCCACAGTTCGGAGAGTCCTTCGCTGTTTCCCTCCGCAGCCATCCACTGCTCCAGTTTATAGGCGGACCGTTCCATCCCTGCGGCAAAATCTGAAATTTCGGGGGGTTCAACCGATATCAGGGGTTTCAATTTTTGGATCGTTTGAGGGTCGATTGATTCGATTTCCAGCAAGTCATAGATCGTATCAAAATATCCCCGCGTCTGAAGATAAAACAAAATATCATCCTGCTGCCGGCTGGTCAGGGGCAAAGCGCTCAACTGCTCTCCGGTGGCGGTGTTGAGGTTCATCGTGGCGAAGATCATCCCGGACATCAGGTAAACGGTCACCCCCAAAATGAACCATTTTTGAACGGCAGATTTCACAGGATCACATACCCCAGACTGATCTGCTGGACAACGGGAAGTACCGGGTGCGTAATCAGCGCATAATCCAGTTTAAAGTAATGGTAATTGAACCCAAATCCTGCCCCCATACGGTTGGGATTGGACTGTACTCCGACTCTGATGGTCACGATATCAGAAAGCTGGTATTCTATCCCTCCCTTTATTTGTTTATCCGCACCCAGCAACCGGTCAAATATGAGGGACGTCGTCAATCCTTTATAGGGCAGATAAGCTGCGCCAATCGTCATTCGCTGGGGCAGATACTGTGCTGAATTTCCATCTCCGATACTGGGTGAATTGATATTTTTCAACCAGGCGCCAACCCGGTGCTTATCCCGCAATACCGCAAGAAAACCGATATCGACACCGGCAGAATTCCCTGAGGCGGAGGGGAACCCCTCTGATCCGTTACCGGATATCCCTGCGCTTCTGCCGAGAGACCAATGATACAGGTGCAGTGTATACCCCAGCATCAATTGGGAATTTTGATCTTTCTGCAGATAAAAGCCATTGGAAATACCCAGATCGGTTTCATCGGAAAGTGTTGTAGAGCCGGCACTGACTTTAGATTGCTGAAAGGAAAATCCGGCGGTTCCAAATTGTCGGACCGGGTAGGTGGCGGCAAAATAATTGAAGGGCACGCCAATGACATGGGATGATCCTGTTTCCAGGGTAATATCGCTGATTTCCGCAAGTGCCGCCGGATTGTGAAAAATACTCTCCACACTTCCGGGATTTCCAACAACAGCGCCGGTAATCGCCATACTGCGGGCGCCGGTGTACGCATGATCCGTTGCCACCTGTGACCGGGTAAAAGAAAGCAGAACAAGGGATGCCATGATTAGGTTTTTCATTAGAATTTTACTCCTACTACGATGGGTGCGCTGTCCATGGATGTCTTCCCGGTTGAAAAATTATTTGTCTCAATATTCATGAAATAAGTTCCCGGAGGAACGATCTGCCCCAAATGGTCTCGTCCGTTCCAGTCCGAATTATCCTGCTGCCGAAGGACGGTACCGGACTGTTCATAGTACCGGTCAACCAGAGAGGTGACAAACCTACCGGACAGATCGAATATTCTGATGACGACCCGGGAATTGGATGGAAAAGAATAGGTAAAATCCAGACGCTCCCCCAGGGAAGGAATGATCACAAAGGGAGCGGGTTCAATTTTGGCATCAATCACCTCTTCACCAACAAATTCACCTTCAGGATGATATACCGAATATTGCAAAATATCGTTTGGGGTCAGGATTTCTAATTGCCACCCGTTGTAAAAATCCAATACACCGCTGGCCTGGATCACATACTGCGATGAGTTGTACGGGTCGATCATGGGACCGATGATTGATGAGGCGACATCCCAGTCCCAAATAGTCAGGGATAACCGATATCCATCGGAATCCTCCACGGTGATGACCTGAGGTCCGTTGCTGGGGCGGATATCTGCGAATTCGACCACCAAACCCTGAATGATGATCGTCGCACCCGTAGCAAACATTCCGTCTAAAATATCCGAAATGGAAGTAATTTGATTCCGATTGTAAACAATATTCCATGCCAACATAAAATCTTCGCTGGTTTCATCGTGACCGGTGATCCCATTCCCTCCGGAGGTAACGGATTCGTATTCGTTGTTTGACGGTCTGAAATAGACTTTATTGTCACTGATTCCCGGCATGATCACCTGGTTTTCGACCGGGGTATCAGCCTGATAACCCGGTAATGTTGTCTTATCTACGGCAAAGCTATTATTCCCCCAAAGAAAATAATCCACATCTTTCACCGTCGGAGAACTTCCATCCCAGTAGAAAAGAATAAGAACCTCCGGATTTTGCAGAATATCAAAATTGGGATTGGCAGGCTTTGTGGTTTGCCCATCCACGGCGTTTAACATATCCTCAATTAAGCTCAAATCGGGCATGTCCTCGTAATAATTGTAAAAAAAAGCATCGTCATGCAGACCCAGAACCAGATCCGATCCGGCGCTGATCGTAACGTCCGGGAAGCGGGCAATAAAATCGAGGGGAGTTCCGCTCCAGAAATCCACGCCGGATGGGAGATTGTAATAAAACTTTGAAGTAGAATTATTAATTGCATCTGTGAGGTAATAATTGCTCAAAGATACATCCTGATATGTGGGATTATGGATCACCACCATCTCTGAAGATATGGGAGCGAGAGCGATCTGTTTAAAGATCAGGTGATCTGCCGTCTCACCCAATAATAGAACAGGGAGGGTGAAAATAAGTATGAGTTGGTTTAATTGAATTTTCATGGCGCAAATTTACCCTTTATTTCGTGATTGGGACTATGACCGTTTTTCTGAAAGGTACCTGCATTTCAAGCGATATCAGGATGTGAATGGAATAATAATATATTCTTTATCGGATATGTCCGGAGAGCGGAAACTCCCCGGACAATTTAGGGTTTTGATCTTTATTTCACCAATGCGATCTTCTGCATGGCCGTCAGATCCCCTGCTTCCATTCTCACCAGATAAATGCCGGAAGCATACCCGGTGGCATCCCACACAACGGAATGATATCCCGCATCAATCTGATTGTCCATCAGCGTATCCATCAACCGTCCTGACAGATCATAGATAAAAACTTTTACCTGGTTTGATTCCGGAAGCTGGAATTGAATGGTTGTCGTCGGATTAAAGGGATTGGGAAAATTATCCAGCAACTTGAACTTATTTACGATCACAGGCTTCAGATAATCCGAACGGGATACGACGGTGACTTCATCGATGGTAAATTCTCCCGTATAGGTGAAAATTTCCGAATCCGGATGAAGCACGATCAGGCGGGTGTTGTCAATATCGCTGTTTTGATCGGACAAATAACAGTGATCTGTGAGATTCAATGAAAATTTTGGATCATGAGACAGAGTCATCTGGATTCCCCCGATAAATCCGTCACTGGTCATCCAGACAGAATGATCTCCGATAAAAATAGACACTTTTTTAGCATCGGTTTGACGTATGGTGGGATTAAGGATCATATCCACCAGATTAACGATATCCAACACATCGACAGTGCCGGAATCATCCATATCCGCATGGCAGATCACATCGGGTGGGAGAATAGTATTTCCAAGCACATGAGAGACAACTGCAACGATATCCAGCACATCAAGAGCGCCGTCGCTGGTCACATCTCCATTGGCTGTGCATCCGCTCCCGGAGGGAACGACATCGGATTCCCACCGTGGATTGATCCCAAATGCGTCGAATGAATAGTCCACTGCGCCGGTAATGGAATCGAAAGCCATCCCCAGAGTTGGATTTGGGAATTGGAAAATACCATCGTCAATCTGTACCGCACCACTGCCATCATCGACATACCATTCCGAATGGGTATCCGGTTCGGCAGTGACGGTCACATTTTCAACCCGAACCAGCACACCCTCGTACATTTCCGAGTTCACATCATTGGTTGATACGGATGAAGCCGCAGGAATTTCATTGTCTGATGACTGAATTACGACGGATGTGACATCTGAAATTTCGGTAAATCCGTAATATTCGCTTACCGTCCCGGAAACAGTTACCCAGTCGCCCCCGGTAACGATCGCATCGTAATTGAAAACAAATACGCCATGCCATGCGCCGCCTTCAGGATCGGTTATGAAGAACCGGTTGGCATTCCCGGATGAATAATAATTTGCAGCAGACACAATACCCGATACCGTCACCGGCTGCCCATCCAACAGCGACGGATATGTCCCGTCCCCCGGAACTGTGGTATATTGAATATCATATACAGAGGTCGTAACAATCTGTACGCCCAGATCATCCATAGACCGGGGGAGGATGGCATATTCACTATAGCTGTAATCAACTACCCCAATGATATAATCGATGGTTTCTCCCAAAGTGGGAGAGTAGGGTGTCCCCGCAAATACATTATCATCGATCTGGCAGGACACGCCACTGGCGTCCTGGACAAACCATTCGCCATAGGTGCTGGCTTCTGAAGTCACAGTTACATCACTGACTCTGACCAGCACACCTTCCAGGCGTTCACCGGTTTCGGAACAACCGTTTCCCAGTTCTGCAGTCGTGATATCAATCGGCTGAAGGGTATTCCCGGTAGATTGGGTAACAAACCCCGCAACACCCGACAACTCTGTGAAACCATAATATTCATCCACCTGTGCGGCCAGAATCATTTCATCCCCAATCTGAGGATCAACGGTTGCATCATAGACATAAACCCCTGACCATTCATCTCCGGCAGGGTCCTGTATGAAAAAGTAGTGTGAAGTTCCCCAGGTGACGCCGGTCACTACGCCGGAAACGATCACATAGTCATCGAACCCGACGCTCACATAAGGCGAGGGGAAGCAATCATTACCACTGCCAGCCCCGGTCGTATATTGAATATCGTAAATGGATATATT
>Ga0100387_10005619_pt1 | contig 10164 bp, 6 predicted proteins | sample CryGeymeta201511_FD_81547 | JGI IMG/M metagenome (GOLD analysis project Ga0100387, IMG submission 81547) | Groundwater microbial communities from Crystal Geyser aquifers in Utah, USA - Crystal Geyser metaG 2015-11 | ecosystem: Environmental > Aquatic > Deep subsurface > Groundwater | place: USA... | reverse complement strand
CGCTCGAAGATGTTGGCCACGTTATCGCCCCAGTGATGGCGGAGCGAAGCAATCAGGGCGCGGAAACGCTCGCCTTCCTGCTGCATCTCTTTCGGCTCGAAATAACTTTCGCTCCAGGCGGCCTGACAGACCTGCGGGTCACACCAGCCGAGTATCTCCGCCAATAGCACCGCCCCGGCAAAGCGGTCAGCTTCGGTCCCCCACAACCCGCCGGCGGCCTGCTTGTGCGCATACCCCGCAGAGCCGCTGGATAGCGCCTGCGGCTGGATCATGCCGGGGGCGTAGAAACCTTCCAAGTCAATGAGGGCGATGCCATCACCGCCTGCAAGGGCAGGCAATATCACGTTTGGACCCGAAAGGTCACAATGCGCGACGCCATTCTGTTCCAACCGGGAAAGCGCCTCAGCCAAGTTATGCGCCAATGCCAGGGATTGCTCTGGTGTAAAAGGTTTTTTCTCGAGGACGATTTCCAGCCAGGTCGGACCTTCGATCCAGGGCATCAGCACGGCGTAGGTCAGGTCGGGATACTGGCGAAGCAAGTCAGAGTGACGCTGAGGGGTGAGGACAATACGGCGCGCGGCTTGCAGACCAGGCAGGTCGGCAAAAGCGGATAATTTATCTGCCTGAGAGACAAGATATGGCAGGCGGAAACGCGGCTTGAAGACTTTGAGGGCCTGCCCCTCACTCTTAACCCCTTTCCCAGATCGAGCAGGAAGTAAACGATAAACAATACCGGCCCTGCCCTCCTGTCCATAGGGCATGCCGGGAGCAGAGGGGTGTTCGGCGACGCGGTAGGTTACGCCGTTGATGGTCAGTTCATCGTTGGGGTTGGGTCGAAAGGGCATGGGTCACATCCAGAACATTAAGGTATGGAAGGGGGCATAACGCTGGGCGATGGGATCTGGCTGGGAGTTAACGTTGGCGAGGGGATGGGAGTCGGAATAATCTGTAGTAACGATGTTCTCCATGACTCATCTTCGGGTAATTTAAGACGGTTACCCATAATCCATTTTCCAGCCAGTTCAAGATACTCTTCTTGTTCTGGCGAAATTCGGAACCAATCCAAATTTTCGGGGGCATCCATCCAAGCATCAAAATATAAGCATGTGTCCTTTGAAAGCGTGGCAATTTGCTTCCAATTGAGAGGGCTTTCCAGCACATCCACATCACTCCATTTTGGACAAAGTTGTAAAGTAAAAACAGGAGTTTCGATCAGGTAAGATGTGGCGGTGGACAGGATAGGCGTTGGCGTAATTTCAGGAAGAGCGGAGCTCTCAGGAGGTGCGGCTGTAAATGTGGCATCATGAATTATTGTCGGCAACGAGATGGGAGTAGGTGGAATCTTTGTCGGCACTGGAACCAATGTGGGAGAAGGAAAAAACATCGCGGGAAGTGGGGAGCCTGGCCAAAGCAAGAGTGTTACAACCAGGCAGCAGGTTAATAATGCGGTTAACCCGCCAAAAACATAACGAAACCATGGGGTTTGAGCATGAACATGTGATGGCGAAGGCGGCGTCGGACGGGGATGAACAGGCGGAGGCGCGATTGGGGCCGGGAACGGGACAGGAGTCGGCGCCGCTGGTTGGGGTCGAGGTGGCGAGACGGGAATCACTTGGGGGGGAGGTGCAGCCGGTTGAAGCAGTTCCTGCGGAACCGGCAGTTCAGCGCTCCATTTGCCCGGTTCATCATCCCAGGCACGGAGGCGCAGAGTACGCGCACCAACTTTCAGCGTGTCTTTGGGAAATTCCAGTGACCGCCCTGGTGAATAGACAGTGAACAATTGTCCATCATCAAGGCGCACTTCATAAAAGGCGGCCCCCGCTACCGGACGCCAGCGAACCCGCGCTCGCCCCTCCTCAACATCCAGCTTGACGTCCGGAGAGGCAGAAAGCGGGGGGTGTTCAACAGGACGCTGACCTCCTGACCAGACTTCGAAGAATGATGTGTCATCGCTTTCTGGCTGGAGAAGAGCATCTTCGATGATTGAGTCGATTGAAGCGTCACGGAAATGCCGCGCCATGACTTTATCCAACTTTGCCAGACCATCAGAATAGGCAATGAGATAGCGCAGTTCACCCAGCGGCATAGAAAGGGTATGCAAGTCGCCAATACGCCCGCGGCGGGTAGACCAGCGTTCCTGAGTATGAAATGCATCCCCAAGTCGGCCAGTGATTTCCCCATCTTTCCCCCACAGGCGCAGACGCGAGTCGCCCATCCACGCCAGAAATAGTTGACCGGCGGCAAAATCGAACAATCCGGCAACAAATGTGCTTTCGCTGCCCACAGCCCGCTTTTGTTCCAACACCTGGTAAATCATTGGCGCCAGGTCTGAAGGAATTGGATAGGTTTCCACCTGTTTTGAGGCTGGCTCGACCAACGAGTCTACAAATGCCTCCAGATCTTTCTGAAGTGTTTCTACAAGTGTTGGAGTTCTTTTCCACAGCCAGTACACCAGCGCATCCCCCAGTAGATGAGCGGCCAAGTCTCCATAAAAGGATTGACTAACGCCATCACATAAGGCAAATATCAACCTCTTTCCATTTTCGTGAAAGGTTAAATAATCCTGTCCTTTATCGAGATGTGCCTGGCTATCTGCCGAACGGCTGTAAGCGTAACGATAGCCATATACCCGGTGCTGCTCGGCAGCTACTGGCGTATCCTGTTCCTGACTTACACGAACGATAGTGTCATCGGTCATGGCTGCTGTCCTGTCCAATTGGCGTGGACATAGACATGACGAAGCCCATTTCAACCAGGGCAGGGGTCATGCCTGGAATCATCATCATAGCATTGTCAGCAATGTTATAGCCGCTCTCCCGCATCATGATACGATAACTGTCTGGCAAGGGAGAAGATGTGGAGCGAAGTTTACGAGCGTAATCCGTGTTCAATTTGTTGTTCGATAACACACCACTCCATTGATGCGGATCATTGATGCGTTCAGAGAGAATGTTATCGGAAATGAAGATATTCTCCACAAGAATATTACCATCAGGGACAGACATGGACATAATGCGCCGCACGACAGGTTCTGGATCGGCATCGGTGTATTCTCCATCGGTCATATGACAGACCAGTGGGGCAGGGCATTGCGCCAATCCTGGCAGATCGCGTTGCAAAAGTTTTTCCACCTCAGCAAACCCCCGCGCCGTATCGGTGCTACGCATCGTTGTAAGCTCTGGTATTCCGAGTTGAGCAACCTGGTCCACACCTTTGACTCCGTTGAGCAGGTCATAGACATGGTCGCTATACGCGAACATGGCGACACGATAGCGGGGCGAGACGCGACTCCCTTTGGTGGAGCGAAAGACCATCTGACGCAACATTGCGCCAAGCGCATCCATCACCACGTCAATACGGCGTTTGCCCCCCAATTTTTCGCTCATTGAGCCGCTAACATCCAACAGGTAGATGATGAGCGCCGGGGTTTTACTGGTGGCAAGGATTTCGTAGGGCATAAGAACCTCCAAAGGTATTATTGATTTGAAATTACAATGTCCAGGACAAGAGCGCCAAAAGCTGGCTCGTCCCATCCTGCAGTTTCAGAATCCTTCTCGTAGTCTATCACTCTTATTGCCGCTTTGTAACCTGAAGTTTCAATTGACAATGTGCTACCTACTGACGGCAGGTGTCGCTCTTCATTATCATATTTATCTTGTAAATTTGTAGTGAAACCATAATATCCTGTTTCACTCTCTGCGTAAATGTTCAGAAAAATTCTGACCGTAACTAAACTGTGGAGATTGGTTGGTTTATCGTTCTCACCATAAAACCATCCGTAACCAAGATTTAATTCACCAATCTGCTCGCCGTTTACATTAACAACTGGGATCGTTTTATTGTTGTAAAAGTCGGAGAGTGTTGCCCTGAAGTAATTCAAGCCGACAATATTTGACATAATATCGTTTCTGGCATTTGCAACAGCGGTAGCCTGCTCGTTTCTGGCATTTGCAACCGCTGTAGCCTGCTCATCTCTGGCATTGGACAACTCCCAACGATTGGATTGCAGTTCCTGAGCCTGACTCGAATAACTTGCAAACAAAATTATCAGGGCAATTGCAAGCAGTACCACCAATATCCAGACCCATCTATTGTTACCAGAGGGCGCCTGCGCAGACGGGGAATTCATAGCCTTGGAAAATTCGCTCAACGCATTTGTATCTGTATTTGCATGAATCGAAGAGGAGGCGGCCATCGTTGTATCTTCGGAAGAGGGAGATGGACCACCTTCATCAATAGGCTTGAATTCGGGCTTGAAAGTTGGAAGGACAAATCCAGTTGCCGGCCCCGCGATTTCGGCAACCGGCGTTCCCAGCGATGTGTCCAATAGTTCCGCCCAACGGGAGAGAGACGGACACTCATTGAGTGTCTCGCTCTGCCATGCAAGTTGAAATGCATCGGCAATGGGCGCACCGTAGTGGCGACGAAGCGCTTCCAGCATCAATTGATATCGCGGGCAGTCCTTTTGAATTTCGGTTGTGTCGAAATATTGTTCGCCAAAGGCCTGTTGGCGAATGCGCTCGTTATGCCAGGTGAGCATCTCTGCCAGGAGAACTGCCGTAGCGAAACGATCGGCTTCAGCGCTCCACAATCCCTGCGGAGCAGTTTTATGGGCGTAACCAGGGGAACCACCAGGAAGTTTTTCTGGGCACGGCAGTCCGGGGGCGTATAAATCGTCCACATCCACCAGGGCAATTCCATCCTCCAGACTTTTTCCAGTTATCAAGAGGGCCGAAATCATAATATTCGGGCCCGAAAGGTCACAATGCGCAAGGCCTTTACATTCCATATTCGCAAGAAGCGAGGCAAACGAGCGCGCCACTACTAGACTTTGTTGGGGTGTCAGTGGATGTTGAGCCAGCATGAACTCCTGCCAGGTCTCGCCGTTGACCCAGGGCATCAGGACAGCGTAGGTCAGGTCAGGATGTTCACCTACAAGTTTCTTCTCGTTCTGTGGTGTGATAACTTGGCGCTGACAGGCTTGCAGGCCAGGCAAATGAGCAAAAGGCAATAAACGGTCGGCGTTTTCGGCATGACGGGCCGAGCGAAAAGCCTGGGTAAATACCTTAAGAGCGTAAAGAGTCCCATCATGCGCTTTTACCTGATAAACCGTCGCGCGGCGACCGGTTTGTCCATAGGGCATGCCTTTGGCGGATGGGTGTTCGGTGAAACGATAGCGGGCGCCATTGATTTTGATTGCGTCGTTCACATTGGGCGAGAAAGACATATAACCTCCAAACAGGGAAGAGAGTTATGAACCACAACAAGGTTGACAGTCATAGTAATCTCCGCATTATGGATCAGCAACACATCTGAAACCAGTATCAACCCACATGACGTTAGGATCATAGGAATTTTCAAATGTGGATTTTGAGGTTTCACTATCACTTGTCCACGCTCCTCCACGTATCACGTAATAATTCCCGTAGGAAGACGAAGTCCACTCCCAAACATTGCCGGCCATATCCAGTATCCCATATGGACTTGCTCCTAAAGGAAAACTGCCGACAGGGGAAGTGTAGGAGTACCCATCATCTATTGAAGAATTTCTCTTGTGTGCCAATTCTTCCAACGTGCAGTTTACGTCGCAGAGATTTGCCCGGCTTCCATCCGGCGCGCTATTTCCCCAAGGATAAATACGTCCATCCGTACCGCGCGCAGCTGCCTCCCATTCGTCACTTGTCGGCAAACGCTTTCCTGCCCAAGCACAATAGGCTTTAGCATAAGAGAGACCGACATAGACGACCGGATAATTTCCAAAAGCCGGATCGTTGTAATAATCGAACAGTCCATAAAAATCGGAGCGCGCTGGCGATACACATCCGCCTGCTTGCGCACAAAGTTTATACATGGCATTGGTTATTTCAGTTTTATCGATCCAGAAACCATTCTTATAGGGGATGTAAACCTCTGCCCTACCATCTTGTTCCGAATATCTCGTGTCTCCTCCCTGAATTGCAGGAATTGTCGGTGTGAAAGTAAAAAATGGCGTGGATGTGCGGGTGGGAAAAGGAGTGTCCGTTGGATAAGGTGTATAAGTGGGATACGGCGTGTATGTTGGCTCAGGTTTGGAGGTGGACGAAGGCGAGGGTACCAAAACAACGGGGGATATCTCCTGAGCCACTGTCGCCTGCAATTTGGTCGGTTGGGAAACGCTTGGACTGGCGGGCTTCATGCCGGGCAAAACGAGGCCCCCAAAAAACGCTATTCCACCCACGCAAGCCAAGGCCAGCGTTCCGCCTATCAACCCCCAAGCCCAGGCAGGGAAGGGGCGCCGCCGCAATTGCTTTTCCGCTTCCGCGAGCAAGTCGCGGGCGCGATAGCCGCTGGCTGCGTAATTCGGCGCTTCCTTCACGATTACTGACAGCAATTCCCGCGCCCGCGCCCATTCTTTGTAGCGATACGCCTCCAGCGCTTGCAGGAACGTGGCCTCGAAACTATCGTGCGCCGATGGCGACCATGGCAGCGGTCCCGACTCAGCCGGAGCGGAGGAGGCGGGCGTCGTTCCCATTGGGGCAACTGTCCGGGCAGCGGCAAACACGGCGGACGCCGGTTGTTCCGGCGCGGGCAACGCCAACAGCCACTCGCCAAAGGTGGGGCATTCTTTCAAATCCTGGCTCTGCCAGACGCGCTCGAAGAGGGATGCCACTTTTATACCCCAATTGCGTTGCAAAGCCTGATGCAGGATGTGGTAGTGTTCGTTTTCTTGCTGTGTTTCGCCCGGCTCGAAGTAACTCTCGCCCCAGGCGGCCTGACAAACCTGCGGGTCACACCAGCCGAGCATCTCCGCCAACAACACCGCGCCGGCAAAGCGATCGGATTCGGGTCCCCACAACCCACCCGTCGCTTGGCGATGAGCATACCCCGCCGAGCCGCTAGAAAGCGAAGTCGGTTTTTCCAGTCCAGGGGCATACATTTGCTCCACATCTACCAGCGAGACAGGATTTGTCCCGCCAGTGTATTTTGCGCTCAAACCAGGGAGGATGACGTTCGGACCAGAAAGATCCCCATGGGCGATACCATGTTCTTCCATGGCAGTCAATGACTGAGCCAAAGCATGACTGAGCGCAAGCGCCTGGTCCTTCGTAAGCGGACGTTTATCCAACACAATTTCCAGCCAGGTAGGGCCGTCAATCCAGGGCATCAGCACAGCATAAGTCAGATCGGGATATTGCTCAAGCAACTCCCGATGCTGCGCAGGTGTAAGCACAATTCGCCGACAAGCTTCCAAGCCTGACAGATTAGCAAACGCTTCCAATCGTTGACTGAGAGAGACCAGTGAAGGCAGGCGGAAACGGGCGCGAAAGACTTTGAGCGCACTCCGTTCGCCGTGGTCGTTGACTAATTGAAAAACAACCCCAGCGCGTCCTTCCTGCCCATAAGGAATTCCGGGCGCGGAGGGGTGTTCAGCAATATGCCAGATTTTTTTGTCAATCCTTAGTTGTTCTTTAACTTTCGGTTGAAAGGCCATCTTAATCTCCTGATGCCTGATATAGAATATTTGGAATTTTGGGGCTGGTTAGCCGCATTGGGAGTGGCAGAGAATTATTTGCGCCTTTCATGATCATTTCTGCAAATAACTGGCGCGGAATCACAAGCCTGCTACCAGCCCTGTTTTTTACTATGCGCCGAGCCTATCCATCTCATAAACTCTCGGATAAGCACACCAATTCCAACTCCCGTTGCATACGACCAAAAGGCTGTACTTGACTGTGGATATACTTACAATAGTAGTGCTGAGGGCGACAGCGATAAATGTGGTTATCCCTTGCTATGTTGGTTTTAACTTTCCAACAAATTTATATGGGTGGTTTTTCTCCTGCTTCTCGACAATGAATATGCTCAAGGAAAAAAGGAGAAAAAAGGGACAAAGCGCCGCCGCAACTGTCCCAGTTGAACGAAGCCGCACGCAGGAGAGTCCGGGGTGCGCGGATTGGGAAATTAAAGTGTGCCCAATCTTGGCGAGTCGTCCCGTGACCTGTAGATTTGTAAATCCTGAGGGGGATTATATGCTTGCGGGGTTCTATTGGCAAGTAAAACGGGATGCAATGTGATCATTGGCTATCCTTTCCACGGAGTATATATTCGCTCCGCGTGGCCCCCATCGGGGAAAGCAACCCTCCCCTCCGCCCCACCTGCTCAGAAATAGTACCTCAAAAGGCGACACCTTTCAGGATAACACAGCGCGCTCTCGTAGTCTGGAAAGGTGGGTGGCATGTTGCTCTGCTTCAGGATCACTAATGGACTGTTCGTAATCCACAGCGGTCTTCATCAACTCCACTGCACGCAGCAGATCACCTTCGTGTTCGTATAATCGGCCCAGGTTCCAACTGTGTATCGCTTCTCCCTCTCTATCCCCGATCTCGCGGGCAATATGCCGTGCTTGCCCGTAATAGTCCAATGCCTTTTGGATGTCGCTCACCTGCTGAGAAACCAGCCCCAGCCGACCCAAACGGATACTTTCTCCCCATTTGTCACCGATCTCACGGGCGATCTCCAATGCCCTCTGGTAGTACTCAATGGCCTTGGAGGTATCGCCTAAATCTTGCAAAATACGGCCCAGGTTGCTGAGCCATGCCCCTTCGTTTTGCCTGTCACCCACACGACGAGCGATTTCTAGAGCTTGTTCGTAGCAGGTTACGGCCTGTTGCCGTTCACCCAGGTCTACGTATGCCATTCCCAGAGTACCCAGGCGTGCTCCTTCTCCCTGCTGGTCTCCGATCTCTCTGGCAACTTCTAAGGCCCGTTCAATGTACTCAATCGCTTTTGAGGGTTCTTGTAGGTCAAGATACGTCCGTCCCAGGTTACTCAACCACGCCCCCTCGCTGAGGCGGTCGCCGATTTCCTGAGCCACCTGTAATGCCTGCTCAAAGAATTCAATTGCTTTTTGCCGCTCTCCCAGGTCAAACCAGCCACGCCCCAGATTCCCCAGCCAGACACCCTCATTTCGCCGGTCACTGACGTCACGGGCTATCCGAAGGGACTGTTCGTAATGCGCGATAGCCGTTCGGACCTCTCCCTGGTCAGCATAGGCCAGACCCAGGTTGCCCAGGTCGACTCCTTCGCTACGCCGATCCCCTATCTCCCGATCAATCGCCAGTGCCCGCTCAAGGTATGTGATAGCGCGCCTGCTTTCTCCCCGCCTGGCATAGGTCAGTCCCAGGTTACCCAGCCAGGTTGCCTCCTGCTTGCTGTCTTGCAATTGGTGGTGGATTGCCAGAGCCGCATCAAAATGCTGAATGGCTTTGTCAATCTCCCCGATGTCCAGGTAAACCAATCCCAGATTACCCAGGCGGGCGCCTTCTGTCCAGGAGTCACCAGCCTGTCGGGCAAGCCGGAGCGCCTGTTCGTAACAGCTCATAGCCTTGTGCATTTCCCCTAAGCGGTAATATGCCAGCCCCAGATTGCCCAGAATGACGCTTGCTACTTGATCACCATTGCAAGTGCTCTTGCGACTGCCAGGCCTCGCTCACCCCAGGTAACAGCCTCTCGCCACAACCCACGCCCCTCTTGAAAGGGAAAGAAAGTCCGAATATAGGCCGGTACCAGTTCTTCATCCCCGTCTCCACTCACCCACGCCCACGCTCGTCGAATCTGAGCGAGTTCAACCTCGATCCATTGCCAGGCATCCTTGTTGGACTGGATTAAGGTGAGATAATAACGCGCGTGTCTTTTCCAAACGCTCATCTTGACATCGCCCTTTGCTTTCGACGATGCCCCAGTTCTGCCAAATAGTCCGCATGCTTTTGTGTATCTGGATCATCCACGGTTCGTTCGTAACTCACGACATTTTTGATCAATTCGTGCGTTCGGGTGAGATTGCCCTGCCTATCCAAAACAAGCGCGAGATTCCATCGAATATCCGCGCCAAGTCGCTCATCGCTTATTTCCTGCGCAAGGCTCAATGCTTGCTCATAAAACTCAATGGCCTCATGTGCCTGACAGAGATCATCGGCAAGATCACCCATCATCCTCAGGAGCCGCGCTTCGATCTGTCTTTCGCCTGCCTCGCGATTCACGCGTAAGGCTTCCTCATAGTATTGAGCGGCGATTTCGAATTTGCCAAGGCGATGATATGCTTGTCCAAGACTCGCGAGCCGTCCTCCCTCAACCGCGCGGTTACCTACCTCTCGCGCCACAGCCAGGTTTTGCTCGAAATACTGG
>Ga0100387_10005616_pt1 | contig 10167 bp, 11 predicted proteins | sample CryGeymeta201511_FD_81547 | JGI IMG/M metagenome (GOLD analysis project Ga0100387, IMG submission 81547) | Groundwater microbial communities from Crystal Geyser aquifers in Utah, USA - Crystal Geyser metaG 2015-11 | ecosystem: Environmental > Aquatic > Deep subsurface > Groundwater | place... | reverse complement strand
CGATTCCACTTCTGCGGCGTGAAATCAAAAGCTTCGTGATTGCCGCCCAGAGCGGCGATAGACATAGCGGCGGCAATATGAGCTGTCGTGATTAAATTTTTGGCATACACGACAGCGAAGGCCATCAGGCTTGTCATCAGGCTTGTCCCGTTAAGCAGAGCAATCGCCTCACCCATTTGGAGCTTAACCGGACGAAAAATATGCATGTCAAATACTTCGATCGTCGAACAAGTCGCGTAGGGCATCCGAAAGATGCGCCCGCGCCCGATCATCGCCAGGGCAATGTGAGCCTGCGGAATTAGGTCGCCGCTGGCGCCAAGAGACCCTTTCTCCGGAACAACCGGAATGATATTTCGATTGAACATCTCGACTAAAAGCTCTAAGGTTTCCGGCCGGATGCCGGAATAACCGCTTTTTAAATTCAAAATCATATGCAGCATCATTCCCTTAACAATACATTCTTCAAGCGGTTTGCCGACTCCGCAAGCATGGCTCAACACCAGATTTTCCTGAAATTCCAACATCTTTACCGGGGGAATCCGGCGATCCAGCAAGGCTCCGACACCGGTATTAACCGCGTAATATTCTCCGCCCGACCGGATGGCTTCTTCAAGAACTGCTCTTCCTCTTTCAACCGCTTTTTCTTCACTCCGGCTTAATTTGATTTTTCCGCCGCAGCAAAGCTCAACAAAATCAAAAGGACTTAATCGATCCATTCTCCACTCCTTCAATCTATGTGAGGTTTTTAAAGAACATCGTTATCTTATCTTACTCTCTGTATACGAAAAATGACGCGGGGTGTCAATGGCTGACGGTAATGCGCGCGCCGAAAACAAAAAACTCCGCGATCAAACACGGAGCCGCTTGTTAAAATACAACTATCAAATTACAATATCAAAATATTTCTAATTTGGCGATGCTTTCTAATTCTTTCGGCGTTAAAATCTGATGATCTTTGAGCGCCCTTAAAACAATTGCCCACAATCTCTTTTGTTTTTCTTCTTGATGTTCGCGGACTACCTTCTCGTCCAAAAGGATATCTAATTTTTTGAACACCTTGTCGAAATTAGTAATAGTTTCGTCCTTGGAGGATTTAAATTCATTTTTGAAACCAGCGACATCGGTTTTTATATCAGCCATGTCAATTTTCAATCCATTGACATCGGTTTTGAGGTCAGACACATCGGTTTTTAGATCTGCGACATCGACTTTTAGTCCGTTGACATCTGTTCTAAGACCCGCAAATTCGTCTTTTGTGACAAAAATCTCCTTTAATTCGGGAATAAAGGTTTTTTTATTATACTCCGCAATCGCTTTCATCAGCGATTCTACGGTTAGTGTTTTTTGCTCTTTCTTTCTGGCCATATTGCTATAATATCACAAAACTATATCCGAAACAACTCTCTCGCATTCTTGGTCGTTGTCACTACCACCTCTTCAACGCTCATCCCTTTTATTTCCGCGATCTTTTCCGCCACATACTTAACATAGCTCGGCTCGTTTCTTTTGCCGCGATGTGGAATCGGCGTTAAATAGGGACAATCAGTTTCAATCAATAAGCGTTCCAGCGGCGCGTTTTTTATTACTTTGTCATAGTCGCGCGCGAAAGTTATCAGCCCATTAAAACCAATATAAAATCCTAATTTAAAATATTCTTCCGCTTGGCTCCATCGGCCAGAAAACGAATGAACGACTCCGCGTAGGCCGCTCCCCCTGTCATTCTGACCCCGCACTTGATGCGGGGGAAGAATCTCATCGGCGCGCCCTTCCTTGTCTATGAGATCCTTCGCCCTCGGCTCAGGATGACGACAAAAATTTTTCAATATCTCCAAAACATCATTGTGCGCCTCACGACAATGGATTATCACTGGCTTGTTTAATTCTTTAGCTAACTCCAAATGCTTTAAAAAATTATCTTTCTGCTTCTGTCTTTCTGCTTCCCGATTTTCCTCCGGCAAATGAAAATAATCTAACCCAACCTCGCCGATGGCAACGACTTTCTTATGGCCGGCCAATTTTTCGTATTTCTTAAAATTAAAAATCTCTGGTCTGGTCTTAATTTCAAATTCCTCCAAAGGATCAACCTCTTCGTAAATCACTCTTTCTTTCAAGTGAAACGGGTGGAGACCGACAGCCGCGTAAACGCCTTCGGGATATTGCTCCGCGAATTCTATCGCCCGCTGGCTGGTAGAATATTGCGAACCAACATTAATCAGCCAGACGCCGTTCTTGAGCGCCCTTTTAATCACCGCCTCGGCATCTTCCCGATAGTCGTTAAAATTTACGTGAGCATGGGTATCAATTAGCATAGGCTCGTTGTCATTCCCGCGAAAGCGGGAATCTATAGTCGTAAAAAACTAAATGCATCGGCTTTCTGGATCCCCGCTTCCGCGGGGATGACAGCCTGCTACCTATTTTTTAAATCCTCGGAAACAAAATCTCGCCTTTTTTAATTTCTCCGGATTCCAAAATTTTGATAACCCTTTCGGCCGTTTCCGGCATAAATGGTTTTAGATTTTCCGCTATGTTGATCAGGCCCGCCAGCAACTCCTCCAAGACTCTTTTTGCTTGTTTTTTGTTTGTCTTGACCAATTCCCAAAGCCTTGTTTCTTCGACATATTTATTAGCCCAATCAACCTCTTTCCAGATTTCATCCAATACCTCTTTCGGCTTAATTTCGTCAAGGAGTTTTCTCACCTTCTCGCTCTTTATCTTTAAACTCCCGTCTCGAACCGCTATTTCAAATCCTTTTGCCAAATTCATCACCCGGCTGACCAAATTACCCAACTCGTTTGCCAAATCCGTATTGTATTTCGCTGTCAATTTCTCCCAAGAAATATCGCCGTCGTGGCCATCTGCCAAAGACGACATCAAAAGGTACCTCGTTCCGTCAGCGCCAAATTTTTCAGTTAATTGTTTCGGCCAGATAACATTGCCCAGCGACTTGCTCATTTTTTGGCCATTAATAGTAAAAAATCCATGAATGTATAATTTCTTCGGTAAAGGAATTTTCAAAGCCAGCAACAAAGCTGGCCAGATTGTCGCGTGAACCCTCAAAATATCTTTGCTCATTAGTTGAACATCGGGAGGCCAAAATTTTAAACCCCTTCTTTCTCCCCCCTTTTTCAAAGGGGGGCGGGGGGAGATTTTTCCATCCCACCCCAATCCGGTCAGGTAATTTAAGAATGCATCAACCCAAACATACGTCGTGAATTTTTTATCGAAAGGCAGGGGCACTCCCCACTTAATTTTTTTGCGCGAGATAGAAATATCCTGCAAACCATTTCTAATGAAGCTCAAAACTTCGTTTTTTCTTTCTGCTGGCTCGATTTTAAGTTTGCCGCCAGAAATACTCCTCTCTAACTCTCCCCCGAATTGCGAAAGCCGGAAAAAATAGCTTTCCTCTTCCATTACCTCCGGCTCTGTCTGATGATCGGGACATTTGCCATCAACTAAATCATCATCCGTCTTATACTGCTCGCATCCGCGGCAATAAAGTCCTTTATAAACCCCTTTGTAGATAAAATCTTTTTTGTATAAATAATCCAGCGCGTTCGAGACGGCTTTTTCGTGGCTCGAGTCAGTAGTCCTAATAAAATTGCTGTAGGAAATATCCAGGCTTTTCCAGGCTTCCCTAAAAGCCTCAACGTTTTCGTCGCAAAACTCCCGCGGGCTTTTGCCAGCCTGCTCCGCTGCCGCTTCGATCTTCGCCCCATGCTCATCCGTTCCAACCAGGAAAAAAACCTCTTCGCCCATCAAGCGATGATAACGCGCCAAAACATCAGCCAAAACGGTCGTATAGGCGTGCCCGATATGCGGCTTGTCGTTGACGTAATAGATCGGGGTGGTTATATAGAATTTACTCATGATTGATTATGACGACAAATTCTCCTTTTATTTTATCATTTTTAACCGCTTCCAGCACCTCGCTGGCCGCGCCGCGATAAATTGTTTCAAACTGCTTGGTTAATTCGCGACAAACGACAATTTTTCTGTCAGCCGACAGAACTTCTTTTAGCTGTTCCAGGGCTTTAATAATCCGATGCACCGACTCATAAAAAACCGCTGTATGTTTCGCCCCTGCTATTTCTTTGAAAAATTTCTCCCGGCCCTTTTTCTGCGACGGAAAACCCAGAAAAATAAATTTGTCGGTCGGAAAGCCGGAGATGCTTAAAGCTATTGTCGCTGCGCTTGCTCCAGGAATCGGCACTATTTTTATTTCGCCCCCACCATGTTTCATGTTACATGTTACATGTTTTATGAGTAGATTTCCCGGATCAGAAATCCCGGGCGTACCCGCGTCCGTGACCAAAGCGATTTTCTTACTCTCTCGCAATTGGTCAACAATATATTCGAGTTTAGAAAATTTACTGTGCTGAAAATAACTGACTAACGGCTTGGAAATTCCGTAATGATTCAATAATTTCGAGGTTACCCTTGTGTCTTCACAAACAATCAAATCAGCCTCTCGCAAAACTTCGAGCGCCCGTAGCGTAATATCTTTGAGATTGCCAATTGGTGTCGCGACAATGTATAATATTCCCATAAACCCATTATACAACTTTATTTTAAATTTGGTATCGTATGATTCTCATTCCCCATATTTTGCTCGGCGCCCTGATCGGGCTAATCGCTCCCCATCAATATTGGATAGTTTTTATTTTTGCCTTCGCCTCGCATTTTCTATTAGACGCCATTCCGCATTATGAATACAAAATTCAACTCCTTAAAGAGCGCTCGGAAGAAAGGATGGGCGTCTTGAATATATTCAGAGATAAACAAGCATTTTTTGTCCTCGGTAAAATAGCTACCGATTTTTTGCTCGGGATGCTGATCGCTATCGCGCTGGTCTGGTTCTCGCCTGCCAGGCAATACGTCTTAGTCGTGGCATTGTCGGCCGTCCTGCCAGACGGACTGCTAGCTCTTTACTGGATGACCAAAACGCCGCTTTTAGAGAAGCTGGCGCGCTTCCATCACTTCGTCCATCCGAAAAATAACAAAAATACCCCGCTTCTTTGGGGTATAACCACCCAGCTTATCGTTAGCCTAATCGTGATTTTATTAATCCTTTATTATCGCTAGCCTAAAAATCAATCAATCAATGTCAGCTCCGCTCAACTTCGTCTTTCGCTGAATATAATCTTCGATTAAAACTGCCGCAATAGCGGCCACTGGGATAGCCAGAATAACCCCTAAAATTCCCGCTAGCTTCCCGCCGACCAAAACCACCAAAAGAATCAAGGCCGGATTCAAATCTACGGCCTTTTTCATAAAAAGAGGAACTAAAAAGAATTGCTCCAAAAAACCATTGATAAACACGAAGAGAAAAACAACCAACAGGGCCAGGGTTGAAGATTGAGTTAGGGCCAGCAAGACAGCGGGAACGGCAGCGACAATCGCCCCGATAAGAGGAATAAAATTTAAAATCATGGTCAAAAAACCCAAAAGCAAAGCGTATTTTATTCCCAAAAGATAAAGCCCCAAAGAAGTTAGGATACCGACACTAACCGCCGCGCCCAATTTCCCCCAAAGCCAGTTTCCCACTTTCCGCTGAATTTTGTCAAAAATGTTCAGAACGTAGGGTTGATGTTCAATCGGTGTCAGGTAAAAAATAAATTTTTTCACGCCGTTTTCCTGAATGTTGAAAAAAATTGACGCCGCGATAATGGTGAAAAATGAAACGAGGCCGCCGAAGAAGGTGATAAGGGTCCCCACAATAGCGCCAGCGCTTTCGGTCAGACTATTCGACAACTGATCAAAAATACTCTTAAAGTCTATCAGGTCGGCGCCGAATTTCAGCCGACCGATACTTTCAAGATAAAAAGAGTAGTTGGTCACGATGTTTTTTATCTGTTCGGCCAAGATGGGGAAAACCAAATAAAACAATATCCCGATGACGGAGAATAAAAGAAGGTAGATAAATGTTGTTGCCAGAAAACGCGGTACTTTTCGCTCGCAGAAGGCGTCAATGGGTCTGTCCAGGGCAATGGCTAAAATTAGCGCCACCAAAACCATCAGAATTATATCGCGGAGGAGATACAATAAAACCAACGCCAAAATGGCGAGAATCAATTTAATGACAGCATTTATTGAAATATCGATTACCATCCGCTGATCCATAATTGGCTACGAATTACGAAAACGTACGAATATACGAATGCGAATAATTTGTACTTTCGTATATTCATAAAAATCAACGCTTCGCGGAGTTCCGCAAACGAAACAGCGTATTTCGTAGCTATATCCGCAATAATTCCTCAAACTTCTTTTTGTTTTTAAACGGCCCGATCAAGGCCAGATTCAATTTCTCCGGCCTGAAGATATCATCGGCCACTCTCCGGATGTCATTAGCGCTCACCATATCTATTTTCGCAAAAACTTGCTCCGGTGTCAAAATTTCTTTCCTCAAAATCTCCTGAATAGAGAAAAAAGAGGCCTGCTCATCGGATGTTTCCAGATTTAGAAGCATACTCCCTTTAATATGGTCCTTCGCTCTCAATAGCTCCTTTTCACTGACACCCTTCTCTCTGATAAGACGATATTCGGCCAGAATTGTCGCAATTGCTTCTTCGATTTTAGAATTAGCCACCCCGGCCTGAGTTACCAAATAACCAACATCGGTGCTGGCTTCGGTTGAGGTCTTAATATAGTAAGCCAACCCCCTCTTTTCTCTCACCTCCTGAAATAGCCGCGAGCTCATGAATCCGCCCAAAATTATTCCCAAAATGCTAAAAACATACCGATCGGGATGGAAAGCGCCATACCCCCTGACTCCGAGACAAAAATGTGTCTGATCCGTTTTTTTAAAATGCGGCAGGGCCTCGGGCCGACTCTGGTTTTCAGACACCCCGGCGCTGGGCCGGGGATTCCCGCCCCTCAACGTACCGAAATGTTTTTTAATTTTTTCCAGCGCCTCGTTTTCATTAAAATTACCAGCGACGCAAATAAGGCTATTGCTTCCGGCGTATTGGGATTTCAGATAGTTCGCTATCTGTTCGCGCCCGATATTCAGAATATTTTCTTTACTGCCCAGAACTGGCCAACCGGCCGGATGATCGCCATAAAGCAAGCTCTCCCAAAGATGGCCGATATAATAAATCGGGGTGTCCAGATACATATTTATTTCTTCCAAGATAACTCCTTTTTCTTTCTCTATCTCTTTTTCCTCCAGCCGAGAATTCAAAAAAATATCCGATATCCAGTCGAGAGCCAGATCAAATTGCTTGTAATTAACCTTGGCGAAATAACCAGTATATTCCTTGGAAGTAAAAGCGTTGTATTCTCCGCCGACGCCATCCAGTTCCTCCGTAATGTCGGCAGGCGTGGGTCTTTTTTTAGTCCCCTTAAAAAACATGTGCTCCAGAAAATGCGAAATCCCATTGATGTCTTTCGTCTCGCATCGAGAGCCAGTGCCAACCAAAACCAAAACTGTCACGGTCTTGGTGCCGGCCACCGGAACAGTAATAACTCTTAAACCGTTGTCTAAAGTTGTTTTTTTAAACATTTGTCTATTTATCTTCTTCCCACCTATAGGCCACATTCACGTTGACCTTATATTCTTTGATTTTTCCATCTTCCACCGACACGCTTTGGGCGATAATTTTCGCCCCAGTGATATTTTTTCCTTTTTTGACTTCGTGCTCAACGATATTTTTCAAGGCATCCTCAAAACTCTTTTCTGAAGAACCGATGAGCTCTCTTATTTTTATAATTGCCATAGTCTTTTGCGTCATCCCGAACCCTTCGCAAAATCTCAGGATAAACTCCGTGAAGAATATCATGGATGTTGCGCAAGATTCTTCTCCGCCAGACGGCGGATCAGAATGACAAAATATGTAGCTACTTTTTAAACCCTTTGATTCTAATTACTTTTCCGCAGACATTATGCGGCTCATTTCTTTCACGATACCATATCCCCCGCAGTGCTTCAACATGCCAAGATATGATTGAATGCTTTGGTTAATAGACTCTTCGGAAATTAAGCCCTTTCGCAAACATTCATATTTTGTCGATAATTTTTTAAACATCCTCCTTTTTGTCTTCGTTCTTAATACTCTATGGCCATGAAAATTAACCATGCCAAGAAAATCAACGCCGGACGAAACGGTTTTTATAAAAACTTTATCGGGATGCAATTCCAGTTTTAATTGGCCATACAGAAACTCCCGAATCAAGGAAGTTTGATTTTTCAGCCATTCCTTATTTTCCGAAATAATCACGAAATCGTCGGCATAGCGTATATAATGTTTTGCTTTCAGTCTATGTTTCACGAACTGGTCGAATTCATTCATATTAAGCGTAGCTTGCGTGAGCGTTCCGCTCACAATTAAGCGTAGCTTGCGTGAGCGTCCCGCTCACAATTAAGCGTAGCTTGCGTGAGCGTCCCGCTCACAATAGATATTCACAAAAAGCTGCGAGGTGAGATTGCCAAGAGGCAAACCAACCCCTTCCTCTTTTTCAGATGAAAAACTTCCGATTACGTCTTTCAAAAGTTCAGTAATATCTTCGTCCGGGATATATTCCCGCAGAATATTCGTTAGAATATCGTGATCGATATTGGCGAAAAATTGTTTGATATCGCATTTTAAAACCCAGCAGGTCTGCGTGTTGTTTTTGCTTACCTTATAAACAAATTTCCGAAATCTGTTAATTGCCTTGTGCGTACCTTTGTTAATTTGGCGCGAATAGGAATCGGAAATAAAAGTTTTTTCAAAAAAAGGATAAAGAATTCTATAAATGGCATGGTGCAACAACCTGTCGCGAACCGTCGCCTTGTGAATATCTCTCGGTTTGGGATCATTAATTTTAAACGCTTGATAACCACCGTGCTGATAGGTATGATTAGCAAGGTCGCGATGAAGCGGAAAAATATTGTCCATTAATCGCATAGAAAACCCCCGGACATCTTTTTTGCTTCGCTTGCCGCGCAAAAATTCTCTCCAAGCTTCCAATAGGTTTTCCAAACTAATAATATCTTCAAATTTATGGGTCAATTGAATTTTCATATACGAGCGGGGCGAGTAGAAGATGAACATCTTCATACTTCTAATACCCCCCCCCAGCCAGTCGTGATTTCGAAAGAAAAAGAAGCGTATCAATATTGGCAAACTCTGCATCAGAATTTTCCTAAAATTGCGCGTTTCGGCATCGGACAAAAAATTGAACAATCGTTTCTTTCTGTTCTCGAATTGACTTTCACCGCTTCTTATCTTCCGCCGGAGCAAAAAGTAATACTACTCGGAAAAACCATCTCGCGCCTTGATATCTTAAAATTTTTTACGCAATTGGCATGGGAGGACAAATTGATTCCCACCGCTAAATACGCAGAGCTTTCTCAAAAGCTTGAAGAAATCGGGCGGATGCTCGGCGGCTGGCGAAAAGGACTTCTCCAAAAGAAAACTCCTCCGCGATAGGCGAAGGAGAAACACAACATTTGCGGGAGAAAACCTGGTTGCCGTCATTCCACCTGCCCGGGTACTCGACAGAGTCCGCATCCACGTTCCAGCCATCGCCATTCCAGTTGCAGTTCACCGCGCGAAGCGCGCCGAACCATTCTCGTGCAAAAAGCCATCTATGCCACTATCCCTTAAATGCTCTTAGGATTGAATCTTATTCGGGACCTCGAAGTCCGCAAGCTTTTCGCACCAATTCTTGTATTTTTTGAAAGAATATTTTTCACACTCTTGCGCAAGCTTTACCCAGCGCAACTTTCGCGAAAAACATCTTGAGACCATAACGGAAAAGCCTTGACCGTTCCGTAATACATGTCCTCAAACGAATTATAGCAAAAAATTGCCGAAATAAAAACGGCCCTTTCGGGGTTGTAAGACGCTTACAACTCCGAAAGGGTCAAAGTCTCAAAGATTCAAAAGGAGAAAGCGCTCAAGAATTGCGGGAGAAAACCTGGTGGCCGTCACGCCACGCGCCCGAGTGCTCGACAGAGATCGCATTCACGCGCCAGCCATCGCCATGCCAGTCGCAGATCACCGCGCGAAGCGCGCCGAAGACGTCGCGGACATAAAAGATGTTCGCGTAGCCGCTCGTAAGAAGGATTCCCTTCTCGCCACTTCCCTGCCGCTCCATTAAGGAGAACATTTCGGTAAGGGTCGTTTCCGCCATAGCCCCACCGCTAAGCTCCGCAAGAATTGGTCCGTCTACCGACGGCCT
>Ga0100387_10005606_pt1 | contig 10176 bp, 7 predicted proteins | sample CryGeymeta201511_FD_81547 | JGI IMG/M metagenome (GOLD analysis project Ga0100387, IMG submission 81547) | Groundwater microbial communities from Crystal Geyser aquifers in Utah, USA - Crystal Geyser metaG 2015-11 | ecosystem: Environmental > Aquatic > Deep subsurface > Groundwater | place: USA... | reverse complement strand
GGGAGTGCCTCCGCCGAATCCGCCCGCTGCGGGAACGCCGAAGCCACCGGGTGCAGGCGTAGGATCCGCGGGAGCGCCGAAACCAGCCGAGGGGGGCGCACCGAAACCAGCCGCGGGAGGCGCACCGAAACCACCGCCGGCGGGGGGCGCGATCGGTGAAGCAGGCGCACCGGGAGGCGGCGTCATCGGTCCGAGCATGGTCGCTTGGAAGGCCATGTCCTTTTTGGCGTGGGGCGCGCCTGCCTGCACGGGACCACCTTGCACGGGACCTCCAGGTGCCGTGGGGGGCGGAGCCGCAGGGGCCGCCGGCGCGGGCGGGGCCGCCATGCCGGTCATCATCATCGTGCCCTTGAACTTCGGCGCAGCGCTCTTCTGCGGCTTGAGTTCAGTGCTACACGACGCGCAGCTCTGGGCTTCGTTCGTGTTGGGCTTGCCGCAGTTGGGACAGTAGACGGTCACGGAATTCCCATCCGCCCGATCGAGGCGGGCCTAGAGCGGCGAGCGGACCACGACCATGGAGTCACCCCGCCACCCGTTGAAAACGTCCGGACCTTAGCCCGAATGCGCACGTCTGGGAAGGCCGGCTTCGTGTGCCTGCTCATGGACCCTCTGTCGCGCGTCGACCCCCCTGTTTTTGGGGATTTCCAGCGTCCTCTATAGCTTGACAGACGCGACCTCGGGGCCTAGCGTCCGCACGCCCAAAGAGCCCCTCGGGGCTAGCCTTGGCGGGGCGAACGCCCATACGGCGAGCGCTGCGCTGGGTTGCTCACCGCATGGCTGGTCCACCAGGCATCTGGGTCGTGGAAATCAGCGACCCATCCACTCCGAACGCAGTCCACTCCCGAACGCAGTCCACTCCCGAACGCAATCGACGTCCCCGGACCGGCAAGAGCTCGAGAACATCATGCCATTTGCCCTCACAGCCGAGCGAGACAAGCAGGTCGAAGCACTGCTCGCGCGCTATCCCAATACCCGCGCCGCGCTCATCCCCGTCCTCTGGGTCTGCCAGCGCCAACACGGCTGGATCAGCCCGGAGGTGATCGATTGGGTCGCCCAGCGCCTCGATCTGTCGACCGCCAGCGTGAAGGGAGTCGTCACCTTCTACACGATGTTCTTCGACAAGCCGGTCGGTGAGCATGTGATCTGGGTCTGCCGCACACTCAGCTGCGATCTGCGCGGCGGCAAGGCGATCCAGGAGCACCTCGAGAAGCGCCTCGGTTGTCACGCCGGCGGGACCAGCGCCGACGGCAAGTTCAGCCTGATGAAGGCCGAGTGCCTCGCCGCCTGTGGTCAGGCACCGATGGTTCAGATCGACGACGACTACCACGAGAATCTCACCGTCGAGTCTCTCGACCGGATCCTCGACAGTGTTGCCTCGACCAGTGTTGCCTCGACCAGTGTCGCCTCAACCGGTGTCACCTCAGCCAGTGTCACCTCAGCCAGTGTCGGCTCCACGCCGGCGCGGGAGGCCTGAATGGGCGCCGACCTCGAACCCATCCTGTCGTCGCGCTACGGCGTCACGGATAGTCACCGCCTCGCCGTGGCCGAACGCCACGGAGCCTACGCCACGGCCCGCAAAGCCCTCACCACGATGCAGCCGGCCGCCATCACCGAAGAGGTCAAGAAGGCCTCCCTTCGTGGTCGCGGTGGTGCCGGTTTCCCCGCCGGCATCAAGTGGGGCTTCATCAACGCCAAGCCCGGCGACGACATCTACCTTGTGGTCAATGGCGACGAGAGCGAGCCCGGCACCTTCAAGGATCGCACGATCCTCAACCTCGATCCCCATCGCCTGATCGAGGGCGCGCTCATCACCTGTTACGCCATCGGCGCACACACGGCCTACATCTACATCCGTGGAGAGCTCGCGCATTCGATCGCCATCCTCGACGCCGCCCTCGAGGAGGCGCGCGCCAAGGGCTACGTCGGCGCACATCCCTTCGGCAAGAACTACCCGATCGAGATCTTCAGCCACTCGGGCGCGGGCGCGTACATCTGCGGCGAAGAGACGGCGCTGCTCAACTCGCTCGAGGGTCGCCGCGGCGAGCCTCGCCTCAAGCCTCCCTTCCCGGCCATCAAGGGCGCCTTCGGCATGCCCACGATCGTCAACAACGTCGAGACCATCTCCGCCGTGCCGGACATCATCCAGATGGGCGGCGAAGCCTGGTGCAACCTCTCCCGGCTCGCTCTGCGCGACGGCGGCGTGCGTCTGTACGGCGTCAGCGGCCACGTGAAGAAGCCCGGCGTCTACGAGGCGCCCGTGGGCATCACGATGCGCGAGCTCATCGACGTCTACGGCGGCGGCATGCTGCACGACGATCGGCCGCTCAAGGCCGTGATCCCCGGTGGATCCTCCACGCCCGTGCTGCGTCCGGATCGCATGGTCGACGCGCCCGCGGAAGATCATCCGCTGCACGAGTGGCACGGCAAGAGCGAGATCGACGTGCCCATGGGCGTCGACACCTACCGCGCCCTCGGCACCATGCTCGGCACCTGCTGCGCCACGGTGATGGACTCGTCGGTCAACATGGTCGACGTCGCCCGCAACCTGATGCGCTTCTACCGGCACGAGTCCTGCGGTCAGTGCACGCCGTGCCGCGAAGGCTCGGGTTGGTTGCAGAACACGCTCGAAGAGATCTGCGAGGGACGGGGTCAGCCCGAAGATGTCGCGCTCCTGGTCGACATCGCCAACAACATGATGGGCAACACCATCTGCGCGTTCGCCGAAGGCACGGCGATGCCGATGCTCGGCCTGGTTCGACAGTTCCTCGAGGAGTTCGTCGAGGTCGCGGCCAAGGGCTTGCCCGAGGGCTACCGGCACGACGACAGCACGCGCGCCGCAGTCGAGACCAACGAGGTGACTTCATGAGCACACCCAACATGGTGCTGCTGATCGTGAGCGGTCTGCTCGCGCTCGGTGGCGCTCTAGGCACCGTCGCCGCCAACCGCCCGCTCCGCGCGGCCGTCGCCCTGCTGGTGAACATCGTGGCGTTGTCGGGGATCTTCCTCTCCCTCCACGCGCAGTTCCTGGCGATGGTCCAGCTGATCGTCTACGCGGGCGCCGTCGTCGTGCTCTTCGTGTTCGTGATCATGATGGTCGGCGCCACGGAGAAGGTCCCTCGGACCCTACGCGGTCTCACGCCCAGGACATTGAGCCTGGTGCTGATGAGCCTGGTGGCGCTGGTGCTCGTCTTCGGCGTGGTCTACGTGGCCATGCCGGCGCAGGACCTGCCCGAGGACTACGGCACGGTCATGGGTCTCGGCGCCGTGCTCTTCACGCAGGCGGCGCTGCCCTTCGAGCTGGTCTCCATCACGCTAACGGTCGCGATCGTCGGTGCCTTGGCGGTCGGCCGAGGACGCACCCCCAAGGAGGCCGAGGCGGCCAAGGCAGCCGAGGCTGCGCGGCAGCTCGAGGGTGCCGAACGCCTGGCCGAAGAACGACGCATCTCCGCCGAAGTCTCGGCTCACGGCGGGCATTGAGCCCCTAGGAAGGCATTGGCTGTGGAATTCCCCATCGGTATCTACATCGCCTTGGCATCGGCGCTCTTTGGCATCGGCGCCGTCGGTTTCCTGATTCGGCGCAACGCGCTGATTCAGCTGATGAGCATCGAGCTGATGCTCAACGCCGTGAACGTCTCTCTGGTCGCGTTCAATCGCGCGCATCCGGAGACTCAGGCGGGGCAGGTCTTCGCCTTCTTCGTCATCGCCGTCGCGGCCGCGGAAGCGGCGGTCGGGCTCGCCATCGTGGTCAGCCTCTACCGGCTCGAGCAGACCGTCGAGACCGACTCGGCAGACGAGCTGAGGTACTAACCCATGAATGAGCTTCTCTACGAGCGCGCGCTCGTCTGGATCATCCTCCTGCCGCTGATCGGGGCCGTCCTGAACGGCCTCTTGGGTCGCTTCGCGGACAAGAACCTGGTCAGCGCCCTTGGTGTCGGATCCGTGGCGGGCTCCTTCTTCCTCGCGCTGGTCTGCTTCGCCCACCTCTTCACCGGCATGGACGCGGCCAACGAGCACGGCGCCCAGATCGCCGTGACGGCCTATCAGTGGTTCCACCTCTCGCTGCCCACGTTCGGCGGAGGCGTCCACGAGGTCGGGATCGACGTGCGCTTCCTGATGGACGCGCTGAGCGGCCTGATGACCCTGGTCGTCACGGGCGTCGGTCTGGTCATCCACGTCTACAGCCTCGGCTACATGAAGGAAGATCCGGGCTACGCGCGCTTCTTCGCGTACCTGAACCTCTTCCTCGCCTCGATGCTCATCCTCGTGCTCGGCAGCAACCTGCCCGTGATGTTCGTCGGCTGGGAAGGCGTCGGCCTGTGCAGCTACCTCTTGATCGGCTTCTGGTACCAGACGCCGGCCTTCGCCGCCGCGGGCAAGAAGGCGTTCATCGCCAACCGCATCGGTGACTTCGGCGTGCTGATCGGCATGTTCATCCTGGTCAGCGCCGCGGGCTCCTTCGAGTTCGCCGACATCAACAGCGCCGCGCCCTCGCTGACGCAGCCCTTCTTCCTCGGCACCTGGCAGATGGGCACGCTCGCCACCGCGGCTGGCCTCTTCCTCTTCCTCGGCTGCACGGGCAAGAGCGCGCAGATCCCACTCTACGTCTGGCTGCCCGACGCCATGGCGGGCCCCACGCCCGTCTCCGCCTTGATCCACGCCGCCACCATGGTGACGGCTGGCGTCTACCTCACGTGCAGGCTCTCGCCCGTGTTCATGCAGTCTCCCGTCGCCATGGGCGTGACCGCGGTGATCGGCGCCTCGACGGCGCTGCTCGCGGCCAGCATCGCCGTGGCTCAGAAGGAGATGAAGAGGATCCTGGCCTACTCCACCGTGAGTCAGCTCGGCTTCATGTTCGCGGCCGTGGGCGTCGGCGCCTTCTCCGCGGGCTTCTATCAGGTCTTCACCCACGCCTTCTTCAAGGCCTGCCTCTTCCTCGGCGCGGGCTCCGTGATGCACGCCATCGGCTCGCATACGGACGCGGACATCTTCAGGCTCGGCGGCCTGCACAAGAAGATGCCGAAGACGAGCTGGACGTTCTTGCTGGCGGCTTGCTCCATCGCCGGTGTGCCGCTCTTCGCGGGCTTCTTCTCCAAGGACGGGATCCTGCTCGGCGCCTCCGAGCTCGCCTATGCGCCCGAACCCCTCAGCGCCAACTGGGTCGGCTGGTTCGTGCTCGTCGCACTCAGCCTCGCCGCCACCATGACGGCCTTCTACATGTTCCGCATGTACTTCCTCGCCTTCACCGGCGAGTACCGCAGCGCGGGTGAGGAGGGCGCCGCCCATGGCGCTCACGATCACCACGCCTACGATCCGAATCCGCACGAATCGCCGGACACCATGACCTGGCCGTTGATCATCCTCGCTGCGGGCGCGGTGTCGCTGGGCCTGCTCGGCCTGCCCACGGAGTGGCACCTGACCAACTGGTGGCAGGGCTGGATGGGCCACTCCATCGCGAGCGTGCACGCCGCGGCTGAAGGCGCCGAGGGCGCGGAGGAGGCGGGTCTCACGATCGCGTACTGGACCGCGCTCGCTTCCGGTGTCCTCGCCATGGCGGTCGGCATCGGCGCCGCCTACAAGCTCTACTACAACCGCGCTGACGATCGCTTCCGCGACGCCATGCCGGGTCGGCTCTACCAGCTGATGGCGGACAAGTGGCGCGTGGACGAGCTCTATCAGCGCGTCATCCTCGGCCCGCTGGCCGGCCTCGCCACCTTCGTCGGTTGGATCGATCAGACCTTCGTCGACATGCTGCTGACGCGCATCCCGAGCAAGCTCGCCTTGCTCTCGGGCTTCGTCGCCACGCGCATCCAGAACGGTCGCGTCTACGCCTATGGCGCGGTCATGACCGTCGGCCTGGCCGTCGTGAGCTGGTTCTTCGTCACGCCGCATCCGAACCTCGAGGGCCAAGCCGAAGGCGCCACGGCCCACTTCGAGGCGGCCGCCGGCATGGGCTACGCCTATCGCTGGGACTTCGACTCGGACGGAACCTGGGACGCACCCACGCAGGGAAGCGAAGAGGGCTTCGGCGCCGAACGCAGCCCGAGCCACGAGTACGCCTTCTCCGCGCTGCGCGGCCGCGTGCTTCTGATCGCCCAACCCGATGGTGACGACGCGCGCGTGCTGGTCACCGAAGAGCCGCGACCCTTGCCTGCCTCGCTCCTGCCCGCGGGCTGGATGGAGGATCCCACCGGCGACGCCACGCTGCCCAGCGTGCGCCTGGAAGGCACGGAGATCGTCTTGCGCCGCAACTCGGCCGTGTTCTCCACGCCTCACGGCGCGATCGCGGACGAGGAGGTCCACCTCGGCATCGGCGATCACGTGATCGTCGGACGTCCCGAGACGTCGCGCACGGACATCGCCGTTCGAGGCCTGGTCGAGGCCACGGTCGAGGTCGAGAACGCCTTCGGCAACCGCGCCCACGAGAGTCTGGAGTTGGTGGTCAACGTGCCCCCTGAACGCAGCGAACCCGCCCAGGCCCGGCTCACGACCGCGACGGACGAGGTGCTCCGATGAACAGCGACCACTTGTTGAGCCTGCTGCTCGGCGTGCCCGCCCTCGGCGCATTCGTCGTGTTCTTCATGCCGCGTCAGTGGGCGCGCGCGCTGCGCCTGACCTCGGTGGGCTTCATGCTCGCCGAGCTCGGGCTGAGCTTCTCGCTCTCGAGCGCCGACTACACAGACGGCGGCTACCACTTCGTCGAGAAGGTCAGCTGGATCGAGACCTGGGGCATCTCCTACCACCTGGGCGTCGACGGCATCTCGCTCTGGCTGGTGCTCCTGACCACCCTGCTCACGCCCATCGCGCTCTTCGTCTCCTGGACGAGCATCACGACCAAGGTGAAGGAGTACGCGCTCTCGTTCTTGCTGCTCGAGCTGGCGATGCTCGGCGCCTTCATCTCCCTCGACGTCTTCCTCTTCTACGTCTTCTGGGAGCTGATGCTGGTGCCGATGTACTTCATCATCGGTGTCTGGGGCGGACCGGAGCGCGTCTACGCGGCCGTGAAGTTCTTCATCTACACGATGGTCGGCAGCCTCTTGATGCTGGTCGCCATCCTGTATCTGGTCGGCGCCTATCACGAGGCGTCGGGGCACTACAGCTTCGACCTGCTCGAGCTCAGGCATCTGATCATCCCGCGCGCGACGCAGATCTGGCTCTTCCTGGCCTTCATCCTCGCCTTCGCCATCAAGGTGCCGATGTTCCCCTTCCACACCTGGTTGCCCGACGCGCATACGCAAGCGCCGACGGGTGGCTCGGTGATCCTGGCGGCCGTGATGCTGAAGCTCGGCACCTACGGCTTCTTGCGCTTCGCCATGCCGCTCTTCCCCCTGGCGAGTCAGCTCATCGGCCCGACGATCGCGCTCTTCGCCATCATCGGCGTCATCTACGGCGCCTGGGCGGCTTGGGTTCAGAAGGACGCCAAGAAGCTCGTCGCCTACAGCTCGGTGAGCCACATGGGCTTCATCGCGCTCGGCCTCTTCTCCATGACGAACCACGGCGTCAACGGCTCGCTCTTGCAGATGCTCAACCACGGCGTCTCCACCGGCGCGCTCTTCATCTTGGTCGGCGTCATCTACGAGCGTCGCCACACGCGGCTCTTCAGCGAGTTCGGCGGCCTGGCCAAGGTCATGCCCTGGTACGCGCTCTTCTTCGTGGTCGTCTCCCTCAGCTCCATCGGCTTGCCGGGGACCAACGGCTTCGTCGGAGAGTTCATGATCCTCGTCGGTACGTTCACCTCGAACGCCGAGGTCGGCTTCGGTCCCTGGGGCCGCGTCTTCACCCTCTTCGCCGCGACGGGCGTGATCTTCGCGGCTGTCTACATGCTGCACGCCGTGCTCGAGATCTTCTGGGGTCCCATCACCCACAAGGCCAACGAGACCTTGAAGGATCTGACCTTCCGTGAGGTCGCCGCGCTGCTGCCGCTGATGGCGCTGATCTTCTGGATCGGCCTCTACCCCGCGACCTTCCTCGACCGTTCGGAGGACGCCGTGAACGGCTTCGTGCAAGACTTCAACGCCAAGTACGAGGCCAGCAAGAGCGACGACTCCCTGAGGCTTTGGGGCGAACCCGAGGCTCCCGCAGACGCTCCGCCGACGGACGCCGTCGCGCAGGGGGATGACGCCCCAAGCGTGGCCGCCGCCGCGGCTGGAGGTGCGCGATGAACGAGTGGCTCTTGCTCGCTCCGCTGGGGATCCTGGCCCTCACCGGCCTGGGCATCATGCTGGTGGACGCCTTCGCGCCCGGTCGAGCCGAGCTCGCGAGCGTCACCACGACGGCCCTGTTGATGGCGGGGCTGATCAGCGTCGTCGCTCTCGTGGCGGGCGTGCAGCCCGACCAGATGCCCGCCACCGTGCGCGCCTTCCTGGCCGTGGACCACGCGGGGCTCTTCTCCGACGTCGTCATCTGCGGTGGCGCGGCGCTCTCGACCCTGCTGGCGGGTGGCTACCTCGAGGAGCATCACCTCGAGCGCGGCGAGTACTACGTGCTCGTGATCTTCAGCACCCTGGGCGCGATGATCCTCGCCCGTGCGTCGGACGTGATCACGCTCTTCATCGGTCTGGAGACCATGAGCCTGGGCGTGTACTGCATGATCGCCTATCGGCGCACGAGCACTCGCGCCACCGAGGGCGCGCTGAAGTACTTCCTTCTGGGCTCCTTTGCCGCAGCCATCCTGCTCTTCGGCACCGCGCTGCTCTACGGGGCGACGGGGCATACGGAGCTGGTGGAGATCGGTCGCGTCCTCGCCGCGGGTGGCGCCGACGCGCGCCTCGTGCTGCTGGCTCTGGCGCTGATCGTGGTCGGCCTGGCCTTCAAGGTCAGCGCCGTGCCCTTCCACATGTGGACGCCCGACGCCTACGAAGGCGCACCCACACCGACGACCACCTTCATGGCCGTGGCCGTGAAGACCGCGGGCTTCGCCATCATGCTGCGCGTGCTGATCACCGCCTTCGGTGATCCCATCAGCGCCAACCCCAGCACAGGCTGGCCGCCACTGATCGCCGGCATCGCCGTGATCACCATGATCTACGGCAACGTCGCCGGGCTCGCGCAGACGAGCGTGAAGCGCATGCTGGCCTACAGCTCCATCGCCCACGCCGGCTACATCCTGGTGGCCGTGGCCGTCAGCTACGCCGCGCGCGAGCAGGCGGTGGCGTCCGTGCTCTACTACCTGATGGCCTACACCGTCTCGAACGTGTTGGCCTTCGGCTCCCTCATCCTGCTGGGCTCCTATCGCAAGGAGTCTGTGAGCTACGAGGATCTCGCGGGCGCGGGCCGTCGTCATCCGCTGGCCGCATTGCCGCTCGTGTTAGGCGTGCTCTCGCTCATGGGCTTCCCGCCCACCGCGGGCTTCTTCGCCAAGTACTACGTGCTGACCACGGCCCTCTCGGTCGGTGGCGGCATGGTCTGGGTCGCGATCATCCTCGTGCTCTCGAGCGCGCTGGGCGCGTACTACTACCTCAAGGTGATCGTCTATCTCTTCATGAAGGAGCCGCAGGCTGGTGCCCCCAGGGCCGTGCCCATGCGCTCGGGCTACGTGGCCTTCGCGCTGGTCCTGGCTGGCTACTTCGTGATCAAGATGGGCGTGACGCCGGAGCCCTATCTGCGCATGGCGGTCGACGCCGCGCAGAGCTTCCTCTCCTGAGGGTGGGCGTGAGCGTGCGGTCCACCCTGCTCGTCCTCGCCTGTCTCTCGGGCCTGACGGGCTGCGGGAGCTGCGCGGGTACATCCGTGGCGGACGCTGGCGCCGACCGCGCCAATGTTCCCCAGGCCGCGAGCTCGCTCGGCGTGGTCGAGGGCGTGGTGCGTCTGGCCGACGCTGCGAGCCTGCCGCATTACACACCCGAACAGCTCGGTCGCCGCGCGGGTCAGCCCTCGCTCCCCGACGCCTGTTCCCCGCCTCTGGAGTCCGATCGCGAGCCCGTGCAGCGAACGGCCGAGGGTCTGCTCGCGGGTGTCATGGTCGCCGCCACCGGCGACGCCGACGCCTTCGAACGCGCGCTGCCGCCGCGGGCGCCTGCGGTGCAGGAGGTGCACATCAACGACTGTCGGCTCACGCCGCGTCTGCTGGTGGCCGTACGCGGCGACACCCTGCGCGTGGTGAATGACGGCGCCTACCCCTTCCTGCCCACGCTGGGCGACACGCCCTTCTTGCGCGCTCTGACCCAGGGGCAGCATCAG
>Ga0100387_10005597_pt1 | contig 10183 bp, 9 predicted proteins | sample CryGeymeta201511_FD_81547 | JGI IMG/M metagenome (GOLD analysis project Ga0100387, IMG submission 81547) | Groundwater microbial communities from Crystal Geyser aquifers in Utah, USA - Crystal Geyser metaG 2015-11 | ecosystem: Environmental > Aquatic > Deep subsurface > Groundwater | place: USA... | reverse complement strand
GTTCTCTTCCAGGATACACCGGTAAACCTCCTCGCGGTGCACCCGCACGCGTCCGGGCGCTTCCACCCCCAGCTTGATCTGCCCTCCCTTGACCTCCAAGACCCGAACCGTGATCTCGTTGTCAATGACAATGGCCTCCCCGACCTTCCGCGAAAGAATAAGCACGACGTGAGCCCTCCCTGGCGCAGTCGGAATTGAAGCGATCAGCTTTCAGCCAAAAAACGGCAAGCTGACCGCTGATAGCTGACCACTACAAATAATCCATCAGGCTTAACTTCATGGCCTTGGCCGTGGCGTTCAAGGCCGCCTCAAAGGCCGTCTGCTTGGTCGCTAAGTCGCTCAGCGCCTTGACGAAATCGACGTCCTCGCGCTGCGAGAGGTTCCCGGTGGCCGCCAACTCCAGGTCCGTAAAGATCGCCCGCTGCGAGTCAACCCGGTTGGACCGGGCGCCGAAATCAGACACCGCGTTGCTGACGCTGTTGAACGCCACATCGAAATTGGCCAGGGCGCCCTGAATGGCCGCCACCTGGAGAGTATCCTCGCGCATCCCCACGACATTCAGAAAATTACTCGAATCACCGGTCAGCGTAAAGCCATAGCGTGTCGAATCACTGGCGGCGACCTGCAGGTAACCGTTACTGTCCCAAGAAGCCTGCAGCCCCGGAATACCATTGAGTTTCCGGGCCATACTGTTCAGAGTGTCGGTGGTTGGATCGACGTTGATCTGGATCGTGAGTGGCCGCGGCGGATAATAGGCCTTGTCGGTAACCGTCACCGCGAAGTTGCCGGCAACAACATCGGTTTCCGCTGCCAGACCGGTGCCGCCGGCCGCCAGGGTAACAGCAAGGTTCGTGGCCTGATTCTGGCCGGTACTGGCCGTGTAGTCTTGGGCGCGCAGCGCGTTGTTAAGCATGGTAAAGGCCTCGAACAGGCCGGTGTCCATGAGGCCGGCCTGACCGTTGCGCCCCACCGCCAGGGTGCTGCTGCGCCCGACCTTGATCTCCAGATCGTTGTCCGGGTCACCGGTGTAACGGACCGAGCCGGCCTGCCGGGCCACGTCATCCACCACGATCCGCCCGTCGCCGGCCACGTCACCGGGTTCGCCGCTCACCACCTGGCCGCCGGCCAGGCCGATGGCCGCAAGCCCCCCCTCCCCGGCCAGCGGCGTTACGATGGAAAAAACTTTTTCCGAGACAAGTTGCAGCGAGCCTAAATAAACCTGGTCCTGCGCAGTGGCCGGGAAGGCCAGGGTCGGATCGTTAAGATGGGTGAGCTGTTCGCCATTGGCCGAGGTCTCGACATGAAGGTTGCGGCCGTCGATAGCGGCCAACAACAGGCGTCCTTCGCTGTCGCGGGTGGCGCTCACGCCGGTGGTGGCCTGCTGGGCATTGATGGCATCCATCACTACATTGTCCGTGTCGCCCGCCACCACCGCCGTGGGGACGGCGAAGATGTCAACGCCGTTGATAAGCAGATCGCCAACCCCCATGCCGCCAGCCTCCACGCCGGCGCCGGCCAGATGGGAAGCAGGCACGGCCGTGGCCTTAACCCCGGTTGCATCGGCCAGAAGGTTGATGGCTGTGGCCTTGGCCGCGGCCGAGGCGTCGGGCCACATGTCGGAGAGGAGGTCGGACGCAGTGGCGCCCATGGCCAGACCGTTGATGACCAGATCGCCAGCCGCGAGTGCCGTGGGAGACACATTCGTGCCGTTGAGCCGATACCCCTGCACCGTGTCCACCATAAAGGGGGCCGGCTCCGCGTCGGTATAGCCGGTGGTCCGATAACCGCCAAAGACATACTTGCCGCCATTCTGGGTGTTGCCCAGCGTCACCGCCAGTTCCAGGAGATTCTGCACCTGCAGGGCGGCACTGGCCCGGTTTTCGGCGCTCACCGTGTCGTTGGCCTGCGCCACGGCCAGGGTGCGGGCCTCGGTCAGCAGACCCTTGATCTGCGAAAGCGCGCTTTCCGAGGCCGTAACGATGTTCTGGCCGTAGTTGAGATTTTCCTGATACTGCTTGATCTCGGCAATGTTGCTGCGCAGGCCCAGCACCCCGACCAGGTTGACTGGATCATCCGCAGGGCTGGCCATCTCCTTGCCCGAGGCAATCTTCTGGTTCACGCTCTGCAACTGGGCGGCCAGATTGTTCAGGTTGAAGACCGCGGCGCGGTTAATGGACTGCAGGGTTGGGCGCATGGCTACCTCGCTATCTTTGCAGGCTGTTAATCAAGGTGTTGAGCATCTGGTCCGAGGTGGCGATCAGCTTGGCCGCCGCCGTGTAGGCCTGCTGGTATTTAATGAGGTTAGCCATCTCCTCGTCCAGGGAAACGCCGGAAATGCTGTCCCGCATGTCGTTGAGCTGCTTGGACAGCAGGGTATTCAACTCCACGTCGCGATTCAGGCTCTGCACCCGGGAGCCGACCTTGCCGACCAGGGAGTTGTAATAACCGTCGAGGCTGGTCGTGTCGCCGTTGGCGAACTTCACCTCCTCCTTGAACTGCAAGCCGGCGAGGCCAAGGGCATTGGTATTGTCACCCGCGAAAATCTCGCCCTGCGTCCCGACCCGGCCGGCGGTCACCTTGGATGCATCCTGCGCCAGGGTGTCGTTGACCGCCAGGGTAGCGACGTTGTGGCCGGTAAAAAAAGTATTGAGGCCGGCCGTCTGCAGGATGTTCGCCGTGTCGTTGGCAAAGGCGAATTGCAGGCCGGTGGCGGGGGTGATCCGCAGCTTGTTGCCGTTCACCGCCGCCGTAAGCCAGGCCTGGCCGCCGCTGGCGTTGGTGATAGCCACGTTGATGGCGCTGGCCACGTCCTGCAAGGTATAAACCCGGTCGAGCGGCACGGTGACCGGCTCCGGCAACAGGGGGGCGCCGTTTTCGCCATAAAGCCAGATATCGAGACTGCCGTTGTCGGTGGCCAGATCCTGGCCGTATGGGAAACCTAGCAGCGCAGCGCTTACCCCGCCAGGGTTGTCGTAACTGTAAGTGAAATTACCGTCGTTGGCCGTGTCGCCGCTGTAGAGCCCGCCGCCCATGCCGAGCTGGGTGAGGAAGGTGTCGGTGGGCCCGGCGCTGACCGAGAATTGCTCGCCCGCAACCAGGGTGGTCTGACCGGTGTTGTGGGTGAGGTCAGCCACCGCGATGCCATTGGCCAGGGCCAGCTTCGCATCCTCCGCCGTATCGATACCGGCGATGGTAATGGCCGACTGGTCGCCGGCATTGGTGTTGCGCATGACGATGGCGTCCACGGCCCCGCCGTTGCTCCCGTCGCCCACCACGGCCGTAAGGCTCATGGCCGGCGCCTTGGTCGGGTCGAGATTATAGGCGGCAATTTGGGCATTGATGGCCGCCACCACATTGGTCGCCGTGGTATTGGCCGATTCCGGCGCCGCCCCGGCCGTGTAGGTAACCGCCATGCCGTTAACCGTGAAGGCCACCGTTTCGCCGGCCGCCAGGCCGGTCACCGTGCCGCCGGCCGTCAGGGTGGTCAACCGGGCGGTGACGGAATTCACCGCCGCGTTAACCGCATCCACCGCATTGGCGGCCTTGGTCATGGCCAGGCCATGCAGCGCCACCCCGCCGCTGATGACGCCGATCTCCCGGCCATTGATCTGAAAGGTGCCGGCCGCGATATCGGTGGTAGCCTGGGTCGCATCCACCGTGGTGGTGAGGACCGCGGCGTTCTCCGCCACCGAGCTGCCGGTAAGCGTGGTGGAAAAAGCGGTCGAGCCAACCCCTTGGGCATGCAACTGGTTGACCTCCTGGATCAGCGAGGTGGCAAAGGAATCCAACTGACCCATAATATTGTCAGGATTATCCGACACCAGGTCGTTGTAGACCTCAAGCCAGCCGCCCACCTTGCCGCCCACCTCCGCCCCGGCGCCGATGTCCAGCCGTATGTCCTGGCCACTAGACGTCTGGTTGATCCACTGGAGCTGGCCACTGGCCAACGCGATACGGTTTGCCTCGGTGGCATCCACCAGGGGATGGCCATCGGTCAGAAGAATGGAATAGGCACCACTGCCCTTGTTCTCGAAATAGGTTATGTCCAGAAAGCCGGCGAGATCCTTGACCAGGCTGTCCCGCTGGTCGCGCAGGTCATTGGCGGTGCGACCCGGGCTCTCGCTGGTGGTAATCTGCACATTGAGGCCGGCGATCTTCCGGGTAAGGGAATTTATCTCGGAAACGGCGGAGTCCAGTTGCACGCCCAAATTGTTGCGGGTATCGACAATCTGGGTGTAGACCTGCCCCAGATGGTCCTGCAACAACTGGCCCGTCTGTACCACGGATTGCTTGGCCGACAGATTCTCCGGGTTGTTGGCCAGGCTCTGCCAGCTCTGCCAGAATTTGGTCATCAGGTCATTGAGGCCCTGGCCGGAAGTCTCGTTGAAGAGGGCCTCCACCACCTGCATGGCATCCTGCTGGGCCTCGGCATTACTCTGGGTGGACTGCTGCCCGACCAACCGCTGGGCCATGAACTGATCGAACTGCCGCAGGATGGACTCAGGCAGCACCCCGTTGCCGACTTGACCCACCGCACTGGGGCTCGCCGCCCGGCCAGCGAGGGTCAGAACCTGCCTGGAATAGCCAGGGGTATCGACGTTGGCCACGTTGTTGGCGGCCACCTGGATGGAAAGCTGGTGGGCCAGCAGGGCCTCCTTGGCGATATCGAGGACCGAATTGATACTGGGCACGGTCACACCTCCCGGCTGAGAACACAGGGGCCGGTCACGGCCTTCCGAACGCCGCCGCCCGCCAGGTAGCCCTCATGTCGCCGGCCGTTATCGACGAACAGGGACATGGCATCGCCCAGAAAGGCGAGGGTCTCCTGGATGAAACGCTGATTCACCAGGTTGCCGGCCACGATCTCCTGGCGCAGACCGGCCCATTCCTGACACAGGGTTCGGAAGCGGCGGGCCTCGTCGCCCTGGAACAGGGAAGCAAGGCTGGCGAGCCCCGCCGGCCCGACCTCTGTGGCACGCCTGAGTTCCGCCATGCTCTCTCCAAGTTCCTGATCAAGGCGCTGCAGGCCGACGAGCAGTTCCTCCTTGGCGCGCACCTGGCGCATGAGGACCGTCACATCCATGTCCGCCAAGGCGACGCGCTCCGTGTCCAGCATGCCAAGAAACCGCCCGGAGAGCGCGATGCCCTCGGCCAGGGCCGCGAGCAGCCGGGTCTGCTCGGTCTGCACGCCATGTGGGTCGTGTGCTTCCATGATCATACTCACTTCCTGCTATAAGGTGTGATCTGGCCGGAGAGCTGTCGGTAAAGCAGATCGCCCAACCCCATGCCCTTGCCATGGGCCAGATGGTCAGCCAGGGCGGCATCATGCATACCCTGATACATTTCAGTGGAATAACTCTGGGGCAAGATCCCGTCCTTGGGCACCGTATCGCGCATGGTTTTCAGCATCTGCCGCAAGATGATGGCCTCGAAGTCGGCGCACGCCTTGTGCAATTTCGCCTCTTTAACATTATCGGCCGCGCCGGCCTGCTGCTTAAGACCTATTATGGAGACTGGCTTGATATCCATGAAAAAACCCGCCATGGTTAAGGGTGCCTGTTCAGATGATTACCAGTTCGGCCATCAGGGCACCCGAGGCCTTGATCGACTGAAAGATGGCGATCATGTCCCGCGGGGTGACGCCCACCGAGTTCAAAGCCCTGACCACCTCACCCAGGGAAACCCCCTCGTCCAGGGTAACCAGCTTATTGTCCTGGCCCGGAACGACCAGCGGCTGCTCCTTGGCCTGACCCAAGCCGATGCGCAGGCTGAGCTTGCCGTGGGAAAGGGCCAATTGTTTCAGCCGGACATTCTCGCCCATGACCACCGTGCCGGTCCGTTCGTCAAGAACCACGCGGGCCGCGGTGTCCGACTCCACCTCCATGGTCTCGATGCGGGCCAGCAGGGCCACCTCTTGCTTAAAAAAGGCCTCCGGCACCGTGACCTCCACCGTGGCCCCGTCAACGGCCCGGGCAAACGACCCGCCCAGTCCCTGGTCAATGACCTCCACCATGCGCGCCACCGTGGTGAAATCAGGATGGTTGAGGCTCAAGGTGAGGGGGCGGTGCTCGCTGAAATCAAGCCCGACCTCCCGCTCCACCGTGGCGCCGGCCGGAATGCGACCCACCGTAAGATGATTCTTTTGCACGCCGGGGGTCGCCCCGCCCGCGGCCTCGATGCCGCCGATGCTCAAGGGTCCCTGGGCAATGGCGTACACCTGGCCGTCCAGGCCTTTCATGGGGGTGGTGACCAGGGTGCCGCCCTGCAGGGAGGCAGCGTCGCCCAAGGAGGAGATGGTTACATCAATGGTCTGGCCCGCCTTGGCAAAAGGGGGCAAGGTGGCCGTGATCATGACCCCGGCCACGTTCTTCACCTTGACGTCCGCCGGGTTGACATGCACCCCCATATTTTCCAGCATATTGACGAGCCCCTGGCTGGTAAACGCGGCCTTGTTGCCGTCACCGGTGCCGCTCAAGCCTACCACCAGCCCGAAACCGACCAGTTGGTTGTCCCTGACCCCTTGGACCGAGGCCAGATCCTTGATGCGACTTGCGGCCGCCCGGGGCAAGGGCAGTAAGGCCGCCCAGCCAAGCAAACAGAGTGCCACCCACAACCCTAGCCGGTTGCGTCGCCAAACTCGTGTCGCCATGCCATCCATTACAGTCATTCTCTTCACCGCTCCCTGTGCCTGCGTTCGTCTATCCTGGCTAAGTTGCAAGCCATGTGCCAGCGACACCTTAGAGGGCCACCACTGACCAGCGGCCAACCAATTGACCAATGAACTACTTGATATCTTAAATATTTTTTTAATGACCGAGCGGCCCGGCAAATTGGGCAGAGGCAGGACGGGCCGACCGGGCAGGAAAAATTTTCCCACTGTCAGCAACCATGGCATGTCGCTAGCACAAACCCGACCGCCTTAAAACGGCCAGATCAGACTAAGCCCCCTCGCCAGCCAGCCGGGCTGCTGCTGGTCACTGACGATGCCAGTGCCGCTGTATTCGATGCGGGCGTCGGCGATATGGGAGGAAAGTACGGAATTATCCTTGGACACATCCTCGGGCCGCACCAGTCCGGAAACAATAATGAACTGGTTTTCGTTGTTGAGTCGCACCTCGCGGTAACCGCGGATCATCAGGTTGCCTTCCAGGGTGACCTCGGTCACCCTGGCCGACAAGGTGGCGGTCACCGTGCTGTTGTCCTTGGTTTCCCCGGACCCGCTGAAATCATTTTTCAGCCCGGCGGAGAGGTTGGTGGCCGATGGGGTGAAACGGGAGTTGTTGTCGCTCAGCCACTTTTCCACCCCGAAAAGGGCGGAAAGGCCGCCGGTAAGGCTTGAGTCGTGTTGTGTCTTGGTGGTTGCCTTCTTGGTGCCGCTAGAGGTTTCCACGATGTTTACCAGCAGAATATCGCCTACCCGGTGAGCCCGCCGATCGCTATAAAGGTCAAGGGCATTGCCCGCGGCATAGATGGCCCCGGGCCGGGGAACGGCCTCGCGGCTACCCACCTCGGGCATGGCGTAACGTGGCGGCAACCCCCCGGCCGCTTCGGGGGTCACCGCCTTGGGCCCGGTGGTAAGACAACCTGACAACAAGATCAGCAAGCCGAGTACCACCAAGATGTTGCCCGCTCTGCCCATGACAGCCCTCCTCAAAAAGTAACCCGGACCGTATTCTCGTCCACGACCTCGGCCGAGATTTCCCGGCGACTCATGAGATTCTTCACCCGCACGACCTCGCCCCTGGCCCCGCTGTCGCGCAGCTCGCCGGGCACACTGACGCTGATTTGGCCTGCCTCGGCCAGGATGGTGACCAGGCTGCCGCGCCGCACCAAAGGCGGCGCCTCCACCATGGTGGCGAACAGGAGCTCGCCGGCCTGGACCGAATTTTTCAATCGCAACCCGCGCAAGCCGATTGCCGCCGCCGGGGCCCGCAGCAGGTCGGGATCCTGCTGGGAGATGTCGCGGCGTACCACCCGCAGGTCATCGGCCCCGAGCACCGTGTGGCGATTCATCCGCCGGGCCGCGACCACCACATCCCCGAACAACTTGAGTTGCCCGGTCATGCTCACCCTGGCCTTTTCTCGACCGTTGACCAACACCGCCACCCGCAGCTTTTTCTTGCCAAGATACTGGGTATGCGTCTGGTTTATAGGCCGAAATCCCAGGACCCCGGCGGGCAAAGTGAGGTCGGCCGGCGTGACTGAAAATTCCTCTACCGCCAGATCCGTGGCCGGCCAGGGCGTGCCGTCGGTAACCAGCGCCAGAAAGGCTTGCGCCAGCCGGGCCTGGTCCAACGTCTGGGTATCGCCCGCGGCCAGGGGATGTGATCCCAGCAGGGCTGCGGCACACCACAGTGTCGCCACCAACGCCACCGGCATCCTGAAAAACCGCATACAACCTTTCCCCCCTAGCGGATCAGCCCGTTGCTGATCTGCAGCAATTGGTCAGCCGTCTGAATGCCCTTGGAACTGGCCTCAAAGGCCCGCTGGGTAATGATTAGATTAACGATCTCTTCGGTAACGTCCACGTTGGAGGTTTCCAGCACCCGCTGGGCGATGGTGCCAAGCCCCTCGGTGCCGGGATTGGCCTCCACCGCGGGACCAGAGGCCTCGGTAATCTGATACAGATTGGCCCCCTTGGCCTTGAGGCCGGCCGGATTGACGAAGGTGTCCAGGGTGATCTGCACCGACCCGAGCTGCTGCTGATTGGCATCCGTGGCCACCAGCATGCCGCCGGCGTCAACGCCGATGCTCACGGTGCCCGCCGGGATGGCGAATTCCGGCTGCAACCGGTCGCCGTTGGCGGTAACCAGATAGCCATCGACATCCCGCGTGAAATTGCCCGCCCTGGTGTAGAACTCGTTACCGTCGTGAATCACCTTGAAAAAGCCGGCGCCCTCAATGGCAAAGTCCAGCTCGTTGCCGGTCTGCTGGAAATCGCCCTGGGTAAAGATGCGCATTATGGCCACGGGTCGCACCCCCATGCCGACCTGGACGCCAGTTGGCACCATGCCGCCGCCCGCCGTCGTCACCCCGACCTCGCGGAGGGTCTGATACATAAGGTCCTCGAACTGGGCCTTGGACTTCTTGAAGCCGGCGGTGTTGACGTTGGCCAGGTTGTTGGAGATCACGTCCAGTTGCAGTTGCTGGCCGCTCATACCGGTGGTGGAGGTATACAACGCTCGAATCATAATAGCCTCGCTGGTGATGGCCTGTTCCTGGCCTTTGCTTCTTTCGTCGTAACTACTCAGGTTATTTAGAAGGGACAAAGTGGCAAAGTGACAGAGTAGCAAAGTATATCGAACAGAAACTTCTTTAAAACTTTGCCCCTTTGCCCCTCTGTCAGTCTGCCCCTTATCTTCACCCTACACCGTCAATTTACCAACTCTCTGGGTGGCCATGGCGTCAATGTCGTCCAAGGTGCGCACCGCCTTTTGCTGGCTCTCGAAATCCCGGGCCAAATCGATCATGGCGGTCATTTCCAGGATGGACTGGACATTGGACTGCTCGACATAGCCCTGCTGCACCTCATAGCCCTGCGACTGCTCCTCTCCGCCCCCCCCTTCCTTGAGGCGGAAGAGGTTGACGCCTTCACGCTCCAAGGCCGCCTTGTCCGCAAAGCTGACCACGGCAAGCTGCCCCACCACCGCGCCATTCTGGGCGATAGTGCCGTCCCGGCCGATACTCACCTGGCCCTCGCCCAGAACGATGGCGCCACCGTCCCCGAGCACCAGGTTGCCGCCGGGCATGGCCAACTGGCCCTGCTCGTTCAAAAGAAAATTGCCGGCCCGGGTGTAGCGCACCCCGCCCGGGGTCTGGATCTTAAAGAAACCTTCGCCCTGGATGGCCACATCCAGCGGGTTGCCGGTCATCTTCACCGGCCCGCTGCTCTGGTCGGTGACGGGCTTCATGCCCTTGCCCACCCGCTGCCGGTTGTCGTTGGCCCGGTAAAGCATTTCCCAGAAGGTGACCTTCTCCCGCCTGAAACCGGCGGTATCGACGTTGGCGATATTATTGGCCACCTGATCCAGGCGGTTCTGCTGCGCCAGCATGGTCTCGGCGGCTTCGGTCATTCCCAGTCGGTTGCTGATGATCACGGCGCACCTCTCTTGCGTTTATCAAAAATTAAAGTAACTATCGAGCGGAACCGCAACCCGGGTGAGTTCCTGGACTGCTAATGCTT
>Ga0100387_10005593_pt1 | contig 10187 bp, 11 predicted proteins | sample CryGeymeta201511_FD_81547 | JGI IMG/M metagenome (GOLD analysis project Ga0100387, IMG submission 81547) | Groundwater microbial communities from Crystal Geyser aquifers in Utah, USA - Crystal Geyser metaG 2015-11 | ecosystem: Environmental > Aquatic > Deep subsurface > Groundwater | place... | reverse complement strand
GCTTTCTCTATTTACAGTAATCCCTTGGGCAGAAGAGCTTAGGCAGAAGAGGCAAAGAGAGCTTCTAGAAACTATTGCAGCCAGCTGTGAAATCTTCTATAAAATTCTACTTAAGGAAGGGGAATCAAAATGACAAACGCAAACAATTTCGCAGCAATGGGTAAAACAGAACTTCGTGCAGCTTGCAAAGAACACGGCGTGAAGAATTACGGGAAACTGACTAACGATGGGATGCGCGCTGCTTTGATAGCTAATGCTCTTACCGCTAACAAATGGGGACAACTGATAGTTGGAGCCAAAGCAGCCCCCGTGCCGAAGCCCGCAAACGTTGTGAAGGTAGTTGGCGGAAAGCGCGTTGATCCACTCGCACCAAAGCCAAAAGCAGAACGCGCACCCCGCGCTGATAAGCCCGCCGCTCCTGTTGTTCCCCGTGCCTCGCGCAAGGGTTACACAATCCAAAAGGAACGTGAAGAGCGCAATGGCGTGAAGCGCCCAAGCGAAGGGACTGTGTGTGGTAACGTTTGGGCTGAGTTTGATAAGAACCCAGAAATCAAAGCAGCCGAGCTCGCTACGATGGCGGACGAGAACGGCTGGAATAGAACGAACGTGTCTTGCGAATTCTACGCATGGCGCAAGTTCATGGGTATCAAAGGCCTCGCAGCTAAATAAACAAGGAGAATCAATATGTACGCACTAATCAACAAGCAGAAGATGGAACTCGTGTGCCGGTTCCCTGACCTTAATGCAAGGGAGGCTGACCACATGAACCCGCCTTTCGTCACTGTTAATGTATCTGACAATAGTGAACTGAATAAGGAGTTCACCTTGTTAGAGCTTCAGCTCCTCTATCGAAGCCTTGGGAGCGTAATGGGGACGGTATACTCTGAGAAGAAAAGTATGAGCCTTTCCGTCTTTCGTTTGATACAAGCGAAACCACAGGCGTCCCCTAGCCAAATCGATCTGTTCCAACCGTATATCGCACCAACGCCGAGCCCACAGGCGGGCACAGGCCCTCGGCAGCAAGGGGCCGTCCCAAGTACCAAGGCCAAAACAGCGCCACGCACAGGAAACCGCGCTGTCATCTGGGAAGTGGCTGACCGTATGTGGAAGGAAGCGGGTTCACCTTTGGATATCCCGCGAGTTCTAGAACTGCGTAAATCTATCATGAGTGAGCTCGAATCTAATAACGACATCAAGAAGACAACGAGTTCGACTACTTTAGGGGAATGGCAGAAAGTCCGACTGAACGGTTAATTCTTTCTTGCGTAAGACCGTTCAATTTCATACACTGCAATCCGCGTCGCAAGACGTTCAATTCAAATTCATAAACCGTTAAGGAGATTACAATGACTGACAAAACTGAAGAACAAATCGCCGCTGAAGCTGCTACCGCAGCAAAGCAAGCTGAAAAAGAAGCCAAGGTCGCTGCCGCCGCTGAACTGAAAGCCGCTAAGGCTGCTGAACGTGCTGCAAAGAAAGAAGCAGCTGAAGCCGCTAAGGCAGACAAGAAAGCCTCTGTCGAAGCGGAAAAGGCTGCGAAGGCCCAAGCCAAGCTCGATGCCAAAGCAGCGAAGGAAGCGCAACGTCAACCCGAACAGAACGGTGTCCGCCGCCCTGGCCCAGATGGTCTGTGTGGCAAGGTGTGGGGCTTGGCAGACAGCTTGTCCGCTGAAATGAGTCAAGCTGTACCGATCGCTAACCTGTTGAAGGCTGGTGAAGAGCAAGGTATGAACGTCAGCAACATCCGCACCGAATACGCTCGCTGGAAGAAATTCCACGGTCTGTCCGGTCGTATTACCGCTCCCGTTGTGGACGCGGCTGCGGAGTAACTCAATTCGCACTATGTACCCGCTTTTGCGGGTACATACCGCACCCTCCAGGCCTTGCCTGCAACCTATCGGAGCAACAATGAATCAACAATCCATCGAAAAGCGGCGAGTCGGCCACGACGGAAGCTCGCTAGAAGTTCATTCCATATTCAAGACAATACAAGGTGAAGGCCCGTTCACAGGTCACCCCGCTGTATTCGTTAGACTCACAGGTTGCAATCTTGCATGTCCCGCTTGTGATACAGATTATACAAGCACAAGAACAGTTCTTAGCCCGGACGATATTGTAGAGACGGTGAAGGGCATGACGTGCCACCCGCTTGTGGTCATCACCGGAGGCGAACCATTTCGCCAAAACATCTATCCTCTCGTTCAGTTGCTTATTGATAACGGTCACACCGTGCAAATTGAAACGAACGGAACACTGCCCCCGCCCTCGTACAAGTTTGTCGACGTTTGTTCCAAGGACACACAGGAACGCCAACGCTGTTTCATTGTGTGCAGTCCGAAGACTGGTAAGATAAGCCCTTTGACAGAGGAACTCGCTTGTGCTTTCAAATACGTCCTGGCACACGACAGCATTTGCGAAGATGACGGTCTGCCTTTGCTCGCGCTTGACCACAGTGCAACGCCGTTCGTGGCTCGCCCTCCTGCATGGTTCTCAGGCCCTGTGTACCTTCAACCCTGTGACGACAAAGACAACGCAGTCAACCTCGAGAACCTTCGAGCGTGCGTTCGGTCTAGTTTGAAATTCGGGTATGTGTTGCAATTGCAAGTCCATAAAATACTGGGACTGGAATAATCATGTGCGCAATCTTTGGAGCTGTTGTACAGAAAATCCAGTCCGTTCACGAACTGGAAGTAGTCAATTCTCTGCTTGAGTATATCTGGGCGGAAAGTCACGAACGTGGGCGAGATGGGCGCGGGTTTGTACTCAACGCAAGTGCGGAGCTAGAGCTTGTTGAATACAGGCAGATAGGAAAGGTGCATCCTGCGATAAGCCTTCCTCCTGCCCTTCACAGGTTTTGTGAATCTGCGTCCATCATTGGAAATGTGCGAGCAGAACCGACAACAGAGTTCGTTCAGAATAAGCACTTATTCGATCAGCAGCCCTATTCACTAGGGGGCTGGTCTATCGTGCATAATGGAACAATAGCCAATGACAAGGAGCTTCGCACAAAGCGCCTTCTTACTGGTATTGACAGCGCATCGATCGTTGAACAGCTCGCGGTTAAACCTGTGACATTCCATGGCTTCTCGAGTATGGTTCGATCGTTACGCGGAAGTTATGCAATTCTGGCAACGCATTTCGAATATCCTAAGCTGATGTACGTGGCAGCGAATTACCGCCCGATCTGGTATATCGAAACAGAGCACGGGGTATTCTTTGCAAGCGCCCGGAACTACTTTCCAAAGTCCTACGCTCCCAAAATGGTGGAACCTTACACGGTGAGCCTGTTCGGGCCGTGCGGATGCATTCACTCTGAAAGTTTATACTCGACACAGCCACACAGCGAACGCGCCTTGGTAGTTTGCAGCGGAGGTCTGGACAGTGTGGTCAGTGCGGTGTACGCTCAGAAGGAATTGGGGATGTCTATTCATCTAATTCACTTCCTGTACGGAAGCAGAGCGGAGGGTCCTGAAGTGAAAGCTGTCGAAGCTGTTGCGAAGGAGCTGGGGGCGGAGCTTACGTTGTTCCCGCTGCCGGTCTATTCCAAGAGCGATTCCCCATTGCTGGACCCCGATAGCAAGTTGGCAGGGGGCGAAGCAGGCGCTGAGTTCGCGCATGAATGGGTCCCAGCCCGGAACTTGTTGCTGTTAAGCGTAGCAACTGCATTCGCAGAGGCGCAGGGTATAGACACAATCGTTCTCGGGAACAACCTTGAGGAAGCTGGTGCCTATCCTGACAACGAACCTGAGTTCATTGCAAAGTTCAATGACCTGTTACCGTTTGCCGTTGGTGATGGAAAGCGAATGCGGGTTATAATGCCCGTAGGCAATCTGATGAAGCACGAGATTGTCGAACTAGGGCACCGCATCAAAGCACCGATGCATCTAACCTGGAGTTGCTACCGTGCAGAAGAGCTCCACTGCGGAACGTGCGGCCCCTGCTACATGAGACGCAAAGCGTTCGAGATAAATGGTATTCCCGAAGTCATTACCTATAAGGATGAATAAATGTCAATGCTTAGTATTGTCAAGGAGCTCCCGAAGCCATTTCCATTTCTACAAGCATTAAATTTACTTGTGGATGCTGGATATAATCGAACGATTGCCGCTGACCAGATAACAATCAATGCAATGAATTCACACGACTCCCAAGGGTTGTTGAGAGATAAGCAAACCAAAACGCCTAGCGGGTACTCCATGATGGACGGAATGTTGGTGTCTGCTCACTGTATTCCCCCATTCGAGGAAAAGGGAATTTTTATAACGAAAAAGGACACGCTGCATGGAAAATATCTTATTTTGATTCCTTGCAATGCGGGGGCGATGGTTGGGGACTACTTCACTAAGAATACACGGAGGTCTGTTGCAAGGTATTTTCCCGAAAGAACAACTTGTCTAGACTTTGCAGCAACCGATTCTATCACAACGGTCACAAAAGATGGAAAAGGATTGATTGTCTTCGAGAATGAAATGAATCGTGTTAAGGGGCATGATTTATTTCCGACTTTCAACAAACAGAAGTTAAATGAGTGTAACGATGGAATAAAAATAAGCGAGGAACGGTTAGGCCGATATCAGTCCGTTTTCTCGTTCCTGAATGTGCGGTTATATGATGAAGCGGTTCAGTCGTCTTCACTTACAAACATCATTCGCGTTCCAATCGAATACAAACAAGATTTTTTCTTGCAAGGAATCCCCAGACTTCGTTCAGTATTTGAACAATTCGCAGATCCGGTTGACCTTATCGCGCATTCTATAAAGGAGATTCACAATGCCTAAAATTACAGCAGAGAGATATCATGACATCAGCGCAGGGCATCGCGTAGTAGGTCATGAAAATAAGTGCCGCCACCTGCATGGCCACAATTATCGAATCCACTTCGTTTGCGAAGCTGACACGCTGGATGAAGTTGGCCGCGTTATTGACTTCGGTGTTATCAAAGAACGCCTGTGCATGTGGGTCGAGAACAATTGGGACCACAAGTTCCTGGCATGGGAAGAAGACCCCGTGATTTCCGCAATGGTGTTTTATCTTCTGTTTGAAGATGCGGATTCGGAAAAGATACTTAGCGATTCCATCGTTTATACCCCGTTCAACCCGACTGCTGAAAACATGGCGCAACACCTCGTTCAAGTTGTTGGCCCTGCTCAACTTGACGCCACTGGCGTGACACTGGTGTCCGTTCGCATTGAAGAAACTGCCAAGTGTAGCGCATCATTTCATATCTAAGGAATAACATGAAAACAATTCTGACACACATGGACGTTCATAACCTTTGCACAGAACTGGCACGGGATATCAGAGCGTTCCAACAAGACATCGGCCCTGCGCGAGCATTGTGCATCTATCCTATTCCAAGAGGGGGGATTCCGGTTGCGTACCTTGTCAGCGCCTTCCTGCTGAATGTAACGATAGTTGACAAGCCTGAAGACGCAGACCTATTCCTAGACGACCTCATTGACAGCGGTCGCACCTGTGCCCGCTACTGCGACGAGCATTCGGGCGTTCCCTTCTTCGCTTTGCTGGACAAGCGAACGGACGAACGCTTCAAGGGCAAGTGGATTTCATTTCCTTGGGAGGTAACGGATACGGGTGCAGACCAGTCAGGTGACGACATCATTGTTCGCTTGCTGCAACTCGTGGGCGAAGACGCAACCCGCGAAGGCTTGCAGGAGACACCTGCTCGTGTGGTTAAAGCCTGGAAGTTTTGGACCAGCGGATACGGTAAAGACGCGGGCAAGCTGCTGAAGGTATTCGAGGACGGCGCGGAGAAATATGACCAGATGGTTATCGTTAAAGACATCCCAATCTATTCGCACTGCGAACATCACTTGGCAGCTATCATCGGCACTGCATCCATCGCATATATCCCGAACGGAAAGATTGTAGGGTTGAGCAAGTTGTCCCGCTTGGCGGATATGTTTGCCCGCCGATTGCAAGTGCAGGAACGTCTGACAGACCAGATTGCGGATGCACTGGTTGAGCACTTGAAGCCTGTCGGCGTAGGCGTCATCATTAAGGCTCGCCATTTGTGCATGGAATCGAGGGGCGTATGCCAACAAGGCCACCACACGATAACCACAGCTCTCCGAGGTGCGATCAAGGATGAACCTCAAACGCGCTCCGAGTTCCTTCGCCTGGCGGACTGATATGAACATCTTTATGGCAGCCGTTTACACTAACGGCTATCGCAAAGGGCAGAACCGATATAAGAAGTTGATAGAACACGAGCAGCGGTTAGTAGATGGGATACCGCACATTCTCGAGTCTTATCACTATATCAGTTCACAACGGTTCATAGACCAGATGCGGGATGATAACGCCAAAGTATTCTTGGATTCAGGTGCGTTCTCTGCCTACACATTGGGCGTCAATATCGACCTGCCAACTTACTGCGATTATATCAAACGCAATGCTGACCTTTGGCGGGTCGAGGACGGGGTTATGATGGCGTCTGTGTTGGACGGCATTGGCGACCCTTTGCAGACATACCGGAACCAGCTTGCCATGGAGCAACTTGGGGCAAAGCCCCTCCCATGCTTCCACGCAGGAGAAGACGAACGATACCTTGAGCACTACGTCCGGAACTATGAGTATATCACTCTCGGCGGTATGGTGGGCAGCTCAACAAAACAGCTCTGTATCTGGCTCGACCGCATGTGGGACAAGTACCTGACAGACGGCAGCGGGCGCCCCCGCCTTAAGGTTCACGGGTTCGGTATCACTGCTATTCCAATCATGGAACGATACCCGTGGTGCAGCGTGGACTCGTCCTCATGGATTCAGTCCGCTGCGTTTGGCAGCATTGTGACGCCGGAGTGGGGCCCGTTGTCGGTGTCGGAGAAATCCCCAAGCAGGCATGACGCAGGGCAACACGCAACAACGCTGACACAGATTGAGCAAGACTTCGTTCTGCAAACGTTGGAGAGACAGGGGTTCACATATGAACGTCTATCAACTGTATACGAATCCAGAGCAGCGTATAATCTCTGGGCATACGGTGTCGTGAATGCAATGATGAACGCCGCTAACAACTACGAGCAACTCACCGCTCATATACAGGAGCTCTACTGATGCTGAAGTCACTTAAATTCGTTCAAGGTTCTGTTGCCAAAAAAGACTTCGTTCCGTCGCTGTCACACTTCCGAATTGAGAACGGAACAGTTCGCGGATATAACGGGATGCTGGCGCTGTGTAGCCCTATCCCGTTTGACATTACCTGCGCACCAAAAGCGGAGCCCCTTGTCAAAGCGATATCGAACTGCGTGGAAACAGTGCAGCTCGCGATGACACAAGCGGGGCGCCTGTCTATTCGTAGCGGTAAGTTCAAGGCGTTCGTGGATTGTGTTGACGGGGACACCCCGCACGTTCAACCGGAGGGCGAGCATGTGGTTATAGAGGGCGCTGCGCTGCTACAGGCCTTCAAAACGGTTGCTCCATTTATTGGTGACGACGCTTCCCGCCCGTGGTCTAACGGTGTGCTGTTGCTTGGGCAAAGTGCATTCGCAACAAACAATATCACGCTCGTGGAATACTGGACAGGAATTACAGTTCCACGCCCGCTCAACATCCCTCGAGCTGCTGTGCGTGAAATGTTGCGCATTAACGAAGTTCCGGAAAGCGCGCAGCTGACGGACGTGTCTATCACGTTTCACTATAGCGGCGGACGTTGGCTTCGAACACAACTGTTCGAGACGCAGTGGCCCGACCTGTTCAAAGTGCTCAACAAGGAAAGCAACCCTCAACCCGTAGATGCAAGACTGTTTGAAGCACTGACTAATCTGAAACCTTTCACAGATAAGATGGGCCGCATTCTGTTTCGCGGGGCTGGTAAAATAGCAACCCATGATGATGAAACGGAAGGGGCGGGGTATGAGCTTGAAGGGTTTGACCACACTGGCGTCTATCAGATTGATATGCTCGGTTTGCTGCAAGGCAACGTGAAGACAATTGACTGGTCTTTGTACCCTGCTCCCTGCATGTTCTTTGGCGATAAACTTCGCGGGGCTATTGTTGGAATGCGTTCGTAATGGCAAGAGCTGACTCGATAGGTCTTTTCTGGGAAGACAGGCCTGCAGTTAAGCCTGAGAAGGTTGAGAAGCCCAAGCGCACCCCTCCCGAGCGCACATGGGAGCGCCCTGACTACCTGCCCGGACTAGAAGAAGCGCGTGCGTTCCGCGTTTCGCAGTTTGAAGACTGGGAACTTGCTATCGCTTGCGCGAAGCGTGAAAAATTCATATTTGATATCGAGTGCTATTCTAATTATTTCCTAGTCTCTTTCATGTCCCTTGCGTCAGGGAAGGTGATCTATTTCGAGCGCACCACGAACAAAGATTTCAACACACCCAAGCTGAAATGGATTGTTGATACGTTTTGTCTTGTCGGGTTCAATAGCTGGAGCTATGACATCCCTATCCTAGCAATGGCGCTGGCAGGTAAGTCCAACGCGCAATTGAAGCAAGCGACGAACGACATCATTGTGAACCAGATGCGCCCGGCCGACATATTGCGTGCGGCCAAGGTCAAGAAAATAACTCCGAACCATATTGACTTGATTGAGGTTGCACCCCTTTTCGCCAGCCTTAAGATATACGGAGGGCGCCTGCACGCTCCCAGAATGCAGGACTTGCCATTCCACCCAGAAACCATTCTGTCCGCAGAGCAGATGGACATTGTTCGCTGGTATTGTGTCAACGACTTGTCAAATACCGCATTTCTGCATCAATCCCTAAAGGAGCAGCTGATACTCCGCGAAGCGTTGAGTCAGGAGTACGGGATGGACTTGCGGTCAAAGTCTGACGCACAGATTGCGGAAGCAGTCATTGCAAACGAGGTTGAGAGAATAAATGGTAGGCGTGCACAGCGCCATGAGATTGTTCCAGGAACCTCATACAAGTACCAGATTCCGAGGTTCCTGAAGTACGAAACCCCGCTGATGAATCGGGCGTTGAACATTGTGCGTCATGCCGATTTTATTGTGAGCGAGAATGGCGCAATCAGTATGCCCGCAGAGCTCAAGGAACTCAAGCTGCAAATTGCGAACAGTGTGTATAGACTAGGTATAGGCGGTCTGCACAGCTCAGAGCAATGCGCAGCGCACGTGGCGTCAGAGGATATTGAGCTTCGCGACATTGATGTTGAGTCCTACTACCCGCGCATAATTCTGAATCTTGGCTTGTACCCGAAGCATCTGGGAACAGCGTTCCTGAAAGTCTATAACGACATAGTTGAGCGCCGTATTAAAGCCAAGGACGGTGCAAAGCGAATCAAGGCTTTGTTGAAACAGGAAGGGCTGAACGAAGACGTCAAAGTACGCTACAATAAGGAACTGGAAGTCCTAGAGGTCACGTCCGATTCACTGAAGATTACGATTAACGGTTCGTTCGGCAAACTAGGCAGCAAGTATTCTGTCCTCTACGCTCCAGACCTGCTGATACAGGTAACAGTGACAGGCCAGCTTTCGCTGCTCATGCTTATAGAGCGAATGGAGCTTGCTGGAGTAAGTGTGGTCAGCGCCAACACGGACGGCATCGTGTTGAAGTACCACAAGACCCGCAAAGCGGAAGTCGACGCAATCATTGCGCAATGGGAACGTGACACACAATTCAAGATGGAGAGCACGTTCTACTCCGCTATCTATAGCAGAGACGTCAACAACTATATCGCGGTCAAGTATGATGGTGACGTCAAGACAAAGGGTGCATATTCTAGCCCCAAGAAAGCGGCCCAGCGGTTGCATAAGAACCCGACAAACCAGATATGCGTTGACGCAGTCATCGCGCTGCTCACCAAGAAGACACCGATTGTGACCACAGTGCGCGCCTGCACTGACGTTCGGAAGTTCGTGTCTGTGCGCACGGTTAAAGGCGGGGCGGTCAAAGACGGTGTATTCCTTGGAAAGTCTATCCGCTGGTATTACAAGGCAGGTGAAGAAGGTGAGATTATCTACGCGGACAGCGGGAACAAGGTTCCTCGTTCTGAGGGTGCAACACCCCTGATGGACTTACCATCTACATTCCCGCAAGACATTGATTATGAATGGTATGAGAAGGAAGCAGAGCGGATGCTGGTGGACATTGGATATTCGCTGAAACCAGTAGTTCAAAAATAAATGCAGATTTCGCTTGCATTTTAAGAACTATTCCTCCAAAGTGTTGGTCATGCAGTTAAACAACACAAGCGTGAAG
>Ga0100387_10005591_pt1 | contig 10188 bp, 10 predicted proteins | sample CryGeymeta201511_FD_81547 | JGI IMG/M metagenome (GOLD analysis project Ga0100387, IMG submission 81547) | Groundwater microbial communities from Crystal Geyser aquifers in Utah, USA - Crystal Geyser metaG 2015-11 | ecosystem: Environmental > Aquatic > Deep subsurface > Groundwater | place... | reverse complement strand
ATTTTGAAATTGGTGACATGAGCCTATTCAGAGTGTTACTAAGAAAGCAGTAATTTAATAGCAACAAATGATATACTTTTTAATATGATTACACAAGAATTAATTAACTACGTTAAGACACAGCTATCTAGTGGTGTCATGCGTGAAAAAATAACTTCCGACCTGCTTGGTCAAGGAGGGTGGACTATGGACCAAATCAACGAGGCCTTTACATCAGCTACTTCTGTTTTCGGAGGACCGAACAATAATTTGAATCTCGGTGTTAAAGATAATAAATACTGGTCAAAATGGATTCCGGGTACAAACAAAATATTCATGCTTCTTTCGCTTCTAGTAATGTTTGTGGTCCACCCATTTATCATAGTTACAGATGCCTTAGGAATTGGCACTGAGAATGCACTATCTTTCTACAGCATAATGTTTATTCCCCTGATTATCTTTGGTAGTTTTTACCGATACGAAAACAACAAACTATCCAATCAGTTTGGGAGCACTAGGTCAGGAACTGATCCGTGGTTGTTAATTTTGATAGTAATAAGAAACATTGTTTTTGGTTTGAATTTCGTACCTTTCATCCAAATAATTGGTGCAGGTGTATTAGTACTTGGAATTACTCCCTATCTACTTATTTACAACTCCCTAGTTCGTGCTCGAAACAAATCAGTTGTTGCTGTCTAAGGCAACAATTTTCTCCATTAGCGAAACGGCTACCTGCTCACACAAGTTCTTATTCGGATTTACGCTATTTACTTCTGATAGTTCACTAAAATAAACTGGTTCTCCAAACGTGACTTGTAGTTTTCTTTTACGCTTCCAAAATTCATTGCTTTTCATATATTCAATGCCTGTAATGCGAACTGGTACAATTGGTAGTCCACTTGTTGCCGCTAGATATGCCACTCCACCCTTGGCTTGATGGATATCTTTATCAAGATGCTTTTTTCCCACAGGAAAAATGCAAACATTCTTACCGCACTCCAAAGCGTCAATGTGATGCTTGAGGGCCTGACGATAATCATTTATGCCTGTATACACTTGAAGTGCTGCCATAAGTCTGAAAAAAGGTCCGCCATATATCTTTCCTCTCCAGCCAAGTTTCCCATAAAACTCCTTTTCTCTTGAAACAAATACTAATGGTAAATGTCTTGAAAAGAATGGTAAGCAAGAAACAATGATAAGGGGATCGAATTCATTAGCATGATTAGCAGCGAAAATAGCATTTGTTTTTAGTTTCTGCACATTCTCAATACCCTTAAACTCCATCCTTAGAAAAAATGAAAAAATCACCCGAAGCGGAAACCAGGCAACACGTTGAATAATATTCCCAGTTAAGTAATAGAAGTGCATTTCTTGCTTGTTATTTTACACCTTTATTGTGATATAATGAAAGTGTTTTATTAGGTTTAATAATTAATATGAATCTTTCTGTATTACTATTCTTTTTACACACCACCCTCGCAACCGCAATTATAGGTGGGCTTTTTCTCAAAAAAGGAGGTGGCGTAGCTAAATACTTTGGTATTGGGCTACTTCTTGAAACGATTGGCTTTGCTTCATGGGCTTTGGCAGTAATGATGCCGGATAACATGGCAAACTTTGTTACCGTAGGCGCTGTGCTTACACTCGTTTCATTTGTCGCGTTTCTACGTTCCGCCACTGACGATATTAATCCGGCTCTGAAAAATTTGTTTCTGGTAGGAGGAAGTATATTTGTTCTGGCAACATTTATTGCCGGGAGATACATTTTTCCAACTCCAAAATTTATCTCAGATGAAGGGTTCCTCATGTTCAGTCTGGCACCATTTGTACAGCTCATGTACGTTACTATTCTAGTTATGGTGACTATTCCATTAGTTGAAAAAGTTGCTCGACTATTTAAGTCGGGGTATTCAACATTCGTAAAATTCGCACTCGGGATTCAGGTAGTTGGAGCTATCGTGCTTATCACGAGCACCGACAACCTGTCACTTCTTGTTGCGGGTTGGGCAATCGGTTTGACCTACTTCGCATTCTGGACGACATTGCTCTTTCGCAAAGGTATCTGGCAAAGCTAGTTTAGACAAAGCATGGCAGAATGATTCAAGAATAGCTCCTTTGCGGAGGAGCTATTCTTAATTTATATGAATGTATTACTCACAGGAATAACAGGAAATCTCGGTTTTGAGATAGCAAGCATCCTTTATAAAAAGGGGGTCAACATTTTACCTGTTGTCAGAAATCGGGAGTCGTTCGATGTATTGGGACTGAATTTCGAGCGCGTAGTTGAGACAGATCTCACGAAGGAGATTCCAAATATAGAATTGAGTCGGATAGATTGCATCGTACACAGTGCCGGAAATGTTCATTTTGAAAAGTCTGGTGATAGTAACTCTAAGATGATGCGATCCGTGGTTCAGATTGCGGAACAGTATAAGGTGCCAGTTTATTATGTTAGTACTGCATTTCTCTGGCGTGAGCCGGGGAATATTGAGCGACTCCGGAATACATACGAAATGGATAAAGCTGAGTCTGAAAGAACCCTGCAAGATTCAGGTGTCCCTCATACGATATTCCGCCCTTCTGTACTAGTCGGCAATAGCGAGTCAGGTAAGCTCATAAATTGGAGCGGGTATTATTTACTCGTTGCTAAGTTCCTAGAAGCAGCTGAGGTTGCAGGTGGATCTAAGATTAGGTTTCCGATATTGACCGGATCGTCTAATATGGTCCCTGTTAATCAAGCAGCCGAAATAATTTCTGAAACCGTCATCAATAGTACGTTAGGTAAACTAGTCTATGTGACCAATCCAGAACCATCCCAAGCACAGTGGGTGCTTGATAGAACACTAGAATTTTTTGGAATCAAAGACAAATTTGAGTTTCTAGACATCAGGTTTTCAGAGTATGAAAAGCTTGATAAGACACAGGCAGAAGAAATTCTTTATTTATCTGGTAAACATTTTAGTCCCTATTGGTCACTGCCATACAATTTCCCAGAATCAGCTCTAGATAAAAATTTGATAACAGAAGAATATCTCAAGAGAACACTCAACTCTTTTCAAGATTCTCATAACATCAGCATTGCATGAGTACAATCAATTATAGTCAGTGCTGGGAAGATACAAACTTGCTAAAACGCGCGCTCACTATTTCAAATGATGATGTAGTACTATCAATCACTTCTGGAGGTGATAATACTCTTGCTTTACTCCTCGAGAACCCAAAAAAAATTTTCTCCATTGATATAAATTCAACTCAGAATCATGTAGCAGAGCTGAAACTCCAATCATCGAAAATTTTAAGTCATGAAGAATATCTGGAGTTGTTAGGGGTAACAGATTCCAGAAAGAGAATGGGATACTATACCCAGGTTTCTGAGCTTTTATCTGATGATGCTCGTTTATGGTTTGAAGGTAATATAAAGTTTGTTGAGCAAGGAGTCATTCATAGTGGTAAGTTTGAAAAATACTTAAGCAGTTTCAGAAAATATGTACTTAAACTAGTACATTCAAAACGGACCATTTCACAATTTGTTAATCAAAGTAACTTACAAGACCAGATATCTTTCTACAAAAAAAATTGGAATACGTGGCGATGGAGATTCTTCTTTAGTATTGCAACGAATTCATCTCTGCTTCGAAAACTTGCTCGTCAGGCAGGTGCTAACAGGCAGAAAAGTAAAAATGAAAGCTACCTAAAAAGACTGGAGCGACTTATTTATCGCAATCACTTAAAAACAAACCCTTATATAAACTATGCTTTGACCGGTGAATACGGCGATTCGCTACCAGATTATCTCTCAAAGGAAAACTATGCGGAGTTACAAAAATACAACACTAACAAGTGTGAGTTTAGAAACGAGGACTTACTGAGCTTTCTCAAAAGTACTTCTGATAATTCTCTCACCAAGTATAATCTTTCAGACGCTTTTGAGTTTTTAGCAGCCGATGATGCATTAGAAGTCTGGAGGGAGATTATTCGTACTGCAAAAAATGGTGCTAGGGTTGTTTATTGGTGTAATCAGATTGAACATATAGCGCCACGAGAAATAGAACAGAGTGTCGTCCCTGATATCGACCTTAAAAAGGTACTTGAAGATCAGGATAGACTCTATTTTTATAGAAGTTTTCATATTTACACAATTACAAAATGAGCACGTTATTAACCACAACTAAAAACTTTTACATATATCAGAAGGAGCGTTTTCCGATTGTTGTTCTGGGGCTCAGTTTCTTGCCGGCTATTCTCAGCTCTGGCGCAGTTGTAGCGTCACAAGCTGAATTCAAGTTTGTTTTGATTGCGCTCATTATCTCTGTTGTGTACCTTTTGCATGTCAGAATCATTGATGAGTTTCGAGACTATGAGCATGATCTGAGACATCACAAAGAAAGGCCCGTATCGTCTGGAATCATTTCCTTAAAAGAACTCAGAGTCATCGATTGGCTTGCGATAGTTGCCGTTCCTCTAGCGTCACTGTACTCAGGCACTGGAGCGCTACTAATTGCAGTGGCGATGTTGCTTTACTCATATTTTGCACGAAAAGAATTCTTTCTAGGCTTGCAGTTTAGAAGATATTTTTACCTATACAATGCTGTCAATTTAGTTCAAATGCTTCTGTTGCAGATTCTGGTATATACCATAGCTAATCCCTCCTTCTCTTTCACTACACTCGTTACGGTACATTTTCTGTTTACAACAACGGGAACAATAATTTTTGAGTTTCTCAGAAAAGTTAAAAGCCCTGGTAACGATGGTACAGGGAAAGATACGTACACATGGTTCTTGGGTCTCAACAATGCTCTTTTGATTTACGCGGCTTTTGCAACTTTTAACATTTTACTTTTTGTAAAAACAATGTTTTTGATTCAGACCGAAATAACGTATTGGATTCCTATCGCAATAGCATTAGTAGTTGGCACGTACAGCACTTTGTTTATTAATAAAATGCGCAAGGAAAAAAAGGCAAACCAACTCATGCAGCTCTCGTTTATGGTGATGTATGGGAGCTTTAATATCTTGTTGTTCTTGGCAGCATAGAAATTATTTATGAATATCGGCGGCAAAGCACAATCACTAGAAAAATTACAAAACGCTGGACTTAATGTCCCCCCATTTTTTGTCTGCGATGACTCGTGGGATGAGAAAAAAATACTACAAACACTAGTCGAAAAACTACCAGACGCAAGCTACTTTGCTGTCAGATCGTCTGCTTCAGGAGAGGATGGTGATAATAAATCCTACGCCGGGCATTTTTATTCTGCAATTGCAGTTATCAAAGGTGATGTATTTAAGGAAGTGCAGAGAGTACTTAGCTCATTTGGAGACTTAGACGGATCAGTGATTATCCAAGTGTTTGTACCAAGTGATGTTTCAGGTGTTGCATTTTCAGACAATGGCGAAGGTGTTGTGGTTATTAACTCCAACTTTGGACTATGTAAGAATGTCGTTGAAGGTAAGGCGTGTGATGAGTATCTTACTCAGAAAGATGGTACCTTAATCAGAAAATCAATAAGCACAGAAAAGCTCGCCCTCTCTTTTCGTAACGGCAAATTAAAAGAACAAGTGAATGGAGATGAATCATTAACCACTAACCATATTAAGGAAATTGTAGAGTTGGCGAAAAAGGCAGAAAACTATTTTAAAAAACCACAGGATATTGAGTGGTGCTTTCGTAATCAGACTCTATATATCTTACAGTCACGACCTATCACTAAAAGTATTGAAATCACTGAGCAAGTATACTTTGACAGTGCTAACATAGCCGAAAGTTATTCGGGCATTGTACTACCACTCACCGCCTCGTTTGCTGAGAGAATATACAAAGTGGTCTACACAGATTTTCTAATGATGTCGGGTGTCCCAAAGAAAACTCTTACTAAGTATGCATACGTTTTTGAAAACTTGCTTGGTTTTTCTCATGGTCGGATGTACTACAACATGAATAACTGGTATCGCATGGCACAATTTGTTCCGGGCTACAAAAGGAACAAGGAAAACTTTGAGACAATGATTACCAGCAACCTTAGAAAAGAGATTGCGACTACAATAAAACCAAGCTTACTGTTTACAATTGCCTATCCAGCTATTATCTTAGCTAAAGTCCTCATATTTAGAAACACTGAAAAACGATTTAGGAAATACGTTTCAAAACATATTAAAGAACTGAAAAAAACAGACTTTGAAAAGCTTACACTTCCGGAGTGCCGTAATCTTTTTAATCTTTTGGAAAATGATCTTCTTCGAAAATGGTACGTTACACTTGAAAATGATTTCTTTGTGATGACTTATTTGGGAATTCTACAGAAACTATACCCAGAGGAAAACCTGCAAGAAATACTTCTCTTTAAGAGTAAGGCAACTGAGCAGGTTGGCTATCTAATGGAATTGATTAAACAAATCCAAGGAGAGCCAGATTTATGGAAGATAGTACAAAGTGGAAATAGCAAAGAATTTAAAATCGTTCTTGATAGTAAGCCATACATCAAGGCTCAGTATGAGCAGTATCTTGAAGAATTTGGAGGACGTTTTGCTAACGAACTTAAGCTGGAAACCGTTGGTATCGATGAAGATACAAGGAAATTCATGACCGTGTTACTGGCATACGAAAACTATACCCCAAAACAAGTCGAGCAAAGTGAAGTGAAGGCCGTGTCACTTCCTTTTTTCAAGAATATTCTATTCAAGCACTCGCTCAAAAGATTTAAAAAATATGCTTCGCAACGAGAAGATTTTCGATTATTCCGATCTAATATGTTTTCGATCACACGCAGTGTATTCAGGCGAGTAGGAGTGATCCTAGAAGATCAAGAAGTACTCAAGCATGCTGATGAAGTTCTCTACATGTCTGTTGATGAAGTTTTGGCAGTGGCTGATGGACAAGAAATCCCAGACCTTCCAATGAAGATATCGCAACGTAAACAAACATACTTTGAGTATCAAAATAAAACACCACCCTCACACTTTTTGACGCTCGGTGGCGAGATAATAGATAAGGTAGGTCAGACACAATCTGAACCATCTACTGTTCGGGGTGTCTCGGCAGGCATTGCCTCGGGAAGGGTAAAAGTCATGAAAGAATTTGAGATGCCAGATAAAATTGATTTTGAGATTCTGGTTACCAAACATACTGATCCGGGATGGACAGCTTTAATAGCTCTATCTAAAGGACTCATAATTGAACATGGTGGCGTTTTGTCACATGCTTCAATCGTTGCTCGAGAACTTGGTATACCAGCTGTGATTGGTGTAAGGGGTGCGACCGATTTATACAAAGACGGACAGAGAGTAGAAATAAACGGTTTGACAGGTAAAATTAAAACTATATGAAAATAGAGGCGTACAAACCAATTGACTTTAATTCAAAGAAAGATTTAGTTGAATTTTTGACATTTCTTTATAACTTAAATACAAATTTTGATTTTTTTCTTAAAGAATACGAAAATGCCTATAATTTCTGTTGCACCAGCGCGCATATAAAATTTTTCCCTATAGCTATCTACAATAACGGTCAAATGATCGCTCATGTGGCTCTGGTTATAAATGAGCGCCTAGGAGAGAACGAAGCGTTCTTTGGTTTCTTTGAGGTTGTAGATGATGTCACAGTTTTTGAAGTAGTGTGGCGAAAGCTTACAGAACTGGCAAAGATGCACAAGTTACAGATTCTTAAAGGTCCAGTTAATGGCAGTATCTGGCATCAGTATCGATGCATCAAAGAAGATTCGCCAGAGGCATTCTTTAAAACAGAACCAATGACACCTCTATATTATTACGATTTTTTAATTCAAGTAAATCCGACAAATGAAGTTACGTATAGTTCTGGGATTAGAGATTCATATCTTAATATTCTGGAATTACTTAAAAAGCACAAGGACACCATTACACAAAAACTTAGTGATGAAAATTATAGAATTGTAGTCACAAAAAAGATTTCACCTGAAATACTACTTTCAATCGCAAGACTTTCAGCCGTAGTTTTCAATAAAAAGAGTTGGGGGTATACCGAACTAGATCCTGTAGAATTTGCAAATCTGTATGACCCAAGCAAAATAAATGAACATATTTATAAACTATTCTTGCTATACCAAAATGATGTACTCGTGGGCTATTGCAGTACAATGAAGGAGGGGCAAAACCTCGTATGCAAAACAATTTGCATAGCTCCAGAATTCCAAGGAAAAGGTCTTGGTAACGCTTTAGCGCTCAGAGTCCACGAGGAAGCAGAGATTGATGGAATGGAAAAGATTATGTATGTCTTAATCAAAGATGGAAATCAGGTCCATAACTATTCCATGGAAGATGTCAGAGTTTTTCGAAGATACTCGGTTTTTGAATATAAACTAACAATATGAACATAGCGTTTTTTATCATCTTGTCATTGATACTCCTTGTTTTAGTAGAGGTACTAAAACGCAAGTCTTTTATCTCCAATGATTTATCTAGACGACTGGCTCATATTGGAGCTGGAGCAATCAACATTGTCGCTCCGCTTTTTGTATCACACGTTGCAATTATCATTGTTAATGTTTTATTTGCAGGTTTACTATTAGTAGGAAGAAATACTGACTACTTTTCATCAATTCAGACCACTAATAGAAAAACTTATGGGGATGTTTACTTTCCTCTCGGCATTATTGTGGCAACAGTAGTGCTCTTGCCAGACAATGTAACGGCTTTTCAGTATGGAGTGGCGATTATGGGTATTTCTGATGCTTTAGCTGGCTTTGTTGGTGAACGGTGGGGTCGAAAAACTGTATTCATTTTTAATAATCCAAAGACATTACTAGGAGCACTAGTCTTTTATACTTCCAGTTTAGTGATTACATTCATCTTTGTTCCCCAGCTTCTGTTAGTAGTATTCATACCACCCCTCGCACTTACGACGACAGAATTTATCTTGGTTCATGGACTAGACAACCTAGTTCTTCCAGTACTTGCTGGGGTACTTTATCTTAACTTTTTTTAAACGTTGTACATTCAATAAGTAATTGCAACACCTATTTTTTCTAATAAAACATCAAGCGGAGTTTTTCCGCCAAATCTTTTTCTGAGACGAGTATTGAAGAGCTGTTCAACTCGGCGTATTTCTTCATCGGTGACTTTGGCAAAATCTGTCTTCTTAGGAAAGAACCATCTCACCAGTCCGTTCAGATTTTCATTTGACCTCCGTTCATACGAACAATAGGAATGAACAAAGTGGACGCTTAAGAGAGATTTTTTCAATATTTTCCCAGCTCATATTTTACGTTCCCTGATCTCTTATGAGTGTCTTCCTAAAAGAAGGCGAAATCGCAGACAGTCTCTCGCAGACAACCCTTGTTGATTTTTCACTTGTTCCATCGTTCTTCTGGCCGAGAAACACAACTCCGCTTGTCCGTTCGTTGATTGATTTGATTAGAACTGAGTTTTGTCTTGAAACTATCGTATCGTCCTCAAAATGCCCGGCTTTTTTATTTTGTCTGCTTCTTTTGGTCTGTCTTCAATGGAAGGTAATTTGCCCGATTTTTTTTCAGTTTTTGAGCTTTCCTGAAGCTTTTTTCTGTCTTCTGGTATGCCTCCTAACTAGATATGGTCTCAAATCTTTACCCCCTTCTTTTATTATTCAGTTACCTCCGCGATATATCTGAGCGTAAATATAGTGATATATCGCCTCGTATGAAGTGGTTTCTTTCGGATGATCTATCGGTAACCTGATGGCTATCTGTTCCGGAGACCAGCTGAGCTTCATTTTTCCACCACATAATTTCTTATCAATTTATTCTTCAATCAAAACTGTTTTTTGGCGATTCTTCCCACCCGAGCTTTTTCATGGGCGATATGAGTCTGATATTTCCCACTACCTTTTCGCGGTTTCCCGCCTTTTTCTCGGCAAATTGATTCGGTGGTTCAATTATTGTTGAGATATTCGGTCATCTTACGCAAACTCCATTCGTCTCTGTATCTGATCTTTATCTTTAACTGTCGTTCAAATCAAATTGTTTGAATTTCCTTATTTTGTTTTTGATTTTCGCTTTTTTATATTTTCCATAACACCGGTATTTTAATACCTAGTGTTGCAATTAATTGTGAAACTGGTGCGGGCATGATTTTATCTTTTTTCGTCATAGTGTTAAACTGTAACAATGAATAAATCAATTTTACTGATGGTAGGAGCAGTGGTAATTATGGCGAGCGGATTAGCAATCTTTAAAATACAATCACAACCTAGTCTCCCTT
>Ga0100387_10005582_pt1 | contig 10196 bp, 10 predicted proteins | sample CryGeymeta201511_FD_81547 | JGI IMG/M metagenome (GOLD analysis project Ga0100387, IMG submission 81547) | Groundwater microbial communities from Crystal Geyser aquifers in Utah, USA - Crystal Geyser metaG 2015-11 | ecosystem: Environmental > Aquatic > Deep subsurface > Groundwater | place... | reverse complement strand
TCTCGCCAGGAGGAATGATTTTAATTTTTTTCGCCTTAATAACTGAAATTATTGACTTCCTCCTCCCGCTTCCGATTATTGAATATCTAATAGAAATACCTTTAGAGATTATTTTTCTTGTTCTTTTGTCAATAATAGCCCATTATCCTTTCAAAGCAATGGTTATTCCTTTTATTATTGAACGTATTCCAATAATCAGCGACATTCTGCCAACCTGGCTTATCCGAATGTTTTTTTAAAATTTAAGGACTCCAACCCACCCACCACCCGTCAAGGTAAAATCATGGATACGGCCTAACCACCACTCTTCTTTCCGGCTCCTCACCAATGCTTTCAGTAGTGACATCGGAACGACCGGCCAATTCCAGGTGGATAATCCTTCTTTCATAGGCCGCCATTGGAGGTAAGTTTTTTTCTTTCTTTGTCAAGGCAACTTCATCAGCCAAGGAGCGGGCCAGTTCTTTTAGATAATCTAACTTTTTCTTTTTGTAGCCATTGATATCTAAATCAATAAAAAAGGGCTCGGTAATTTTTCTTTTCAAAATGACTTTTAAAAGATGTTGAATTTCAGCCAGGGTTTGGCCGCCTTCGCCAATTAAAATCTGGGGCTCTTCGGTTTTTAAATTAATTGGCAAGGTTAGCTCCTTCTGGGGCAAAAACTCTATTTCAACCTCAAAAGTGGTTTTTTGAAAAAACTCTTCAATGGTTTTTTTAATTTCTTCAAGATTACTTTGACTAACCATTTTTATTATATGTGCAAGTCAGACTTGCACATAAATTATTGTTTGGATTTCTTAAAAATGGTATATTGCTGACCGATGGAAAATAAAGAAGTAACTATCCAATAAAGACCGATAGCTGCTGGTAAACGCCAGAGGATAAAAACAGTAAAAACGGGGAAGAAATAAAGCATTTGTTTTTGCATCAAGTTTGAGAATTGGGCCATTTGGTCTTGTTTTTTGGCGGAGGGCTGGCGTCTGCCAATTTTTTGATGGGGGGTAACCATTTTGGTCTGGAAAAATTGGCAAAGGCCGGCCAAAACAGCCAAAATCAAGCTCGGTTGGGCTAAGTTTATTAGGCCCAATAATGTTGGTTCTTCCGGGAGGTTGGAAGCGGAAACAAAAGGATAAAGAACGGTTAATTGGGAAGGGTCTAGACCATCTTTGAAGGCCATAAAGACCCAAAAGAGGGCAATCAAAATTGGTAGTTGAATCAAAAGCGGTAAAAAGCTGCCCAGAGGATTAATTTTTTCTTTTTTGTAAAGTTCAATCATTTCCCTGGCCTGTCTCTCTCGGTCGGTTTTATACTTCTGTTGAATTTCCTGAATTTTTGGCTGGAGTTCACTCAGGGCTTTCTGAGATTTTATTGATGAAACCATTAAAGGATAAAGAACCAACCTGATTAAGCAGGTTAAAACAATTACCGCAATTCCGAAATCCTGGCCCGGTAAATATTGATAGAGAAAAATCAGGCCGTTGAATAAAGGCTGATATAAAATTAGATTGAAGGCATTAATTATTATTTCCATGGTTGAAAATCTCCGCCTTGGCCAAAAGTTTATTTATAGTTTCTTCAATTTCCCAGAAATCTTTTTCCTCTAAGCCGGGAGTAGCCACCAATACTATATCCATCCCCAGACGGGTGGTGGGTGGGTGTCGTCTAACCAGTTCCCTTAATCTTCTTCTAATTTTGTTGCGCAAGGCTGCCTTTTTTGAAACCTTCTGGGAAACAATAAAAGCAAATCTTGAATTTTTCAAATTATTTTTAACTGCTTTTAAAATTAAAAAATCCTCTTTAAATCCCTTTCCGCATTTAAAAACCCTCTCAATATCCTTTTTCCTTTTCAACCTGTTTACTTTTGGCAACATTTTAAACTGTTAATTTCCATCTTCCTTTTTTTCTTCTTTTGGTCAAAATTCTTTTCCCTCCTTTAGTCCTTTGCCTCTTCCTAAAACCATGTACTCTCTTTCTCTTTTTCTTTTTTGGTTGGTAAGTAATACTCATGTTTTTAGTAGGATGGGTGGTGGGTGGGTTGTAGTCTTTTTTTTCTTTGGTTGATAAGTAATGCTCATATCCCCAAGTATATCAAGAACACGAAACAAAGTCAATTCCACAACTTTTACCCAGCTTATTAACAAAATTTGGGTTTTTTTCTTGATTTTACATTATCTTGACTTGGTGTATAATAAAACTGATGTCTAATGAAGAATTGTGGCAGACGGTTTTAGCCCAAGTCCAATTAAATATCTCTCCGGCCAATTTTGCTACATGGTTTAAAAATACAGAAATTACTTCCCAAAAAGAGGGTCAGGTTAGTGTTTCCGCTCCCAATTCTTTTGTTAAGGAGTGGCTGGAAAATAAATACGGTAAAAATATTCTTAAAATTTTGCATAGTTTGGATGAAAGAATTAAAGAAGTAAGTTTTGAAATCGGTAAATCAGGATTAAAAATTTTAAAAAAAGCGGCTGTTTCTCTCCCCGGTGAGGGCCAACTGGAATTTCAGGAACTGGAAATTGACCGCCAGACAAATCTTAATCCTCGCTATAGTTTTGAAAATTTTATTGTCGGTCCTTTTAATGAATTAGCCCAGGCCGCCACTTTTGCCGCCGCCAGAAACCCCGGCCAGGTTTATAATCCCCTTTTTATTTACGGCGGGGTGGGGCTTGGAAAAACTCATCTTTTACAGGCAGCTGGCAATGAGGTGATTAAAATTTTTCCTCAAAAAAAAATAAAATATCTTCCGGCCGAAAAATTTACTTCCGAGGTGGTGACGGCCATTAGAAATCGGGAGATTGAGAACTTTAAACTAAAGTGTCAGAAAGTTGATGTTTTAATTTTAGATGATGTCCAATTTTTAGCCGGGAAAGAAAAAACCCAGGAAGAGTTTTTCCATACTTTTAATGCTCTTTATGAAAAGAATAAACAAATTGTCCTTTCCTCTGATAGGCCGCCAAAAGCCATTCCGGCCCTGACCGAAAGATTAAGGTCGCGTTTTGAAGGAGGAATGATCGCCGATATCAGCTACCCAGACTATGAAACCAGAATCGCTATTTTAAAAGCTAAGTGCTTAGAGAGAAAAACCGAATTTTCAGAAGAGGTTTTAGGATATATTGCCACTAATATCCAGAGAAACATCAGGGAATTAGAAGGAGCTTTGAACCGTCTGATTGCCTACCAGAAACTTAATAATCTGTTCCCTGATTTAGAAACCGCTAAAACTTTACTGAAGAATTTAATTCTGGCTCCCAGTAAGGTAGTCAGCGCCAAAAAAATAATTCAGGCGGTAGCTGAGTTTTATGATTTAAAAGAAAAAGAGATTCTTTCTCTTTCAAGAAAAAAAGAGATTGTTAAACCGAGACAAATTGCTATGTTTTTATTAAGGGAAGAGTTAAAAAGTTCTTTTCCTTTTATTGGTAGGCGGTTTAGCGGAAAAGACCATACTACCGCCATCTATGCCTACGGAAAAATTGTTAAAGAGGTAGAAAAAAGTGAACAATTAAGAGAGGAATTAGACCTGATCAGACAGAGGATTTTTAGTGGATAATCACCCAGTGAATTAATTGGTTTTTTAAAAACAAGTCCTCCACTTTTTATTAAGCAGTTTTCCCATCATCTTTTTTAATTTAATTCTAAAAAAAAATCAAAAATTTTCTTAACCAACAACAATAATAATTAATAAATAAAAATAAATATATGAACCCCGTTAGAAGTCCTCGGCAGAAAAAATTTGAGAAATTTTTTCTGTTCGGGAATAACGGGGTATAACCAACAAACAAAAGCCTGTCTGAAATTAGATGTCAGCTATATAAAGACAGACTTCTAACGGGGTGAAAATAACTATTCTTAAAGAAAAATTAAAAGAAGGTATTAATATTGTTGAAAGAATTGCCCAAAAATCCTTAACCTTACCGATTTTGAATAATGTCTTGTTAAAAGGAGAAAAAACTTTTATTTCTTTAATAACAACCAATTTAGAAATTGGTCTACAGTGGTGGTCTTTAGCTAAAATAGAAAAAGAAGGCGAAATTATTATTCCGGCCCGGCTTTTCTCCTCTTTTATTAATTTCCTACCGGAAGGACCTCTGGAGTTAGAGACTGATGGTTCTTTTTTGAATATTAAGAGTGGAGAATATAGATCGCGAATTAAAGGATTTAGTCCAGAAGAGTTTCCTCTTTTACCCCAAGTAGGCCAAGAAGAAAAAGTTGAGTTAGATAGCCAGGTTTTTTGTCAGGCTCTTTCCCAGGTCTTTGATATCGCTTCTCCTTCTTTGGCCCGTCCTGAAATTTCCGGTATTTTCTTTCATTTTCAGAAAGAACAAATAAAAATAGTGGCCACTGATAGTTTCCGGCTTGGCGAGAAAAAAATTTTTTCTCAGTTGCCTCTGACTAAAGAATACTCTTTTATTTTACCTCAATTAACTGCCCGCGAAATTGTTAATGTTTTTAGTGAAAAAGAAGGCGATCTTAGAATCTATTTCTCTCCCAACCAGGTTTTATTTGAATCAATGCTTTCCGAAACCGACCATCCCCAAATTCATCTTATTTCCCGGCTGATTGAAGGAGATTTCCCGGATTATCAGGCCATTGTTCCGAAAAAATATGAAACCCAAATCGTCCTTTCTAAAAACGAATTTTTAAATCAAATTAAATCGGCCAGCCTTTTTAGCGGGAAAATTAGCGAAGTTAAATTAAATATTTCCTCCCAAAAAGGAAAAGTTGAAATTTTTAGTCAAAACCCTGACCTCGGCGAATACCAGAGTGCTCTTTCTGGAAAAATAAAAGGGAAGGCTCTTTCCGTCTCTTTTAACCACCGCTTTTTGATTGATGGCCTTTTAAAAATAAAAAGCCCGGAAGTAATTTTTGAATTGACCAGCGAAGAAGAACCAGCTGTTTTAAAGCCGGTCGGCGACGAAGGATATTTGTACGTTGTAATGCCTATAAAAACTAGTTAAAGCTTTGGTTTTTCAAAGTTTTCCTTAGGAAATTTTAATAAGGCTTTTTCCATAAATTTGTGAAAAATCGGGCCAGCTATTATTACTCCTGGCTTTTTTAATATTGGGGAATTATCATTATTTCCCGCCCAAACTCCAGTAACCAAAGAAGGAGTATAGCCAATTGTCCAGGCATCTCGGTAGTCTTGAGAGCTTCCTGTTTTAACTGCCACCTGATAATTTTCAAAATAGAGATTTGACCTTAATCCAAACATTGGAGCCCGGGCTTCGTTATCAGACAGGATATCATTGATTAACCTGATAACATTAATTTCTAAAACCCTCATCGGGGTTTTGTTATTTTCAAAAAATATATTTCCTTTTGAGTCCTCAATTTTTAAGATGGCGATTGGTGGAACCCTCAAACCATCAGCGGCAAAGACACCATAGGCCGAAGCCATATCCAAAAGTTTTACCTCAGCTCCTCCTAAGACAATAGACAGACCATATTGTTTTGGGTTGGTTAAAGTGGTAATGCCCATTTCCTGAGCGGTTTTGATACTATCTAAATAACCGGCTAAAGAATCTAAAACCTTTACCGAGGGTACGTTTAATGATTGGGCTAGAGCCGAACGAAGAGTGATTGGTCCCCGAAAACGGCCATCAAAATTTTGCGGACACCAACTTCCAATTGCTTGAGGCCAGCAGGTTGGGCTGTCATCAACAATTTTTTTATCATTATATCCTTTTTGAAAAGCCGTGGCATAGACAAAGGGTTTAAAAGCCGAACCCGGTTGGCGGCCGGGCAGATTTTTAGTCCCAACCGCGGCGTTAAATTTTGGATCAAATTTACAATTTAAACCCGGAGTGCAATCTTTAGGATAGGGTTCAGCAAAATAATCTGCCGAACCAACCATAGCTAAAATCTCTCCGGTTTTGGGATTAATTGTCACCAAGGCGGCATTGTGGCTGTTGTAAATTTTATTATTTTTTACTCCTTCTTTAACTATTTCTTCAGCCATTTGCTGAAGTTCCCAATCTAAACTGGTAAAAATTTTTAACCCCTTTTGCTCTAAAAATTCTCTGCCATATTTTTCTTCCAATTGTTGTTTAACCCACAAAGTAAAATGGGGAGCTAAAATTGGCTGGGAAAACTCAATGATATTGAGCTCTTCTTTTTTGGCTGATTCGGCTTCTTCCCTATTTAAGAATCCCTCGCTAACCATTCGATTTAAAACATAATCCTTTCTAATTAAAAGCTCAGCGAGATTTATTGAATAAAAGCTGGGGGCTTTGATTAGGGCAGCCAAAGTGGCAGCCTCAGCTAAAGAGATTTCGGAAACCGATTTTCTAAAATAGGCCTGAGAGGCTGCTTCTACTCCATAGGCATTTCGGCCGAAAGGAACTTGATTCAGATACCATTCTAAAATTTGCTCTTTGGAATAACGCTGATCTAATTCCAGGGAAAGGATAATTTCCCGAGTTTTTCTTTCAGCCGTTTTTTCTAAAGATAAAAAGGTCGAACGAATTAATTGTTGGGGGATGGTGGAACCGCCGTAGGTGGGCTTCATTATTTTTAAATCAGCCAAAACTGCATTGATTATCCCCTTAAAGTCAATCCCAGAATGCTGATAAAAATTGGCATCTTCGGTAGCGATTATTGCTCCTTTTAAATATTCCGGTACCTTTTCTAAAGGAACCCAGGCTCTTTTTTCCTCTCCATAAATTTCATATAAAAGAACTTGGCCTGACCGGTCATAAATTTTCGTTGACTCAAAGAGTTGCCTCTCAATGAACCTCTCCGGTCGGGGTAGGTCTTTGGCATAATAGATAAACAAAAACAAGACACTTGAAATCAAAAATAAAAAAGCAAAAAGCAAAAACTTTAAAAGAGAACCAAACTTCTTTCTGCTTTTTTGATAAGTTTTTCGATGATGTTTTCTCTCGGGCATACCCATATTATGTCACTATTTCTGCCTTTTTTCAACCTGGAAAATATGTTATATTAAAATTATGAGAGTTGTTACTAATCCTAAAAAAATTAAAAGCGTCTTAACCCGGGGAGTGGCTGAGGTTATTTCAAGGAAACATTTAGAAAGACGATTAAGGTCAGGAGAAAAATTAAGAATAAAATTTGGCGTTGACCCCACCGCTTCCATTTTGCATTTGGGGCATTCAGTTTCTTTACGGAAATTAAGGGAGTTTCAAGAATTGGGACACCAAATCGTTTTTTTAATTGGAGATTTTACGGCAATGATTGGTGACCCTTCGGCAAGGTTCGCTCTACGAAAACCCCTTACTGAAAAAGAAATAAAAAAGAATATGAGAAACTATATTCAACAGACTGCCAAAATTTTAGACATAAAAAAAATTGAAGTCCGCTACAATAGCGAATGGTACAAGAAAAAAGGAGTTGCTTTTTTGATAGAGCTAACCTCCCGCTTTACTTATGCTCGCCTGATTGAAAGAGATGAGTTTAAAAAAAGAATGGAGAGAGGGATAGATATTAGCATGTCAGAACTAATTTATCCTCTTTTACAAGGATATGATTCGGTTGAGCTCAAAGCAGATTTAGAAATTGGAGGAACTGACCAGAAATTTAATCTTTTAATGGGGCGAAGAGTTCAAAAAAAATATAATCAACTCCAGCAAGACATTCTAACTGTTCCTCTCTTGGTAGGGATAGATGGAGTAAGAAAAATGAGTAAATCTTATAACAATTATATTGCCCTTACTGAGCCATCTTTGGGTATGTATGGCAAAATTATGTCTATTCCAGATACAATGATCTGGCATTACTTTACTTTGTTAACCGGCCTCTCCTTAGAAGAAATCGATAAGATGAAAAAAGAGGTTAGCCAAATTATTTTGAATCCCAGAGATGCAAAAGCTAGATTGGCTAAAGAAATTGTTACTATTTATCATGGAAAAGAAGCAGTCAGAAAAGCTGAAGTGGAGTTTGGAAGAATTTTCAAAGAAAAAAAATTACCGAGAAAAATTGCCGAAGTCAAAATTAAAGAAAAAACTCTAAACATTCTTGATTTATTGGTTAAAACAAAATTAGCTCTATCAAAATCAGAGGCCAAAAGATTAATCTTGCAAAGAGGAGTGAAGATTGAGGGGAAAATTGAAACTGATTGGCAAAAGGTAGTTGAAATAAAAAAAGGCCAGGTCGTTCAGGTCGGGAAGAGAAAATTTATTAAGTTAATTAACTAACCCCCACACCATAATCAGGATTGACTTCGTCAATTAGGCGCCGAAGGCGCCAGGTCCTCGTTTAGTGTGGGGGTAATTTTTTACTTTTCTTCTTCTTCTGTTTTCTCTTCTTCGGTCTCTGGCTCTTCTTCTTCTTCTGTTTCCTCTTCTTTGGTCTTTGGCTCTTCTTCTGGTGCTTCTGACTCTTTATTAGTAATTGGAGTTAAAACTTTTTCTTCGTAAATCATAATTAAATTTGTTTATTTTCTATTTGATTGTCTCCGACCTTTTGCCATACCCCGAAGTATCCCTCAGGGTCTAAGGGTATTATATTTTGTTAAAAAAGCTTGTCAATCCCCTAAACCATTTCTATTTTAAACTTCTTTTTTTTCTGGAGCCAGACCCAAATTTCCACTGGTAATTTAACCTTCTCCTTTTTAAAGAAGTTCAAAATTTTTTTTCTTTGTCTGGCAAGATTAGGCAGGGTGGTCAACTGAATATACCTCATTTTTCGTCTTTTCAACGCCAGTAAGTCAATAATCCCGAAGATGTCGTTTTGTTTATAGCGAATCTTAGATGGATACCAGATTAACCAGCCCCGACTTATTAATTCTTGAATTGCTTTTTTTTTCGTCTCTATCTCTTTTGCCATATCATAATTTTAAATTACTATAAATTTCCTGAACAGCCTCGTTTTCATCTAAGGCTTCAAAAAGTTTTTGGCAGGCCTCTTTTTGCTTTTCATCTAATTTAATTTCCTCTTTTGCCACCCAATCCAAAGAACTAGAATCAATTTTAATCCCTTTTTCTTCTAAATTCTTCTTTACTTTTTCTAAATCTTCAATCTTTGTATAAACATCCAAAACATCATTGTGCCAATAAAGATCCAAGGCGCCAGCTTCAATAGATATCAATTCTAATTTTTCTTTATTTTTTAAATCTTCAATTTGCAATTTACAATCTACAACTAGGCAGCCCTTTCTCTCAAACATCCATTTCACCGCCCCTTCCCCAACTAACTTTCCATTATTCTGATTCAAAATCTGCTTTATTTCTCCTAAAGTCCGATTTTTATTATCAGTAATCCCTTCAACAATAACAGCAATCCCGCCAGGTCCATAGGCCTCAAACAAAACTTCTTTTAGTTTTACTCCTTCTAATTTGCCAATTCCTCTTTGAATCGCTCTTTCTATGTTATCAGTTGGCATGTTGACGGATTTAGCTTTTTCAATCGTCAATCTCAATTGAGGGTTAAATTCAGGATCTCCCCCTCCTTCTTTTGCCGCAACCGAAATTTCCCGCGAAATTTTCGAAAACATCTGTCCCCTTTTCTTATCGGTAATTTCTTTTTTATATTTGATACTTTTGAAATGTGAGTGCCCGCTCATATAATTATCCTCCTTACCAATATAAATAACACGATCGTGTTATTTGTATTATATAAGAAGACAAATTAAATTGGAAGGCTTTTCAATTTCCTTTTAAGGATTAAAATTATTATTCCAGAGAAAATGGCCAGAGCTAAAGCGATTAGGAAGACAGAAAGGGATTTTGGAATTTGTCCGGTCAGATCTCCTTGCTTGAAAGGTTCGGCAACTGCGGCCAATCCTTTTTCAATAGGCTCGGTTCCTTTTTCGATTTTGGGTGGTTCTAATTTTGGATCAATCCAAGTCAAACCTTGTGTCTTAATATCTTCTAGAGCTTTTTCGCCAATTCCCTTTATCCTGGCGAGGTCGTCCAAAGAGTAAAAAGGCCTCAAAGAGATTAATTCTTGGGCTCTCGCTTCTCTTATATGGACAATTTTGAGCAAATCTTTTAAAGGAGCGGTATTAATGTCTATTTTCGCCGTTTCTTCAACAAATTCACTTTCTTTAGTTTCTTGAGCCGGAATAATATTTGCCGAGCTGGGAGTTAGGGTAGTGCTCCAGACCCATTTTGAATTGATTCGATTATATGATTGGCCCCGAGGAGCTTCTTCATAACTAACCGTATTAATAATTTTTCCATCGGGCTGAAAGAGATTTAGACCGTCACCGTCATTATTTAAAGTGATTTTGGTGGTTGGTCGGT
>Ga0100387_10005569_pt1 | contig 10206 bp, 6 predicted proteins | sample CryGeymeta201511_FD_81547 | JGI IMG/M metagenome (GOLD analysis project Ga0100387, IMG submission 81547) | Groundwater microbial communities from Crystal Geyser aquifers in Utah, USA - Crystal Geyser metaG 2015-11 | ecosystem: Environmental > Aquatic > Deep subsurface > Groundwater | place: USA... | reverse complement strand
CCGCTATCGAGAGAAGCACTACCCGCTGTTCGTGGCCGGGCGGGTCGACCAGAAGACGCACGCATTCTGAATCTGATTGAGGGAGTAGAGCTTGATGATGGACCGGCACGAGCACGAAGCGTGACTGCCTTGAACAGCGGCACGACCTCTGAATTTTCGGTCGTCGTCGATGAGGGGCGGAACCGTTTGGTGCGCAGAATGGCCTGGCAGGTTGGATTCAATCTGTTGGAGCTGCATCGAACCCAAATCGGACCTCAGCTCCTGGGGGATCTAAAGGAAGGGGCGTGGCGCACGCTCCACGTCGACGAAGTCGAGATCCTGTGGGAGGCTGCCGGTGGCCGAGAACAGGTCAGGAGCCAGCAGATGCAAGCCCTTGATCGGCGCGCTCGAACCTATCGTGAGCAGAGTCGCCCTTTTGAGCGACTCGAAGCATGGCTCGAGAAGGCCGGAGCAAGACAAGGAACCCCATGACCGTCGCATTTTTTGACCTCGATCACACCGTATTATCGGTCAACTCCGGAAGTCTGTGGGTTAAATATCAGTATCGAAAGGGCATGTTGTCCCGGGGCGATCTTCTAAAAACCTTTGGATATTTGCTTGGGTACCGATTTGCTCTGGTGGACGTCGAAAAGATTGTGAATGTGGCGGTGACTCGAATCGCGGGAATGCCCGAAGACGACATGCGCCTCGAGGTTTATGGATGGTATGACCGTGAGGTGCGCCAGCACATTGATCCCATGATGCAAAGAGCGATCAAATCCCATGGTGATGCGGGCCACAAGCTGGTCTTGCTCACCGCGTCGTCTCCCTACATTTCAGAACGAGTCTGCGAAGAGCTCGGGTTTGATGATTTTCTTTCGACCCGATTTGAGGTTCAAGACGGCAAATTCACGGGCCGACTGCAGGGCCCTATGTGTTACGGGGCCGCCAAGGTGGCGTACGGACAGGCGTGGTTAGACGAGCACAAAAAGCGGCTCGATGACGCCTGGTTTTACTCAGATTCGTACACAGATTTGCCGATGCTCAAGGCCGTCGGAAACCCCGTAGCCGTCAATCCTGACCCTCGACTTGAACGTTGGGCGAGAAGACACGGCGTCCAAATTATGAGCGGTAAATAAGTTTTTCTTCTCAGCGGCAGACAACGGGTTATTATCCCACGTTGGAAGAGTCCAGTTCGCGCACGAGTTTGGGCCCCGTGGCAGCTTGCCAATGGAGCTTAGCGTGAGTATCGTTCGCTTGAAGATCTTCCCCTTTGTCGGCACTTAGACACACTCTCGCGGTGTCCGTATGCCATTGTGTATTGTTCCATGAGAGGCCCTTGCCCATGAAGATCACGTGCCCAGCTTGCTCAGCAAGCTACAACATCGACTCGACACGCGTTTCAGCCAACGGCATGACCATGCGCTGCCCGAAATGCGCGCAGAGCTTTCATGTCAGTGCAGACGGGTCGACATCCGCCGAGGCTCCAGCGATTGGAACCTCGACCATGCTCGATGGCGGCGGCGCATCCATTCAAAATGAGCGGTACTACGTCAAACGGCCGACCGGAAAGGTTTTTGGTCCCTTTGACTCCAGCGCCATTCAGATGATGCTCAAGACTTCGAAGCTCGCAGGGGATGCGGAAGTCTCGATCGATAAACTCTCATGGACCCCCATTTCGAGCATTCCAGCCTTTTCGGAGTTTGTGGACTCCAATGCACTGCCTTCGTTTGAAAACATGGATCCCAAAGCCACGATGATGGGTGGATGGACTCAACGAGAGGCCGCTGCCGCAGCTGCGGGCAATGTCCCAGATCTTCCTGCGCTCAAGTCTGGATTCGATCTTCCGGCACCAAAGGGCGGAATCCCCGAATTGCCAACGCCCAAATCAGCGGCACCGGGCAGGCCTGTGGTTCCAGAATTACCCGCACTCAAAGGGGCGCCTGAACTCCCAGCACTCAGAGGGGCGCCAGAACTTCCAGCGCTTAAAGGGGCGCCAGAACTTCCAGCGCTTAAAGGTGCGCCAGAACTTCCAGCGCTTAAAGGTGCGCCAGAGCTTCCAGCACTTAAAGGTGCGCCAGAGCTTCCAGCACTCAAAGGAGCGCCAGAGCTCCCAGCACTCAAAGGAGCGCCAGCTCTGCCGGCCCTTAAAGGTGCGCCGGCTCTGCCGGCCCTTAAAGGTGCGCCGAGTCTTCCCGCGCCCAAAAGCGCTCCTGAACTCCCAGCATTGGGCGCGCCATCGCTCCCCACCCTCAAAGGTACGGGAAATTTGCCCGCACCAAAATCGGCTGCGCCAGCGATCGCTGACGACGACCTTTTTGGAGGCGGCGATTCTGTTTTTTCGCCCCCAGGTCGCGATGAAGACCTCTTCGGGAGTCCGTCGCAAGACGACGACCTCTTCGGGAGCCCAAAATCAGATGACGATCTCTTTGGAGGTCCTCCAGCCAAACCGGCAAAAGAAGAGGATGACCTTTTTGGACCGGCCATCTCGGCTCAGGCCCCGATGTCCGAAGATGACCTCTTTGGAACCTCATCACGGGATGACGAAGATATCTTCATCTCCAATCGCGCCGCCAAGACGGACGACGATGACTTTCTGGGCGGAGACGCGGGATTTTCGTTCCTCGACGACGGCCCTCCTCAAGATGCCGGCGATGAATGGAGCAATGACCTTTTCGCCGATCCTCCAGCCAAGGCGGCGGCTCCGCCGGCTTCGGCCCCCGTGCCGCTCGACGATTGGGGTGATGACCTCATCGATCGCGCCCCGGTAGCCAAGCCCAAGAAGGCCGCGCAAGAGGCCGTCCACGACCCATTCCGACCCAAATCGACGGGGATTCGCGAACAACCGGTCGTAGAAAACGCACAAGTCACACAATCTCAAGTGGTTGACGAAGATCGAAAACGCGGACCCGTCATGATCGCGGCCGGCGTACTCGCCGCAGCAGTCGTGTTCGTTGGCGGCTATTTCGCTTATTCTTTCTTTTCGGACGACACCAAGACGCCAGACGCGCCCACAGTGGTCAAACAAGGGCCTGTGAAAATCGCCTTGGCGACGATCAGCCCGGATAATTTCAACGACCTTTCGACGTTGATCGATCACGCAAGCAAGGGGGGCTTGGACGCAGAGAATAATGCCAAACTTCTTGTGGTTGAATCGTTATTCTTGAGCCGCTATTCCGATGATGCGATCCTTAAAAGCGCCACTGACCGCGCGGCAAAACTCAAGAATGCCACCAGCGGGTGGGACGCTCTTGCACGGGGCTCATTCGAGGCTCAGGCCGGAAACGGAGATGCCGCGAGGGCCTATCTGGAGCCTCTGCTTGCCGGAGACGGTGAGCAGGTATTCCTGGCCAATTTGATGATGGGAATTGCCGACGTCGTCACGCTGGAAAAAGACATCCAATCAGGCACGCTCAAACTCGACAAAACGCCGACTCCGGTGGTGCAGGATGTCGATGCTGGAGTCGCCGTCAATGATGCGGATGCTGGCGTTGATGCGGGTGCGGACGCGGGGACTGAAGAGGCCGTTGCGGTCGCTGATTCACCCCAAAACCCACTGGTTTCGCGCGCAACCATCGCCCTTAAAGGGGCTGCAGACGCGAACCCGAAATCGCCTCTTCCAAACTATTGGTTGGGACGTTTGACCGCGCTCTCAAGCCCAGAAGAGGCTCAGAAGCACTTTGAATTGGCGATCAAGGCCTCGCCTACACACGTCGCTTCGCATGTGAAACTGGCCCATCTGCTCTATCTGCGCGGTGAGCTCAAAGATGCGTTGACGCAGGTCGAGATGGTGAACGGTGAGATGGCCACCTCAGCCAGCGGCATCGAGCGCTCTGAAGCGCTTCATATCGCCGGTCAGGTTTACGTGGCCCAGCGACAAAGCGATGCCGCGATTGACTCATTCACCAAGGCGTTGAAGGTCGATCCGACTCGGACCGAGACCCTGCGGGCGCTCGCGCTTGAGTATGAAAGCGCCAAGAAATACAAAGAAGCGCTCAATTTCTTCACGACGAATAAGAATCTCGGTCAGCGGGAACCCGAAGTGATGCTCGGCATCGTTCGCTCGCATATCGGACTCGAGCAGTGGGGAGCAGCGATCGATCAACTCGAAGAAGCTCAGAAGCTCTTCCCAGACGACGCACGGTTCCCTTTTTATCTTGGCCGTCTGAATCGCGATCGCGGGGATTTCCTCCAGGCTCAAAAAGCGTTTGAACGTGCGGTGGAGATCAATCCGAAACTTCTTACCGCGCAGACCGCTCTTGCTCAGCTGACCTGGCGAATGGACAAAGACCTGATGAAGGGTGAGTCCTACATCAAGAAAGTTGTGGAACAACCGGAACTGATCGACGCCGAAGTCGCATTGGAAGTTGCCCGCTATTATCACCAGAGCAACCGACGAGATCTTGCCGCTCAATGGTACGGCGAGACGCTTCGACGCGATCCTAATTTCTGGGAAGCACGACTGGCTTTGTCAAAACTGCTCCTTGAAGAAAACAAGTTTGACGAGGCCCGAACCCTTCTGGAAAAAGCCCGAAGCGAAGGTGTGCAGGATGTGCGCTTGTCGGCGTATCTTGCAGACGCGTATCGCCAATCAAAGGACTTTGACCGCGCGATCGACGAGATCAACCAGGTCATCGAGAAATTTCCGAAGAGTCAGGAATACATCTATATCCGGGGCCGAATTCATTTCGATCGTGGAAATTACGAGACGGCGCTCAAAGACTTCTCGAAAGCGTACGACATCGATCCACGTTTCCATGACGCGTATTTTTACGTGGGACGTACGGCCTTTGAACAAGGCGATACGCAACAGGCGCTCAAGATTTTCCGGCACGTCCTCGACTATCAGCCCAACCGTGGAACCTACCGGTTCTTCATGGGTCGAGCCCTCGAAAAAGCCGGACGTGATTCTCAGGCGCTCGACGAGTACCGCAAGGCAACAGCCGTGGATCCGGCGTTTGGCGTCGAGAACCCACGCGTCTACATCTATCGCGGTCGCTTGCTAAGCAAACTTGGTTACGCTGCTGAAGGCCGCAAAGACATCGAACGGGCTCTTGAGCTTGCCCCCGACCTTGTTGATGCGCTTCTGGCCATGGGTCAGACAAGCTTCAACGACAAGAACTACACCAAGGCGATCGAGAACCTTTCGAAGGCTCTGGTCCATCAACCAGAACACGCTGAAGCGCAATACATGTTGGGAATGGCCTTCATTTATGCCAACCGACAGCGCGAGGGTGCGCAGCGTCTTCAAATGGCAGTCAAACAAGGTTATGATGACCCCGAGGTGTTTCGAACCTTAGGTTATCTTTATAAAGACCTTGGCCAACGTTCACTGGCGGTCGAATCATTCGAGAAGTACCTTCAAGGAACTCAAGATAAAGAAGTCCCGACTGCCACTCGCCGTGAGCTTTTGCGTCAGATAAAGGAACTCGGCGGCTAAGTTATCTCGATAGAAGCACACCCGAGAAAGTTGATAATGCGTGTATTGATCATCAGCGCAGAACCCAGGCTCACCGACTTGGTCAAAACCCACGTCGGAGCCGAAAACCAATTCAGTGTCGTAACACAGTGGGGAATTGGCCAGGCAACGCTTTTCAAAGAGCGATTTGACCTCGTGTGCATGGACTACGAGTGCCTGAAAGATGAGAATCTAGAAGCATTTATCACGATCGACAACATCCTCACGAACGAGAATACGTTCGGTTGTTTGATGGTGCGGAAGTCAACTCCTGCGACTCAGGAACTTCACGGCAGCCTTCGCTCCTTGAGCGAAACCATCGACATGTCGTTGGGCAAAGAACAGTTCAGCCAACGAATCGAACACATCTCTGCGCTTGCGGCTGAAAACGCCGTCACCCGCAGTGGCGAAGATCAAAGCATCGAGTCCAACCATATCCTGCAGCTTGAGGTTCAACTTCCTCAACTGGCGCAGGGAAAACTGAGCAACGTCTCGATCACACGGCTGCTCTACACCTGTCATGTTCGTAAGCCCTCAGGGTTCTTAAGAATCCATGCCGGGGGTCGCACAGCCGAGATCGCGTTTGACGAAGGGTTCGTCAAGATAGCTCCGGGATATGCGTCGGTTGCGGAAGTGATCGGGATTTTTGCATGGGCAGGAGGCGACTACGCCTTCACCGAGGCTTCGGCCCCAGCAGGAACCCGTGAACCCACGCTCGCACTTATTGAGCGCGGCCTTTCGCGGATCCCTCATCAGCAACTCATGAACGAGATGAATTCCTGGATGGAACGTTTTCCCGTGCCAACCAACCACTGGGAAGAACGCCAAGACGGCCTCGACCAATTCACGGCGCTGCATGCTTTGATGCGCGTTGTGGACGGCCGCTCCTCTTGGAGCCGAGTGCTCTCGAAAATGGGGTCGCTCGCTCAGGAAGCGTTCAAAGCCGCTTATTTTGCCGTGAATACGGACATCATCTACTCCCACGATTCATCCTCGATTCGCGGAGCGCTGCTTACCTACGCGCGAGATATCCGACTGGCGCGGGAGAAAGTCGACGAAGTCGCGCGCCAGCAGACCAAGGCGTTTCGCGCGTCGAGCGAGGACCGAACCACACTCGAAAACGAACTTGAAGACGCTCTGATGGGAATGAGAGCTCAATCGAAATATCGCATTTTTGGCGTCTGGGAGGGCTGTGGCCGGGCCGTCGTTCAAGAACGCTTCTACACGCTGGTCAAGGAATACCATCCCGATGTTTACGGCGGAAACGTCACGGGACGGGTCAAGCAGCTGGCTCAAGAGATCTTCATCCTGGTCAAGGTCACTTACTCCGAGCTTCTGAAAGCCGAAAAAGGCGATCAAACCGTTGCCCCACCTGCCTCGGCAGCTCCTCCGGTCCGAGTTTCGAAAACAGGCACCGCCCGTGTTCTGACCAACGTTAATACGCCCATCATCAGCCCTGAGACGAGCTCTGCGCCCGTCGGCTTTGAGCCGTCGCGTAATTTTGCCGAGCGAATTCCGACGTCGACCGTGTCGGCGGTCGATCCTGGACCTAAAGCTGATGTTCAGTCACGAATCGAGCGCCTGAGCGGATTCCGTCAAAAACAGGAGCAACGCTCTCGGCGGCGCAACTCGGCCCATGGACTGAGCATCGATTCTGAAGCCGATCTCAGCGAAGCTTCGGACGCCTATGAATCGCCTGAACCTGTTCAGGTGGAGCCCGAAGTTGATGTCGAGGCTGAACGCCGAGCCAAGCTTAAAGTCTTGATGAAAAAGGCGTCGGCTGTGAACCATCCGAATGCGCCCAATCCCGCAAAAGAGGCGTTCAACACGGGATACCGGCTCTTCAAAGAGGACAAGTTTCAGCAGGCATTCGTGGACATCAAACTCGCGTATGAATTGGCTCCCGAAGAACCGCTTTATCAGACCTTCTACGCCTATTTGCTTTTCAAGCTTCAGCCCGACAAACATGAAGTCGCGGAAGAAATTCTTCGCGAGGTTCTGCTCAGTGGACACCGGCAGGCGATTCCGGATGCTTATCTGTTCATGGGCCATATCTGGAAGGCTCGTAATGATACCGATAAGGCTGTAAAACATTACGAAAGAGCGTTAAAACTCAATCCCGGCTGTGTAGAAGCCGAACGCGAGCTGCGATTTGTCGCGATGCGTGACAAGCGAAACACGTCGGAGCCCGGTTCGTTCATCAAGAATTTGTTCAAAAAATGATGGGCGGAGCCCATCATCGTGTAGATTTCATGAAAACTCAGCTGCCCCGTTTCGGAACAGCCCCTCGCCGCATAGAAGTTGAATGGGAAAAATAATCGGAATTGACCTTGGCACCACGAACTCGTGTGTTGCCGTCATCGAGGGCGGTGAACCGCTTGTGTTGCCAAACAGCGAAGGTTCGCGGACCACGCCATCCATGGTTGGTTTCACCGAGGGTGAGGAACGTTTTGTGGGCCAACAGGCCAAACGTCAGGCGATCATCAACCCCGAACGCACCATTTACGACATCAAGCGGTTGATCGGGCAGACGTACAGCTCGGATATTGTCCAACACTATCTGACTTCATTTCCGTTCAAGATGAAGAGCTCCACCAACGGGGATGCGTGGGTCGAGGTCAACGGCCAAGAGTATAGTCCTCAAGAAATCTCGGCGCTCATCCTGAAAAAGATGAAGCAGACCGCAGAAGATTAGTGCGGCGAGGAGATTACGGAGGCTGTGATTACGGTGCCGGCGTATTTTAATGATGCGCAGCGCAGCGCGACCAAAGAAGCCGGACAGATCGCAGGCCTGACCGTGCGCCGCATCATCAACGAACCCACTGCGGCCGCGCTGGCCTATGGGTTTGGCAAAGAAAAGGACCTGACCCTGGTCGTGTTCGACCTTGGCGGAGGCACGCTGGACGTCAGCATCGTGGCTCTCAAAGGCGGCGTTTTCGAAGTCCTGGCGACCTGCGGTGACAACCAACTCGGTGGTGAAGATTTTGACCGCGCCATTTTGGACTTCTTGCTTGAGCGATTTAAGGCAGAGACCGGAGTGGACGTGTCGGGCGACAAGATGGCCCTTCAGCGTCTGAAGGAAGCTGCGGAAAACGCGAAATGCGAACTCTCAACGCTGACCGACACCAACATCAACCTGCCTTTCCTGGCCGTGGATGAAAACGGTCCACGCCACCTTTCATTGACGCTGTCGAGGTCACAGCTCAACGACCTGGTCTACGACTTGGTCGAGCGCCTTGAAGCTCCATGTCGCACAGCGTTGAAGGACTCCGGCATCACCAAGGCAAAGATCGACGACATCCTCCTTGTGGGCGGCATGACTCGCATGCCGCTGGTGCAAGAGAAGGTCAAAGACATCTTCAACATCAAACCCAGCAAGGGCGTCAATCCAGACGAAGTTGTTGCCGTAGGCGCCGCGATTCAGTCGGGTATTTTGGGCGGTGAGGTCCGCGAGGTCATCCTCCTAGACGTGACTCCGCTCAACCTTGGTATCCGGGTGGCTGGCGACCGGTTCAGCCCGATCATCGCCAAGAACACCTCGATTCCGACGCGGGAATCCAAAGTGTTCACCACGACCGAAAATAATCAGGACATGGTGAGTATTGCGGTGCTTCAAGGCGACAACGACGTCGCCAGCGCCAACAAGGCGTTGGGTATGTTCAATCTGACGGGTATTCCACCCGCACCTGCCGGCGGACCGCGCATTGAAGTTAGTTTCGAGATCGACACAGACGGCATCGTTAGTGTGCACGCCAAAGATCTCAAGACCAACAAATCACAATCGATCACAGTCGAGGGAACTTCTGGTTTGTCCGAAGAAGAGCTCTCTCGTGCCGTTGGGAGGAATCGTTAAGGGTTTGCGTGCATCTGTGTACGGGCTCAACGATCCGCTAGGCTACCGATAAGATGCGCTGGGAAATTGAACAAAAAATAGACGCTCTGGTGGCGGACGAAAAAGGAACGATCTTCAAAGACGCTCCGTTTCGAGTCTCGCTGGTCTACCCGTCTCCTTATAATGTCGGGATGAGCTCGCTTGGGTTTCAGACGATTTATCGTTTGCTCAACGACCGCCCTGACGTGGTCTGCGAACGGGCATTCTTGCCCGAAGACCCAGATTTTTGGCGTAAATCACGCACCCCACTTCTAACCTACGAATCCAAACGCCCGGTGGACGAAGCCGATCTGGTTGCGTTTTCGGTCGCGTACGAATGCGAAATCATCGGGTTGTTGGAGTGTTTGAATCTAGCCGGAATTCCGTTTCGAGCAGAAGATCGCGGCAAGGGATGGCCGCTGGTGCTTTTTGGAGGACCACTTACCAACTCGAATCCCCTCCCGATCGCGCCCTTTGCGGACGTGATCATCATGGGAGAAGGCGAAGAATTAATACACGTCGTCATTGATTGGTGGAAAGCCAGCAACAACCGTGAGCAGTTTTTTGAGGACATCTCTCAGCTGCCAGGGATTTACGTCCCGAGCATCCACGGCGAAGTTTTGCGACCGATCGCTCAGGTGAAAGACGAGCTGCTCCCCGCCTACAGCCAGATCATCACTCCCAACACCGAACTCGCCAACATGCACCTGGTCGAAAACGCCCGGGGTTGCCATCGAGGTTGTACGTTCTGCGTGATGCGACGAACCACAAATGGCGGCATGCGCGCGGTGAGCCCAGAGCGCCTCATGGCGACAATTCCTGACCACGCCACCAAAGTTGGGCTGGTGGGAGCAACCACAAGCGACCATCCCAAGATTCTAGAAATTCTGGAGTCGAT
>Ga0100387_10005567_pt1 | contig 10206 bp, 10 predicted proteins | sample CryGeymeta201511_FD_81547 | JGI IMG/M metagenome (GOLD analysis project Ga0100387, IMG submission 81547) | Groundwater microbial communities from Crystal Geyser aquifers in Utah, USA - Crystal Geyser metaG 2015-11 | ecosystem: Environmental > Aquatic > Deep subsurface > Groundwater | place... | reverse complement strand
TCGGCGCGGCGAAACTACTTGAAGCCGAGCCGAAAGCCGCGCGCGAAAAACTGCCGCCTGATTTATACGACAAGCTTGAAAAGAATAAACAAGCGTTCGCATTTGCGACAGCAGAAGAAGAGATAGAACTCAAAGGAACGCGCGGCGGAAACGATAGCGTAACGCAGGTTCTAAAAACTCTTAAAGCGGTTTTCAGAGATACGCGCCAGCTTACCGAAGACCAAATAGATTATTACAAAAAAGTAATGAAGCAACTTGAAGAAGGAGCTATACCCAAGCAAACCGCAAAGACGGTAAATAAAGAGTTGCAGAAATTACTCCTGTCTGCGCGTGGCGCGCAGGCGGGCCAAATCCTCTCAAAGTGCTTGCGCTTTTACAAAACAACATTCCGGCTGAATTTTTGGAAAGCCATATCGCGGAAAGCGCGGCGCACACTTCCGGACCAAGAGAAGTTATTTTATCTGAATATTTAATTGGGTAAGTAAATGATTTATTCTATGATTACAGTGCAAAAACAAAAATATTTTATTTTTATGGATGAGAGTGGCAATAATACACAAGACCGATTTTTTGTACTCGGAATTTTAATAGTAAGAGCAGATGAAGTTGCTAAACTTTTTAATTTTTTGGAAAACATTTCTTCAAAAATTAAAAATTGTTCGCGCGACAAAATGACAGAACGAATAGATGCAGAATATAAAGCAGGCAATGTTTCAAAAATAATTGAAACGGCAAAATCCACTCGTTCATTTGAAATGAAATTTAAAGTAATAAACAAGGAAAATGATGATCTGTATATTCATATTTTACATAAATACTTCACGCTACCGAATGTGCAAATGTGTGTACTAGTTTTTGACAAGCAAGATAAATTAGTTAAATTTAGTCCAGATGGAATGTCTCACTGGGAACGCTATCTAAACAATGCGGCAATGCTTATTGCCAATAATGTGGAAAAATTGCCAAATGCAGAATTTGTTATTCTGGCCGATCAGATTACACAGCCTGATGGCGCTGATGATTATGAGAACACTTTGATAAACAAAATAAAAAGCAGACTAGAAAAAAAGAACTATAATCTGGAATGTATTTGGGGAGCACTACGAATTGAGTCACATTCTTCAACTTTTTTGCAGTTAGTTGATATCTTTGTTGGTGCAATTAGGTATGATTTTACAGGAATAGATAAGAATCGCAAAATGAAATTTATGAAAGTATTTCGAGAGAAACTTGGTGTTTCTGGCAAAATTCAAAGCAACTTTAACAAGATAGCACCAAATTATTTTTCAGTTTGGAAATATCGGTCAAGATAATAAGAAAAGGGGTCATGGCGACGAGCCACACCCCTTTCCTGATGCTTTTAGCATATAATAAGAGTGTTACTAATGTCAATGTAGTTATCCACAGATTATATTTTAACCAAAAATGGACAAAATTTCCGCGCAAAAGTTAATACAAAAACCCCTACAAGGTTCTTTTAACAAAGAACAGTTTATTTATTTAGCAAAGAATGTCCTTAACCACATTGAAGAAGCTCCTTTTACCTACAAAGGCAACCTTGTGTTTGATGACTTTGCTGATTCAATCCAAAGCGTAGAGCGCATTGGAAAGTATCAAGACCCAGAAGAAAAACTCATTGATGTTTTGATTGTCCGACTCAAAAAAGAAGCATCGCTTGACCGAGCAAGGACAAGACAAAGAAACTTTGTCACAAAGTATCTAAAGGGTAGCAGAGGCGGGGTATTAAAAGACGCAGCACTCGTGGCTTTTGTATCTCCGAACGATGACGACTGGCGGTTTTCACTCGTCAAGATGGAATACAAATTTAACGACAAGGGCAAAGTTGAAGAAGAATTCACCCCTGCCCGCAGGTATTCCTTTTTGGTCGGCAAGCATGAAAATAGCCATACAGCGCAAAGTTGCCTACTGCCACTTCTGCTGGACGATGAAGTCAACCCGACACTTAAAGAACTAGAGGAGGTTTTCAGCGTTGAAAAAGTTACCAAAGAATTCTTTGAAAAGTATCGTGATATTTTTTTGAAGCTCAAGGAATCTCTTGATGAGATAGTTAAAAAAGACAAGAAGCTAAAAGAAGATTTCAAAGCAAAGGATATAAATACTATAGATTTTACCAAAAAGCTTTTGGGGCAAATTGTGTTTTTGTACTTTTTGCAAAAGAAGGGCTGGTTTGGCGTTCCTCGCGGCAAGGATTGGGGCGAGGGCGATAAACAATTTTTGAGGCATTTGTTTGAAAAGGCAGAACACGCAAAGAAAAATTTTTTCAATGATTATCTGGAACCGCTTTTTTACCAAGCATTGAGATATGACCGTTCGGCTGACGATGAGTATTTCAGCCAGTTTGATTGTAAAATTCCATTTCTCAACGGAGGTTTGTTTGATCCAATAAGCGATTACGATTGGGTGGATACGGACATAGGGCTTCCCAATGAGATTTTCTCAAACGACATAAAAACGAAAGAAGGAGATGTTGGTTCGGGTATTTTAGACATCTTTGACAGATACAACTTTACCGTCAAAGAAGACGAGCCGCTTGAAAAAGAAGTGGCGGTTGACCCTGAAATGCTCGGAAAGGTTTTTGAGAACCTTCTTGAAGTGAAGGACAGAAAATCAAAAGGAACTTACTATACCCCAAGAGAAATCGTCCATTATATGTGCCAAGAGAGTTTAGCGAACTACCTGTCTGCGTGCTTCGCACAGGCATGCTTGGCGACAGAAGTGGACCTGCCTGCGCCAAGCGGAGCGCGGCAGGGAAGAACTCGCTGAACTTCTTTAGATAAGGGAGTTGCCGATCTGAAAATCGGCAAAACATAACGCGCGCACGGGAAGGGTGGGGCAAGGGCGACTATTGAATTCAACAATAGTCCGTCCGCAAAAAAATAGGGCGAAGCCCGCAAGCAGGCTGACAAAAATTGGGGGAGTTTGGGGGGAAAAATTTTTGCCAGCCTGCTCACCGCGCCGAAGACGCGACTGGGGTGGGAGCGGCTCCGGTTTTTTCGCTCAAAAACGGTTCGCGCATTTTCAAACAGAGGGCGCAAAAAAGGCGGTTCATATTAAGTGACCACCTCTTTTTTATATCTATTTGTTTATCTTTAAACTGTAGCCGCTTCTTTAACTAAAACTTTATTATTCACCACATTATCTTCAACGATCATCTTGTTCTCATTAATACTAAGTACTTGAGAAGGGGAGATTAATATTTTCTCACCAGTTAACCTTTTAATCATTTCTGAGTTCCTTATAACATACCTACTAATACTATGCGTATTACTATTTATCTCAAGCTCACAGATTTTACCTAACTGCTCATTACTTTGGGTAAAAACTGGTAAATTCTTTAAGTTTTCCCAAGTAATATTCATATTATTTATTTGGTATTATTTCAACTTTTTTTTCTCTAAAAATATATATTTGTTGTAAAGCGCTAAGTAAAGTTGTTAAAAACCAATAGAAAGTAAGCCCGGCTGGGAAAGACATACCAATGAAGATAGTAATAATTGGCATCATATACATCATTTGCTTAGTCATAGCAGAAGCCATGTTATTTTGTTTAGACACGTCTTTTCCCCTAGCCATCATAGTTTTGGATTGCCAAAATTGAGCCAAACCAGCAAGTATTGCTAAAGGTATACTTCTAACGCTCATATTAATTAAACCAAAGGCTAGTGGCTCTAAGGAACCTGGGTTTTGAATAAATGGATAGACTAATTCAAAACTACCATTAGACAAGCCAGATCTAAATACTTGGAAAACAGCTATTAAAAAAGGAAATTGTAACAAAAGAGGTAAACATGAAGAAAAAGGACTTACTTTTTCCTGCTTATATAACTCCATCATTGCCGGACCTAACTTATCTTTACTATCCTTAAATTTTTCCTTTAAAGCCTCCAATTTAGGCTGAATAGCTTGCATCGCTCTTTGAGCTTTAATAGATTGGATAAAAAAAGGAGAAAGTATTAATTTAATAATGATAGTTAAAAAAATTATAGCCCAACCAAGATCACCGAAAACGTTATAAAAAAAGACTAATAAATTAAAGATTGGTTGATAAAGTATTGTTTGATAGAGTGTAGCAAACATAATTTTATTTTAATGGATCATAACCACCTTTAGAAAGAGGATTACATTTTAAAATTCTTGAAAAACCTTTTAAAAGGCCTTTAATTACCCCATATTTTTCAATAGCTTGATAAGTATAATTAGAACAAGTTGGATAATATTTACAATGCCCATACTTATTTTTATAGGCTAGCCAACCAGTATCAGGTGATAAGGTTTTTTGATATATTTTTATTAATTTTAAGATTATCTTTTTAATCATAGAGACCTGCTTTATTAAAGAGACCCAGTATTGATTCTTTAATTTCAGAATATTCTTTTTCTAAAACTTTTGGGCTTATTAAAATCATTACCTTGTAACCTATTTTTTGATTTTTTAAGTCATCTCTAATTATCTCTTTGATTCTTCTTTTTAATTGATTACGCTTAGTAGCTAGCTTTGATACTTTAGTAGAAATAACAATACCAAAACTATTATACTCATTTTCATTCTTTAATATCTTTAAAGTAATCTCACCATTTCTAACAGCTCTACCTTTTTTAGCAATCTCTTTAAAATTTCGTTCTTTAGTAATGGTATGTAATTTAAGAGACATAAAAACTACTTAAACAGTTAAACTTTTTCTCCCCCTGGCTCTTCTTTTCTTAATAACACGTTTACCATTACTAGAAGACATTCTGTTTCTAAAACCATGTTTTTTAGCACGTTTTCTTTTTTTAGGTTGATATGTTCTTTTAGGCATATATTTATAATATTAATGATTTTAAGTCTATCAATATTATAACTTAAAGTCAACGCCTTAAAAAGAGTAATTATTTATTACCAAATAACCCACAGCTTATCTACAACTTGTTCTCTTTTGAGGATATTTTGTAAATATAATATATGTGGTATTATTCTAGCTACCCTTAAATAATTAAAAACAAAAACAATTATGACCAATGATCAACTCTGGCAAGCCGTTTTAGGCGAATTAGAACTTCTAATTAGTAAGGCTAATTTTACTACTTGGTTTAAAAATACTTTTATTAATTCCTTAGAGAGTAGCCAAGTAATAGTTGGTACGCCTAATGCTTTTACTAAAGCTTGGTTAGAAAAAAAATATAAAGAACAGATTTTGCAAGCTTTAAAAAACATTACTAACGAAGAAGTTACTTCTCTTGATTTCATAGTAGAGACCATTAAACCACAGGCTGCTAAACCAAAGCTTGATGGTATTACCCCTAGAACTGAAACAAATAACTTTGAAGGAAAGACCCCAGAGAATAAGATATTAAATAAATTTGGCTTTAATAGTAAATACAATTTTGAATCTTTCGTAGTTGGTAAGGGTAATGAATTAGCTAGTGCAGCTGCTAAAGCTGTGGCCGAAAAACCGGGTATTACCTATAACCCTCTTTTTATTTACGGCGGGGTTGGTCTTGGTAAAACTCACTTAGCTCAAGCTGTTGGTAATTATCTGTTAATCAACAACCCAAATTTAAAAGTATTGTTTGTTAGTTCAGAAAAATTTACTAATGACTATATCCAATCTATTAAAACCGGCACCACTGATCAATTTAAAAATGCCTATCGCAAAGTTGATGTCTTAATTATTGATGATATTCAATTTATTTCAGGTAAAGAACAGACTCAAGAAGAATTTTTCCATACTTTTAATGCCCTACACCAGAATAATAAACAAATCATCTTAAGCAGTGACCGACCACCTAAAGCTATTCCTGATATTGAACAAAGGTTAGTCTCTCGTTTTGAGTGGGGGATGATTGCTGATATCTCAGCCCCTGATTTAGAGACTAGAATCGCTATTTTAGAATCAAAAGCTAATGAAAAAGAGTATCAGATTAATAAAGAAGTGATTCAATACTTAGCAGAAAATATTCAGAACAATATCAGGGAATTAGAAGGTGCTTTAAATAGAATAGTTGGACATCATCAATTAAATAATTCACCAATTACCTTAGAATCAACTAAGTTAATTATGGAAAACATTAATACTTCTAATGTTCGTGGCACAATTACGCCTAAGAAGATAATTCAAATTGTTTCTACCTATTTTGATATAGCTATTGAAGATATAATTGGTAACTGTCGACGTAAAGAATTAGTTACCCCAAGACAAATTGTGATGTTTTTAATGAGAGAGGAGATTAAGTCTTCATATCCTTCCATTGGACAAGAATTAGGGGGCCGAGACCACACAACAGCTATTCATGCTTGTAATAAAATATCAGTCTTACTTGATAAAGATGAGAAGATGAAAAATGATATTCTGTTAATTAAACAAAAATTCTATCAATAAACTCTGTATAACCTCTAGGTAAGTATGAGGAAAAGAAAAGCATAAGTTATGAACTAATGGTTAATAAAAAAATAAGTTATTAACAGAGAAAATGGTTAAATTAGAAATAAGGAAAGTTATACAGAAAGTATTAAATTATTATTACCACTTTAGAAAAAATAATTAACAACTTTTAAGTAATAAAAATAGATAATTTAAAAACTTTTGAACATATTAACACCCTTTATTATAGTAATCAAATAAATATATTAAATATTAATAATAATAAAGCTATGAAATTCACATGCCTTCAAGAAAATTTTAACAAAGCCTTATCAAATGTAAGTCATATAGCTAGTCGTAGTGCGACTTTACCAATTTTAAACAATGTTCTACTTGAGGTTAAAGATGGTTTAATTAATCTAAGCTCAACAAATTTAGAGATAGGAATTAAAACACATTTAAGGGGCAAAATTGAAAAAGAAGGCTCCTTTACTGTTCAGGCAAAATTACTCGCTGATTATATTAATCTTTTACCAAATGAGAAGATAAGTTTAGAGCTTAAAGACGAGACCATTTATGTAGAGTGTCAAAATCATAAGACATACATAAAAGGTATAGGGGCTTCAGATTTCCCAGTTATTCCAGAAGTAAGTAAGAATAAGGAATATAAATTAAAGAGTAGTGATTTAAAAAAAGCCTTAAACCAAGTAATGTTTGCTGTCACCCTTGATGAATCAAGGCCAGAAATAAGTGGAGTGCTATTTGATATAAGTAATAAAATATTGACTTTGGCTGGTACAGATAGTTACCGCTTAGCTGAGAAAAGAATTGCTTTACTTGAAACAAGTGGTGAAGAAAATAAAATAATAGTGCCACTTAGAACTCTACAAGAATTAAGTAGAATATTATCTGAAACAAGCCAAGATGAAATTTTATTATACATCAATGATAGCCAAATCATGTTTGTTTTAAATGAAGAAGTAGAATTAATTTCTAGATTAATTGAAGGTCAATATCCAGATTATCAACAAATAATTCCAATTGATAATAAGACTAAGACTAAGGTTAGGGTAGAAGAATTATCACGGATTATTAAAAGTGTTTCTTTGTTCTGTAAACCAGGTGTAAATGATGTTAAATTTAATTTGATTGCTGAAAAGAATGAATTAATCGTTTCTGCTGCTAATAGTGGAGTAGGTGAAAACACAGTTAATTTATCAACTGAAGTAATTGGTATAGATAATGAAGTAGTCTTTAATTATCGTTACTTTTTAGATGGACTAAGTAATCTAGGTGAGGAAGAAGTAATTTTAGAATTAATCAGTGATAATGCTCCGGGTGTAATGAGAGCAGAAAAAAACGGTGATTATTTATATATAGTAATGCCGATTAAACAATAAGCGTATAGATTAAGGCCTTGCCTATTTTAGTGATTATCTAAATTAAAAAAACAGGGCCGTTAATCATATACCCTGTAAAAAGGGAAACAGAGAAGAAGAGTTGCATGGGCTCTTCTTTTCTGTTACTTATGAAATAAATTTAAATCTAGGAACTTTTTTTCCATTAATTTCAACTTCTTCTAAAAACGAAGTTTTCTTTTTAACCCATAGTTTGCTTTTAGGGTTGTTATATCTGGCTTCGTAAATAACGAATTCTTCAAAAGTATCACTATCTTTACCAGTACCAAGCACTCTATATTTTTTATTCTTGTAATGTAAATATAATCCAGGTTTTATAATCATATTATTCAATACTTATGGTAATTCTAGGACCAGTAAATAACTGATTATTATTATCAGTAATAACCGGATAAACATGATAAACACCAAGAGCTGGGGGAGAAGCCCAAGTTATCTTGTTATTATTGGTATAAACTTGATCAATAAAGCCTAGAAAACTAGAACTATTGCTATCAACTAATTGGTAATAGAAATCTATTTTATTTACTTTTTCCACCTGATCAATATATAAGATTAAATTAAATGGAAAATCACTTGAATTAAGAGTAGTGCTAGTATTTGGTTCTAACCAGTTAATATTTAAGTAAGATTCACGGTTAATGTTGATAAGTATTTGAGCTTCACCCATATTACCTAAATCATCATAAGCTTTAGCAATAAAATTATGTTCACCATTTAATATGTTATAAGGAATAGTGTAATTAAATAAATATGGTTCTGAATAAATAGTATTAAGCAAGGTATTATCTAAATAATATTCAAGCCTTACTACACCATGATTAGCATTAGCGTAGGCATTAAGAGTAATAAAACTATCAGTAACAACCTGATTGTTCTTTGGTGAATCAAAAGTAATATTAGGCCTGTCACTAGCCTTATGAATATTATCTTCATGAGCTGGAGGCGCTTCGTTAACTATTTCATTCTCTAAAGCCCATTCCGCGACTTCTTTTTCCCAAGCAGAGTAAAAAGGATCAGTTTCTGGGTTGGCAGGTATGTCACCTAATGGATTATTTTTGTTAACATATTGTAAAATATTATGGGCTTGTTTAAAAGCCTTTTCAATAATTAAATATTGGGGCGTATTTTCTGTGGCAAGTAACCCTGACATAGAGTCAATTTTAACTTTAACACTACCAGCTTCACCACCCAACATTGGTTTTTTAGGGATATTGTAACTAGCCCCGGTAAAATTACCAGTAGGATATGTTTTAGTTGCTTCACTCATGAATTTTTGCCAAATAGGGGCAGCGACCGTACCACCAGCCGCTCCCTTTTTCATTTCCGAATTATCATTATTACCCACCCAAACACCAGTAGCAATAGAAGTCGTGTAACCTAAGGTCCAAGCATCGTGATAATCGTTAGTAGTCCCAGTTTTAGCTGCGACTGGTGTACTACCCAGAGTTAAGTAATTAGAAGCACCAAAAGTAAAAGTCCGAGCTTCATTATCCGAGAGAACATTAGAAGTAATATTAGCAACATCTGGTTCCATTACTTTTTCTGCTCTTTCCTGTTTAAATTCTTCCATTACTTTCCCATTATTATCTTCTAATCTTAGAATTGACGTAGTGTTTAAGAATTTACCTTCACGAGCTAAAGCAGCATAAGCATTAACATGTTCGAGTAACTTAACCTCGCCACCACCTAAAACTAAAGACAAGCCAAAACGTGATCTATCGGCAAAAGAAGTATAACCAAGCTTTTCGGCTAAGTTTAAAACATTATCAATACCAGTTAAGTAGATCATTTTAACTGCTGGGATATTTAAAGAACCAGCTAAAGCACTTCTTAAAGAAATAGGGCCTCTTTCGTGGTTATCATAATTATGTGGAGTATATGGTTCAGGCTCAGCTGGGAAAGTAGTAACTAAATCATAGACTACAGTTTCTGGTACATAACCTTTTTCCCAAGCTGCGGTATATACTATGGGTTTAAAAGAACTGCCTGGTTGTCTTAAGGAAGTAGCAATATTTACTTGGCCATCAATTTCTTCATTAAAAAAATCTTTTGAACCAACCATCACTAAGATCTGTCCGGTTTTAACATCAAGACTAACTAAAGCAGCATTAGAAGCATCATAATTTTTTAGATTTTTTTCAGCTTGTTCTTTAATTATTTCTTCAGCTTTAAGTTGTAAATCATAATCAAGAGTTGAAATTATTTTAAGACCACCCTGTTCTATCATCTTCTCTCCATATTTTTCGCTGAGTAAACCTTTAACATAGAAAACAAAGTGAGGCGCAATTACCCCTTCAATTCGTTGCTTAAAGGTAATCTCTTCATTTTTAGCAATTTCTGCTTCTTCTTGGGTAATATATTCTAAATTAACCATTTGATCTAAACAATATTGTTGACGAGCAAATAACTCATCAATATGGCTA
>Ga0100387_10005564_pt1 | contig 10209 bp, 6 predicted proteins | sample CryGeymeta201511_FD_81547 | JGI IMG/M metagenome (GOLD analysis project Ga0100387, IMG submission 81547) | Groundwater microbial communities from Crystal Geyser aquifers in Utah, USA - Crystal Geyser metaG 2015-11 | ecosystem: Environmental > Aquatic > Deep subsurface > Groundwater | place: USA... | reverse complement strand
TAGGCCGCGATGGCGCTCGCGTCGTCCATGCTCTCGGTGCACGAGAGCACGACGAACGGCCCGTCGGCGCTGGAGCTGCAGCGGTGGAGGTGGCGGGCCAGCACGGTCTTGCCGGTGCTGATCTCGCCCGTGAGCAACAGCTTGCGGTCGGTCTTGGCGGCCTGGCTGATGATCTCGGCCAGCCTCGAGGTCGAAGCGTCCGCGAAGACGGGAGCGCTCTCGAACTCGTCCTCCTCCGGAGGCGTGGCGACGCTGAGGCCCTCGCGCATGGCGTGCTCGAGCGCGCGACGGCTGGCGTAGACCAGACGATCGGCGTCGTCGCCATGGTCCGGTCCGACGGCCAGCCCGGCTTCGAAGCTGATGCCTGCGATTCGCGCGATGCGGGTGAGCACGGCTCGCGCCTCGTCGGCGTTGGTGTCCGGCAGCAGCATCTCGAGCTGATCCGATGCCCAGGTGGCGATGACGTCGCCCATGCGGAAGGTCTCGAGGGCGGCCGAGGCGATCTGTCCGCCGGTCCCGGCTCGCGCCCGCAGCATGACCAGGGACGTCGAGCGTCCGCGTCGGGTGGCGCGCGCGACCTCTTCGGCCAGGCGCTCCCTGAGCTCGTGGTGGGTCAACGCCCGACGTCCGCCCGCCTCGAGCGGCGTGGCGACACCGAGGACGAGCTGCGCGGGGCCCATGGCGAGCTCGTCGCCCGGCTTGAGCTCCATCGGCTCGAACAGGCGCTTGCCGTTCACGAAGGTGGCGGCGCCCGTGCTGCCGACGGGGCGTATGGAGACACCCACGCCGTCCCAGACCAGGTCGACCTGATGCGGTGCGACCGACGCGGCGTCGAGTCGGAGCCCGGCGTCGGGGTCGCTGCCGATGCTCAAGGTCTCGTCGACGACGAGATCCACCACGCTGAGTTCGCCCAGGTGGCGAAGGACGAGAAATGCACGGCTCTCGCCTGCGTCACCCTCCTCCAATCGTGTGTCGACGGGCTGCATGCGCGGAGTATGCCCGCCTGTTCTCCTGGGGTCTACCGCCCGGAGCGACCCCTGGCTGGGCCATGATGCGTCGGCGTCCTTGTCTACCAACCCGGTTCTCGTGGTAGGGTCGGCGCGATGGCTATCGCTCCCCGTACCGCGGATGAACTGCTGCGCGACGTGACGGTCCTGAAGGACCTCCCGGCTGCTGACATCAAGCTGCTTTCCAGTGCTGCCGAGGTGCGCAAAGCGGCCCGCGGGGCGCCCCTCTTCAGCGAGGGCCAACCCGGCGAGGGGCTCTTCGTCGTGCGCACGGGAGAGGTCAAGCTCTCCAAGAGTGGGCGCGACGGCCGCGAGCAGATCCTCTACCTGGCGCGGCCAGGCAAGGCCATCGTCGAGGGCGTGCGCTTCGACGGCTCCAGCTACCCCGCGAGCGCCGTCGCCATGCGCTCCGCCAGCGCCATCCTGATCCCCAACGAAGCGCTGAGCTCGATCTCCGACAGGCGACCGCCGATCCTGCGCGCCATCCTCGACATGCGGGCCCGGCGCTCGGATCGAAACCTGGCCTTGGTCTCCGACCTCTCGCTGCGCACCGTGCCGGCGCGCCTGGCCTCGTTCCTGTGCACGCTCGTGGTCATGCGCGAAGCCAACGGTCAGGACTCACGCAACCTCGTCCGCGACCTCACCACGGAGACCGTCGCCGGCCGGCTCGGGACCGTGCGCGAAGAGATCAGCCGCGGCCTCGCCTACCTCGAACGCCAGGGCGCGCTCTCGGTCAGCCCCGACCTGATCGAGATCGTCGACGCCAAGCGGCTCGAACAGATCGCCTACGGTCCGAAGAAGAGCTGACGGATCGCGGTAGGGGCCGCGGCTTGTCCGGCCCGCGTCCTTTGCGCGCCGTGGACGTCCACGCATCGTGCTGCGCGCGGCCCCCGCGAGCGTTGGGGCCCTACACGTCTCCGGGCGATCCTTTGATCAACCCTTCACGCTGCCACTCGTCAGCCCACCCACCAGGTGGCGCTGGAGCCAGTAGAAGAGGGCCATGACGGGGATGGAGACGATGATGGCGCCGGCGGCGAAGTAGCCCCAGTGGGCGTCGTGCTCGCCGACGAAGCGCTGCAGGACAACGGGGAGGGTGAAGACCTCTTCGCGGCTGAGGAAGGTCGCCGCCAGGATGAACTCGTTCCAGGCGGTCATGAAGGCGAAGAGGGCGGTGACGGCCATGGCGGGGCGCGCGGCGGGCAGCACCACGCGCACGAAGGCGCCAAAGCGCGTGGCTCCGTGGACCATCGCGGCTTCCGCGAGGTCGCGCGGGATGGCGTCGAAGGCGCCGCGCATCTGGAAGATGGCGAAGGGCACGGCGGTGGTGGCGTAGACGAGCACCAGGTCGGAGCGCGTGTCGAGTATGTCCATGGCGTTCAAGAGCAGGTAGAGCGGGATGGCGGCGGCCACGCCCGGGAACATCTGGGTCGCGAGCAAGGCGGCCATGGAGCCCTTCTTGCCGACGAAGTCGAAGCGGCTCATGGCGTAGGCGGCCGGCGTCGCGATGGCCAGAGCGGCCACGGTCGTGGCGGCGGCGATGGCCAACGAGTTGAAGAGCTGCATGCCGAAGATCCAGCCGCGCTCGGCATCGGCGTGGCCCACGACGGCGTGGAAGTTCGCCAGCGAGGGATGGGTCGGCAGCGGGATGATCTGCGCTTGGGGCGCGCCGCCCGCGGTCAGCGCCAGGCTCACGACCCAGAACAAGGGGTAGACGGCGAAGGCCACGGCGGCCAGCAGCACGACGTGCGAGGCGAAGGAGGCGAGCAGGCTGCCGCGCTCGCGCTTCATGCCTTCTTCTCCTCGGCGCGCGCGAGCCCACGTGCCGCCGCTTTGCTGAAGAGCACCAGCAGCAAGAAGATGAGCACGGCGTAGGCCGCGGCGTAACCGTATTGGTTCGAGCGCGTGAAGGCCCAGCGGTAGGCGTCCGAGACGAGGATCTCCGTGCTGCCGTCGGGCTCGCCGCCGGACACGAGGAAGACCACGTTGAACATGTTGAAGGTCCAGACCGCGCTCATGGCCACGGCGGGCGCGAGCGCGGGCACCAAGAGAGGCGCCGTGATGCGCCAGAACTGCTGCTTCTTCGTGGCTCCGTCCACGGCCGCCGCTTCGTACAGATCCTTGGGGATGGACGAGAGCGCGCCGAGCGTGACCACCATCATGAAGGGGAAGCCGAGCCAGACGTTGGTCACGAGGTTCGCGGTGAAGGCGGTACTGAAGTGGGCGAAGAAGCTCACGGGCTCGGCGCCCAGCGCGGTCAGCAGCGCGTTCACCGCGCCGAACTGACGGTGGAACATGCCCTTCCAGGACAACGCCGTGACGTAGCTCGGCACGGCCCAGGGCAGGATCAAGAGCACGCGATACATGCCCTTCAGGCGCAGCGTCGGGCGGTTCAAGAGCAGCGCGAGGAACACGCCGATGGCCACGTGGAGCGCGAGGTTCAGCACGGTCCAGAGCACCGTCACGCACAGCACCAGCCAGAACGAGCCGTGACCGAGCAGGTCGCCGCCGCGCGCGCTGAGGATCTCGATGTAGTTGGAGAGCCCCGCGTAGTGCAGGTCCGTGCCGTGTCCGGCGAAGAAGGAGGTGAGCGCGCCGACGATCAGCGGCAGCATCACCAGCAGACCGACGGCGACGAAGGCGTGGGCGACCCAGCGATAGGCGGGCATGGAGCGCGAGAGCGCGGCGCGCGTCTCGGGATCCTTCAGGCGCCGGACCATGCTGAAGACCAGCGCAAGGAGGAAGAGGCCGAGCAGCACGAAGGCGGGCGTCGGGCTGCTTGGACCCGGCAGAGGTCGCGTCACGTCGCGGAAGCGTCGCGCGCCCTCCTCGAGCGCGTCGTCGATGGGCACGCCCGTGCGCAGCACCTTGCGCAACGCCTGCTGCGCCGGCTCGAAGGTCAGGCGCATGTGCGGATCGGTGGGCATGGGGATGGCGGCGGCGGCGGCGCGTCGGAAGGTCGCGAGGAAGGCGTCGCCCGCGACCTCGGGATCGTCGTAGGCGGCGCGGTCGGCCACGATCTGACGACCGACCTTCGCGCGGATCAGCGCGCCCGGGCCGCGCGCGAGGAAGTCGGCCAGGGCTGCGGCTTCACCCGGATGCTGCGCGTGGGTCGCCACGTAGGCGGCCTCGATCGTGAGGTAGGGGCGCATGGGCTCGCCGCCCTCGACCGCCGGCGGCAGCGGCGCCACGCGGTAGTGCAGCGACTCCGGCAGGTCGGGCGCGAGCCAGGGACCGCTGATGGCGGAGGCGGCGTGGCCCGAGGCGAAGAGGCGCTTCACCAGCTCGCCGCTGGCCTCCTCGGGTGTGGCGCCCGCTTGCACCAGGTCTCGCACCTGCGCGACGGTGGCGTGGGCCTCGGGGCCGACGAAGGCGTAGTCGCCGCCCTCGTCCAGCAGCCGGCCGCCGTGGGCATGCAGCAGGGCCGCGACGTAGTAGGCGTTCTCCGCTTCGAACACGAGGGGGAAGTCGCCGGGTGCGTGGGGCATGCGCGCCAGCGCTTCGAGCGAGGTCGGCTCCTCGGGCGCGAGGTCCGTGTTCAGGTAGAGCGCGGCGCACTTCAGCGAGAGCGGCAGGCCGTAGAGCGTGCCTCCGGGGCTCAGAGCGTCGAGCTCTACCTGCGCGAAGCTGCCCGCGGGAGGCGCCGGCATGGGCGCGACCAGGCCACGCTCGGCGTAGTGGCCGATGCGCTCGTGGGCGTCGATGAACAGATCCGGCCCGTTGCCCGTGGGCACGGCCGACTCGAGCTTCGAGAGGTAGGCGCCGAAGGCGTTGGCCAAGAGCTCGATGCGTTGGTTCGGATGGGCCTCGACGTAGGCGTCCGCCGCTTGCCGCAGCGCTTGCTCCTCGGCGCTGCCCTGGCCGTAGGCGTGCCAGACGCGAAGCGTGATCGGGGCCTGTGCGCGGCCGAGGCTGGGCGAGAGCGTGCACAGGGCGAGCAGCGCCAGAAACGCAGCGAGCGCGGCCGCTCGTGCGCCTCGCCTGCTCCGCATCAGAGGACGCGCTCCGTCTCGGGATCGAAGAGGTGCAGCTTGCGCGGTGAGATCGCGAGCTGGATGGCGTCGCCCGGAGAAAGATCGCGCACGGCGTCTCCCTCGAGGCGGGCGATGAAGGAGGCGTCGCCGACGCGTCCATGGGCGTAGGCCTCGAAGCCCATGGGCTCGAGCACATCCACCACGAAGGCGATGCGCCCCGCCTCCTGGCCGTTCTCGGGGTAGGGCGCCGACCTGGCAGGGCCGTCCACGCGCTCCACGTCTTGCGGTCGAATGCCCACGATGACCGGACCCTCGTCCAGGCTCTCCCTGGCCGCGATGTGCAGGCCCTTGGCGCGCACCTCGCCAGCGCTGACCTCGGCGGACAGGAAGTTCATGGCCGGGCTGCCCATGAAGGCCGCGACGAAGCGATTGGCCGGGTGGTCGTAGACGTCCAGAGGCGGGCCGCATTGCTCGACCTTGCCCGCGTTGAGCACCACCAGGCGGTCGGCCAGGGTCATGGCCTCGACCTGATCGTGCGTGACGTAGATCATGGTCGAGGCGAGCTCGCCGTGCAGTCGCTTGATCTCGATGCGCACCTCGGCGCGCAGGGCCGAGTCGAGGTTGCTCAGGGGCTCGTCGAAGAGGAAGAGCGCCGGGCGTCGGGCGATGGCGCGGCCCATGGCCACTCGCTGCCGCTGTCCACCCGACATCTGGCGCGGGTAGCGATCGAGCAGCTCCTCGAGGCCCAGCATCGAGGCGACCTCCTGCACGCGCTCGGCGATGGCTGCGGCCGGGGTCTTGCGCAGCTTCAGGCCGAAGCTGAGGTTCTCGCGCACGGTCAGGTGCGGGTAGAGGGCGTAGCTCTGGAAGACCATGGCCACGTCGCGCTCCCGCGGCGGCAAGCGTGTGACGTCGCGTGTGCCGATCTTCACCTGACCCGCGTCGGGGATCTCGAGGCCCGCGATCGTCCGCAGCAGCGTGCTCTTGCCGCAGCCGCTCGGGCCGACCAGCACGACCAGCTCACCGTCCTCCACCTCGAGGTCGATGCCGCGCAAGATGGGGTTTCCACCGAGCTGCTTTTCGATGCGGCTGAGGCTCAGGGAGGACAACCCGTGAGGCTTACCCGAAGCGTCACGAATTCTCTACCGCGAAGACTCACCGCGGGGCGCCCGTCGCGGCGCTACTTCACCAGGCGGCGGCGCATCCGCTTCATGGCCAGCAGGGTCAAGAAGACCCCCGACACGGCGAGCACCAGCACGGAGCTCCAGGTGCCTGTCTCGGCGCGGCCGTGGGCGAAATCCTGCGCCACGCGCACGCCGTGATAGAGGGGTGTGAAGGGCACGACGGGCTGGACCCAGGCGGGTAGATCGGTCACCGGGAAGAACACGCCCGAGAAGAGGAAGAGGGGCGTGAGGAAGACCGTGTAGTAATAGGAGTAGAGGTCGATGGTCGGCACGATGGCCGTGAACACCAGGCCCAGGCTGGCGAAGAGCAGCCCGATCAGCGGCAGCACCAGCAACACGGGCAGCGCGTGGATGGGCTCGACGGCGCCGAAGAGCGTGACGATCAGCAGGAAGATGCCGCCGTAGAGCGTGGCGCGGGTGACGGCCCAGAGGATCTCGCCCAGCACGATGTCCTCGACCTCGAGCGGCGTCGCCAGCATGGACTCGTAGCTGCGCGCGAAGGTGATCTTCACGAAGATGTTGTAGGTGACCTCGAAGGAGGCCCCCATCATGGCGTTGTAGGCGATCAGTCCGGGCGCGATGTAGCGCAGGTAGCTGGTGCCGTCGGGGCCGTTCTGGACGTAGTGGCCGATGCCCAGGCCGAAGGCGAGCAGCATGAACACGGGCTCGAAGAAGTTCGGCAGCACGTTCAAATGCCAGGTCTTGGCGTAGACCGTGAGGTTGCGCCGCCAGACGTGCATGGCGCCGCGAAGGGAGACGGAAGCGAAGCGCCTCATCGGTCCACTAGCCTGCGGCCCGTGAGCTCGAGGAAGACGTCCTCCAGCGTGGCACGGCGTCGAAGCGTCTCGATGCCCGCGTGCGCGGACAACAGGCGGATCACCTCGTCGCCCTGCTTGGTGTAGAGCATCAGGCGCTCTTCCAACTCTTCGTGCTTCTCGATCACGTCCGCCACCGCGAGCAGCACGGCCCTGCGTGTGTCGGCGGGTCCGCGCACCTCGACCACTTCCGGCGCCACGTTGTCGCGTACGAGCGCCCGCGGCGCGCCCTCGGCCACGATGCGTCCCTCGTCCATGATCAGAAGCCGGTCGCAGAGCTGCTCGGCCTCGTCCATGTAATGGGTCGTCAGCATCAAGGTCACGCCCGACGCGCGCAGCGTGCGCATCCTGTCCCAGAGCAGGTGGCGCGCCTGGGGATCGAGGCCGGTCGTGGGCTCGTCGAGCACGAGCAGGCGCGGCTCGTGGATCAGGCCGCGCGCGATCAAGAGCCGCCGGCGCATGCCGCCGGAGAGGGTGTCGACGCGTGCCTTGGCGCGCGCCCGAAGCTCGAAGAAGCCCAGAAGCTCGTCGATGCGCGCGAGCGTCTTCTTCTTCGGCAGGTCGAAGTAGCGCGCGTAGACGAGGAGGTTCTCCGCGACCGTGAGATCTTGGTCGAGGTTGTCGTCCTGGGGCACGACGCCCAGGCTGCGCCTCACCTCGCGACCAAAGCGCCCGATGTCGCGGCCGAGCACGTCGAGCTCGCCCGAGGTTCGAGGGCTCACGCCCGTGACCATCTTGGAGGTCGTGGTCTTGCCGGCGCCGTTGGGCCCGAGCAGGCCGAAGCACTCGCCCTCGCGCACGTCGAAGTCGATGCTGTCCACCGCCACCGCGCTCCCGAAGAGCTTGCGCAGTGCACGCGCATGAACGACGACGTCAGCCTCGGCCATGCGCGGCATCTACAGCGTGGACCGGGTCGCCGGCAAGGTGTTCTCGCGCCCGTGGGGCGCCGTTCGCGGGTAGGGCGCCTTCCACGGTGACCGTATCCATTCGGCACGCGCCGCGTACACAGGACGGTCCCAAGGACCAATCGCTCCGCCCTCGCGTGGCTGATCCTCGACGTCCCCAGGGGTCGTCCTCGCGAGGCGGAGATCTATCTATTTCTTACGCCTTCGCTTCGCCGCGAGGCGGGTGGAGGTCCCATGCGTCGTGTCCCGTCCTTCTTCGCCCATCCGCTCTCGGTCGTCATGGTCGGCCTGCTCCTCTTCGGCTCCGCCTGCGCCAAGAAGTTGGACGGACCCACCCCGAGCCTCTCCGGCGCGACGGCCCCGCACCTCGTGTGCAACGCCCAGCTCGACACCCCGATCACCTTGCGCGGCGACGGTTTCTCGCCGATGGCCGTCGACGTGGCCTCTGGTCCCGCGCGCCTCGCGCTGCCCAGCGTGAGTTTCACGCAGACGGCTGACCTCACGGGCGCACCCATCAGCGACGCGACGCCCGTCGAGCTCGCGGGCGACGACGAGACGCTGACCGGGCTGCACTGGATCTCCCAGAGCGAGCTGGTCGTCGACGTCACGGAGGATCTGGCCCTGCCGGACGGCGTGCAGGCGATCGACGTGACGAACCCGAACGGCGAGACGACGCACTTCGACGACGCTCTGGTCGCCGTCCCGCCGCCCGAGCTGACCCGCGTCGTGCCCATGGCGATCTGCACCGCGCAGGGCGACTCCATGTGGATGGTGAGCGGCACCGGCTTGCTCCAGGTGAACGACACCGTACCCAGCGTCACCTTCACCGGCGGCGGCGTGACCAAGGTCTACGACGCGGAGTCGCTCACCGGCTGCGGCGCGCTGCCGGCGCCCGCCACCGAGGCCAGCACCTGCACGGGCTTCACCATCGTCATCCCCATGGGTGATCTCGATCCCGGCACCTACTCCGTGGTCGTGACCAACCCGGCGCCCGCCGCGTGCAGCACCACGGCGCCGATCTCGGTCGAGGTCGCGCCTCCGCCGGACCTGACCTCGATCGCGCCCACGCGCATCTGCACGGGTGGCGGCAGCTTCGTCCTCGGCGGTAGCGGCTTCCGTGATGGAGCGACCGTGACCGCGGGCACGCTCGACGCATCCACCGTATCCGTCGCTGCGGGCGGCGAGTCCGCGACCGCCTCCTTCGGCGTGGGGCTCGACCCCGGCATGTACGACGTGACCATCACCAACCCCGAGGGCTGCGACGACACGCTCACGGGGGTGCTGACCGTGGTCGAGGGGCCGATCCTCTTCTGGGTCGATCCCAGCGTGGCCTACGGTGACATCACCACCCAGATCACCCTCTACGCTTCGGGCGTCACGGCCTCGACCGACATCACCGCCGTCACGATCACGCCGGCTGGCGGCGCGCCCATCGTGCTGACCTTCACTCGCGACGCGCGCGGTCGCCTGCAGGCGCTGCTGCCCGCGGGCACGGCGCCCGGCACCTACGACGTCGCCATCGAGGCCGACGGTTGCCCGGCCGTGCTGCCCGCTGGCCTGACCATCACGGACACGCTCTCGCTCACGGTCGATCGCGTCGAGCCTCCCTTTGGCGCCACGGACTCGCGCACCTCCGTCACGATCTTCGGCGCCGGCTTCGCCAGCACGCCGCGCGTCTACCTCAACCCCGACATGCCCTCGGCCTCGACCGTGGCCACACCTCTGCTCTCGGTCGGCTTCGTGGACGCGACGCGGCTCACGGCGCAGGTCCCGAGCGGGCTGCCGGTCGGCGTCTACGACGTGATCGTGGTGAACCCCGACAGCACGGTCGGCCTGCTCGACAAGGGCTTCTCCGTCACGGCCGATCCCCCGCCCGTGATCGACACGGCCTCGCCCGGTCAGGTCGACTCGGGCGGCGTGCGCACGATCGCGGTCACGGGCTCCGGCTTCGCCACGCCCGCGGCCGAGTGGACCTGTCGCGCCAGCGACGGCACGACCGCCACGGTCACGGGCACGGTGCCGACCTCGGACCCCACCAGCGCGGACGTCACCCTCGACACCAGCCCGCTCGCGGCCGGCACCGTCTGCGTGCTCAGGCTGACCAACCCGGACGGCACCTATGGTGACTACAGCGCCGTCGCCATCACCACCCCGGCTTCCAACATCCAGCCCTTCGTCGCGGGCAGCTCGCTCACGACGGCGCGCCGCGCGCCCGCGGTGGCGGCGGGTCGCGCCACCCGCGCCGCGCGCTTCCTCTACGCCCTCGGTGGGGACGACGGCAGCAGCGCCGGCGCCTACGCCACCACGGAGGCCGCGCCGGTCGATCC
>Ga0100387_10005548_pt1 | contig 10231 bp, 9 predicted proteins | sample CryGeymeta201511_FD_81547 | JGI IMG/M metagenome (GOLD analysis project Ga0100387, IMG submission 81547) | Groundwater microbial communities from Crystal Geyser aquifers in Utah, USA - Crystal Geyser metaG 2015-11 | ecosystem: Environmental > Aquatic > Deep subsurface > Groundwater | place: USA... | reverse complement strand
TTGTTCATATAGTGCAGGCTCTTGCCTAATGTTATTTTAAGGCCTTATTTATGTTTTACTTTTACTTCGCTTTACTTATGTCGCCAATAAATTTTGATTAAATCTGCGAGCGAGCGGAAACTTTCTTTTATAACCCCGACTCTAGTATTAGCGTCATCAGCCCAATTAATGCCGACCTCCCGTATTTCATAGCCATATTTTTTAGCCAGAAACAAAATTTCCGTATCCCAAATCCAACGATCTATAATAGCGGGGGCAAATACTTTTTGAGCGGCCTCATAAGAAAAAACTTTAAAGCCACAGCCGAAATCTTTAATTTTTAAACCGGTAATAAACTGAGCCAGATAAGAATATATTTCTCCCATTTTCTGGCGATGCCAGGGTTGTTTTTTAATCAGGACGGCGCCGTGTTCTTTACGGGTGCCAATGATAACAGGTAAGCCTTGCGCCATGAGTGGTAAAAATTTTTCCAGTTCAAACAGGGAGGTGGACATATCGGCGTCGGCTATCAGATAATAATCGGGACTGGCAGCCATAATACCCTGTTTGACTGCATAGCCTTTGCCGTGGTTGGGCGAGTAGTTAATGAGGCGTACCTTAGGACTTATCCCAGAGCTTAGTACAAAATCATTAATAATATTAGCGGTATTATCAAGACTGCCATCGTCAACAAAAATAATTTCTAAGTTTAATTCCGGATGGGCGGGTAGGAAACGGTGTATTTCCGCAAAAGCCTGGTCCAAGCGGCTAGCTTCATTGTAAGCCGGAATGATTACGGCTATATTTTTATTCCAGGACATAAATTAAATATATCAATATATTAGCTAAAAATCAATTTTATGTTATAATAAATTCATATGTTTATACTATTTAATCGTTTGACAAGGGAGCGTCAAACTCTGTGGTTAATAGCTCCAATTATCGCAGTATTGTTTATTTTACCACTGGGAGTGAAAGCTTCGGTGTGTGATCAAAACACTATTTTGACTTTTGTAGCCAATGATCCGGGCGGTTCTTATATTGCCGGCGCCAAAATTGATATATATGAACAAACTATTGACGCTAACGGTAATACCAAGCCAGATAAGCGTTTTACGGGGGGCACGACCGACGCAGTTTTAGGGCGAGCCAAACTTAGTTGGCGTAATTCCGCGGAGGATTCTGCTACTTATGCTATCCGGGTGCGAACGGTTAATAAAGATAATGCCAGTTTCTGGTTCTATGATATTAATCTAGCATGTGGAGAGACTACAAGTTTAAGTAAGACTTTAAGTGGATTTAATATTACTTTCCGTGATTCTAATGGTGATGTTTTAACTAAAACTAATTTTAGTATTTATTCTCAGTTACGAAACAGTAGCGGTGGTTTGGAAGCGGCTAAAGATGAGCTCCTCGTGTCCGGTAATTCCGGTAATTCCGGTCGCGTTAAAGTTTATTTACCGCAGGGGAGTGTCCGTAGCTTAGACAATTTCGGCGCGGATGTTTATGTCTTGGAAGTTAATCATGGTGGCATGAAGTCTTATTTCTACGGTTTAACTGCACATGATGGTCAGCTAACTAATGTTGATTACTATTTAAGCGTGTTAAAAGTGCGCCTAAAAGACGCTAATGATAAATCGGCGGTTGGTGTGAAAGTGGAAGTCTTTAATCAGGATGTTGATTTGAATAATGAATATAAAAAAGGATCTAAAGTGGGAGATTTTATCATCGCCGATAATGGTTATGGTTCCATGGAAATTTCTAGTGGTGTTTTTGCCATAGGAGTGAAGGGTTCAGACGGACAGTATCAATATTTCTGGGACATTAGTGTCGCTGATGGTCGTACTACCGAATATCTTTTGAATTTAAATGAGTCCGCGGCTGGTTTTTCTGCTTGTAGTGATAAGGCCAGCGTCACGGTTGCTTTACGCACGATTAAAGGCGATATTATTCCTGGCCTGAAATTTGAATTATACGAGCAGAATGTTGATGCTAATGGTTTGCCTTATGTCGGAGCTAAAGTAGCTGGGGCTACTATTCCTAGTAGCGGTTTCTCAACTGTCAGTTTTAAGCCGAATGCGGATAAATATTATGCCCTAAAAGTCTGGGATAAACGTTCTGATGTAGGAGACTTTTGGTTTTTTAGTGCTTTGAAGTTAGATTGTGGCGCTGCCAAAAGTTTAACTAAAACTATTCCGGCCGTGCAAGTTATTTTACGGGATGGGGCTGGTAATTTAAAGAATAACTATAGTTTTTCTTTATCGGCTCAGGCTTATGATGCCGATAATAATCCGGTGATTGCGGATAACGGCTTGATTGCTAATTTAAAAACTAATTCCGGCGGGCAAGCTTGGGTTTATGTCTCTCCTTATAATCCTTATCGTCGTGGTCAGTCTGGTATTTATGCTTTAAGCACTAAGGATGGCAATAATAATGTTGTTAATTTCTTTAATATTACTCCGACTGATAGCGCCGACTACGTTTTTGAAGGGCAAACTAGTGGTGTGAGTGGTGTATTGCATGATGGCCGAGGGCGAGCGATGGCCAATAAAACCGTGGCTCTTTATTCTTATAGTTTGGATGGCGGGGTTAAGCGCTTAGGTTCTTCTTTGGTCACGGCTAAGACCGATGCCGGTGGCAGTTTTAGTTTTGAATATCCGACCGGAACTTATGCTTTAGTGACTGATGATGACTTCGGTCAAAAAAATATTTTTTGGGGTATTGGCGTTAAAACCGGTTCTTCCTCACAGACATTAACCATGAATCTGACTAATTTTAGTTTATCCGATACTTTAGGCGAAGGTGTGTCCAGCAATCCTTTGATTAAACTGTATGCTCTCAGTCTGGGTTCTTCCGGTCGTTATTTTCGCGACAGAGAAGTCGGTAATTTTAAACTTAGTAACGGGAGTGGTTCTAAAATTTTAGCGGCCGGACCTTATTTGGCAGTTTATACCGGTAAAGGTAATAAAGAATATGCTACCGCCTTTTATGCTTCTAACGGTAAGTCACAAAATATTTCTATTATTATCGGCAGTAAATATGTTATTAACTCAGGACAAACTTTTAATGTGAGTGTTTCGGGTGCTACCGGTGTGAGTGGTGGTTCTGCTCCGACGAGTAGTGGTTCATCTTTGCCTAATTTAAGAGGACGTATTTTATTACAGGTGGAAGGACATGGTGAAGCCTGGTATGTTGATACAGCGAGTGGCTCCAAATATTACTTAGGTCGTCCAGCTGACGCTTTCAAGATCATGCGTTCTTTAGCGTTAGGAATTTCTAACTCTGATTTCGCTGCGGTTTACAATAATCCTTATTCTTGGAGAAATCTAGCCGGGAAGATTTTGTTAAAGACTCAAGACAGTGGTAAAGCTTATTACTTTGATCCAATAAAATTACAGTTATATTATTTAGGTCGTCCGGCTGATGCTTTTAATGTGATGCGTTCCCTCGGCCTGGGAATTACTAATAGTAATTTAGATAAAATAGCTACCGGCAATAAGTAAACAAGCTTAATTATATTTTTATGGCAGAAGCATTTATCTGGCCGGCCATTGGTAACGAAAAAGTGATTGAGTTTCTGGAGCGCGGCTTACAGAATAATAAAATCGCGCAGACTTATATTTTTTCCGGTTTGGATGATTTGGGCAAGTCTACCATTGCCTTAGCTTTTGCTCGTCGTTTACAAAATAACGAAGAGGGAAACAGTAGTGATTTACATATTTTAGAGCCCGAAGAAGATAGCAAAAACATCAGTATTGCCGCTACTCGTGAGTTTATAAAAATGTTGAGTTTGAGTTCTTTTCTAAATTCCTATAAGATAGGGATTATTAAAGAGGCGGATCGTTTGAGTGAAGAGGCTAAAAGCGCCTTATTAAAAACTTTGGAAGAGCCGCGTGATAAAGTTATTATTATTTTACTCGTTTCCGAGGCTGACAAATTACCGGCCACAATTTTATCTCGCGCGCAAATTCTGTATTTTTATCCCGTACCAGCCGCCGCGACTTATGATTATTTGATTGCTAATTATCAAGTTAATCGTTCTTTGGCCAAAGATTTAGCTAATTTGTCTCTAGGACGACCTTTGACCGCTTTAAAATTTTTGGAGCATCCGGAAGAATATAAAGCTTATTTAGAACGAGCGGAAAAATGGTTATCCTTAGTTAGCTTAGATATTAATGGACGTTTAAAAGTTTTAGATGAAATATTTAACGACAGAAGCTGGAGTCAGCAAGCGCGCGACACAGTGGGGACGATTATTTTTTTAGCAGAAGGACTGGCTCGCGATTCATTGTTATTAAGCTTAGGAGCACCTGATCGTTTACAGCATTCCACTTTACTACCAGCCTTAGAAAAAACCTTAGCGTTATTAGCGAAAAAAGACGGCGAGGGAGGCGGTCCCAGTGCCTTAGAACAACTTAAAATTTGCGCCCAAGCTAAGGAATATTTGGATGCTAATGTGAATCCTCGCCTGGTTTTAGAGCAAATGGTCATTAATTGGTAATTATAAAAATATGAAGACAAAAATTTTGAGAGTATTGGTGGTGTTACCGGTGCTGGCGATATTTGCCGCCGGTTGTTCTATTACTACTACCGGCACTCCCGGTAATGCTACTAGCGACGCCAGTATTTATTTATCCACGGATAGTGGTGCTACTTGGCGCATCATGACTAATGTCCCGTCCTTAGACGCGCGACCGCAAAATATTACTGATGTTAATGTTAATTTGATGAGTGTCGATCCGGAAGATAGTATGGCCGTCTACCTGGCTACTTTTGATCAAGGCTTATATTACACTTATAACATTACTAATGGTTGGAATCATGTCACGAGTTTGCCGTCGGCAACTATTAATGATGTAAAAGTTGATCCAAAAAATAAATGTATTATTTATGCCGCTACTGCCAATAAATTATATAGATCTAGTGATTGCTCCCGTACTTGGACAGAGGCTTATTATGACAATAACGCTAACGTGGCGGTGACTTCCATAGTGATTGATCACTATAATTCGCGTAATGTTTATATTAGTACTAGCCGTGGCGATATTATCAAGAGTATTAGTTCCGGTACGGCTTGGCGGACTATTCAGCGCTTGGATGAGGGTATTAATCAATTAATTATCTCTCCTTTAGATAGTCGTAAAATTTTTGTGGCCACTACAAAAAATAATATATATAGTTTTTTTTCTAATACTGATACCAATGCTAATAACTCTGATGATTTAGAACAAAATTTCTTGGTGTCTGATTGGACAGATTTAAATGCTGTGTTGAGAGATTATGACTTGGGTTCTAATTTTAAGGATATTATTATTAACCCTAAAGACGGTGTGATGTATTTAGCGACAGCAAAATTAATTTTGCGTTCTCCTGATAATGGTATTACCTGGGAGAATATTAAACTCTTACCACCGGAAAAAGATGCTGTTATTAATGCCTTGGCAATTAATCCTCAGGATTCCAGTGATTTGTATTATGTTACCAATACCGCCTTTTTTCACTCTAAAGATGGGGGCGCTACTTGGCAGACAAAAAATTTGCCGACTAAGCGTGCTGGTCGGGAGTTAATTTTAGACTTTAATCATCCTAATAATGTTTATTTAGGCACAGTTAAATTAAAATAATTAAATTATATATGAGTCCATATTTACAGATTAAACAGAAAGATTTTAACGCTGCTTTAGACTTCTTTAAAAAAGAAATTGCGACTTTACGTACTGGTCAAGCTAATCCCGGTTTATTAGAGTCAGTGCAGGTGGAAGCTTATGGTACTATGAATCCTTTAAACGCGGTTAGTAATATAGCGGTCTCCGATTCCCGCAGTATTATAATTGCTCCTTGGGATAAAGGTGTTATGAAATCTATTGAAAAAGCGATTGTGACGGCTGATTTAGGCTTTGGCGTGGTGAATGAGGGCGATAAAATACGTTTATCTGTTCCACCGCTCACCGAAGAAAATCGTAAAGAATTGGTAAAAAAGTTGAATGAAAAAATGGAGAAGACGCGTATTATTTTACGTAGTCTACGTGATAGTGTTAAAGTTATTATTGAAGATGCCGAAGGAGAAAAAAGTATCAGTGAAGATGATAAGTTTCGTTTTATCAAGGAACTGGATGAATTCTCCGCCAAACAGAACGAAGAGTTGAAAAATATTCGTGAGCGCAAAGAGAAGGATATAATGACCGTTTAATTTTATATTATGTCATTTACCGCTATCATTTTTATTGTTGTCTTATCAATCTTAGTTCTTGCCCATGAATATGGACATTTTTTTGTCGCGCGACGCTTTGGCGTTAAAGCGGAAGAATTTGGTTTAGGTTTTCCGCCGCGCGCTATTGGTTGGTATAAGAATAAGAAGGGCAAATGGCTGATGATTACCGGCAGTCGTAGCGTGGAAAGTTTGGTCACTAGCAATAAAGAAGAAGAACAACCGGCGCCGCAGGCCACGGTTTATTCGTTAAATTGGTTACCTTTGGGCGGTTTTGTAAAAATTAAAGGTGAAAATGGCGAAGGAGAGAATGACACGGACAGTTTTGTCGCGAAAAGCATTGGTCGTCGGGTATTAATTCTGACGGCGGGAGTGTTTATGAATATCGTCTTGGCCTGGTTCCTCTTGTCCGTTGGTTATGTTATCGGCTTGCCACAGTCAATGGATACCTTGGGTTCTAATGCTACGTTAAGTGATTCCCAGGTTATTATTGCGCAAGTTCTCCCAGATTCTATTGCCGCTAAGGCTGGCTTAGAAATGGGAGATGTTATTATGAGTGTTAATGGTAGTCTGGTCACAACGGAGAAAAATTTACAGGATCTTGTTGCTAATAGTAACGGACAAGAAGCAAATCTTCTAGTTGAGCGTAATAATAAAGAGCAGACAATTACTGTTGTCCCGCAAGCGAGCGAGGGCGAACGTGCGGTTATTGGTGTCGCTATTTTTTCTTCCGGTTTGGTTAGTTATCCTTTTTTCTCGGCTTTCTGGGAGGGAGCCAGAACTACGGCTTGGATTTTAGGACAGATTTTTGTCGCTTTCTATGACTTGTTCTTATCAATTTTCCAGGGCGCTGCGGTTGGTGATCAGTTTGCCGGTCCGGTTGGTATTGCCACGATTACCGGTCAGGCGGCTCGTCTCGGCTTTAGTCACCTTTTGCAGTTTATGGCTCTTTTGTCTTTAAACTTGGCGGTACTTAATATTATACCTTTTCCGGCTTTAGATGGGGGACGGGTTTTGTTCTTATTAATTGAGAAGATAAAGGGCAGCCCGGTGCGTCGGGAAGTGGAAGCCATTTTTCATAATATTGGTTTTCTCTTGTTGATTGCCTTAGTAATATTTATTACCTATAGAGATATAATTAAAATATTTTAATAATATGAATATCAAAATTAAGGCCACACGAATAGAAATGACTAAGGCTCTTAAAGATTATGTGGAAGCTAAAATTTCTTCGGTCTCTAAGTATTTGGGAAAAATTAAATCTGCTAATTGTGAGGTAGAAATATCTAAGTCGGTTGGTGGCCAAAATAAGGGAGAAATTTATCGAGCGGAAGTTAATTTGGATGTCCCCGGCAAGTTACTGCGAGTAGAGAAGACGGAAAAAGATTTATATAAAGCGATTGATAAGGTTAAAGATCATTTGGAGATGATAATTAAGAAGTATAAGGAAAAAATGATTGATAGTGCGCGGGGAAAATAAAAATGATTATGATAAGACGGTAATAGCATCTAAGAATCAGATATAAAAATAAAAAAGACTGTCATGATTTTGACAGTCTTTTGTTTTAAAATTTAGCCATGAGATGGCGATGTTATTTTATCGCCGATTACCCAACAATATTTTTTGAATTTGTTGCGGCTGTTTAATATTGTGGCCAGTTCTTCGTGAGATACGCAGTCCCCGGCTATTTCTATTAGATATTTTTTATTTTCTTTTATCTCAGAAATAAAAACCTCTTTATCTATCTTATTAGACAATAGACCGTCCGGATTAATAAATTTAATTAGCTGATTTCCCGTGAAGATTAGTCTTTTTGGTTTGCCGGGATTGATGAGTTTTATAAATTCCTCATCAGTTGTATTGCTTAGTTTTAATAAAAAAATTTTTGTATCCCCGTCCTCAAGGATTAACTCAAGTATTGGAGTAGTAAAGATTTTTTTAATAAAATTAATGACAGATAAAAAATAATTTTTTGTTCGCATAGCTTGACCTCGGTTATTTGTGAATGTTAATTGGAAATGTTCTATTTAATGTTGCTAACATATCACGTTAATCGTTATGTGTCAATAGCTTTATTTATTAAACAATCCGTATTATACTAAGCTTAGAGCTAAAATCATATTTAAGCTTGTTTGTTTTTATATAAAATTAGGTAAATTCAGTAAATAGTTATGAATATTTTTGACTTTTTTGGCGATGCCAATGAAAAAATTATAAAATCTCTACATCCCCTGACGCTCAAGGTTGATGGTTTTGAGGCGGAAATTAAGAAATTATCGGACGATGAGCTGAAAAATAAGACAGCGGAATTCAGGGTTCGTCTGTCTAGGGGCGAAACTTTAGATGATTGATTACCGGAAGCTTTTGCGACTATGCGTGAAGCGGCTTGGCGTATTCTTAAACAGCGACATTTTGATGTTCAATTAATTGGTGGCATTGTCTTGCACCGCGGGCAAATCGCGGAAATGAAAACTGGTGAAGGAAAAACCTTGGTAGCCACTTTGCCCCTTTATTTAAATGCTTTAGCCGGTAAGGGTGCACACTTGGTAACAGTGAATGATTACTTGTCACGTTTGGGAGCTGGTTGGATGGCCCCGGTTTTTCACGCCTTGGGAATGTCCACCGGAGTTATTGTTCATGACAATGCTTATGTTTATGATCCGGAACATAATGACGAGACTCAGTATGATAAACGCTTACAGCATTTTCGTCGGATTCCTCGTCAAGAAGCTTATCTTTGTGATGTCACTTATGGTACCAACAATGAATTTGGTTTTGATTATTTGCGCGACAATATGGTCTATTCTCTAGATCAAGCCGTCCAGCGTCCGCTTTATTATGCCATTGTTGATGAAATTGATTCTATTTTAATTGATGAAGCTCGTACCCCTTTGATTATTAGTGCGCCGGCGGAAGAATCTACCGATAAGTATTTTAAATTTGCGCAGATTGTCAGTCAGTTGAATGAACAGGATGACTATAATATTGACGAGAAAATGAAAGCTGCCACTTTAACTGAAGGAGGAATTAATAAAGTGGAGAAAATACTCGGTCTGGGTAATATTTATGTGGAAGCTGGTATTAAAGAAGTTCATCACTTAGAAGCGGCTCTTAAAGCTCGCGTTTTGTTTAAGAAAGATAAAGATTATGTAGTTAAGGACGGCGAGATTGTGATTGTGGATGAATTTACTGGTCGCATGATGCCGGGTCGTCGTTATAGCGAGGGCTTACATCAGGCGATTGAAGCTAAGGAAGGCGTGAAGGTTCAGAAAGAATCGCGGACCATGGCGACTATTACTTTTCAGAATTTGTTTCGTCTCTATACTAAATTATCTGGTATGACCGGTACGGCGGCTACGGAAGCGGAAGAATTTCATAAGATTTATAATTTGGAAACTATTATTATTCCGACCAATAAACCTAATGACAGAAAAGATTTGAATGATTTAATTTATCGCACGGAAGAAGATAAGTTTTTAGCAGTGATTCGTGATATTAAGGAGCGGAGTGCTAAAGGCCAGCCGGTTTTAGTTGGTACAATTTCCATTGAGAAAAATGAAGTTTTGGCTGAACTGATGGAACGGGAAGGTTTGCGTCCGCAGATGTTGAATGCTAAAAACCATCAAAGGGAAGCGGAAATTATTGCTCAGGCGGGACGAAAAGGGGCGGTTACTTTAGCGACTAATATGGCCGGCCGTGGTGTTGACATTATTTTAGGCGGTAATCCACCTGTAGAAGAGGAACAAGCGGAAATTAGAGCTGCGGGGGGCTTACACGTTGTTGGTACCGAGCGACACGAATCACGTCGTATTGATAATCAGTTGCGAGGTCGCGCCGGTCGTCAGGGTGATCCCGGTTCTTCGCAGTTTTATGTTTCCACTGATGATGATTTAATGCGTATTTTTGGTGGCGATAGGATGAAGTCCTTGATGTCTACCTTGCAGGTGCCGGATGATATGCCAATTGAAAATAAAATGATTTCTAAATCTATTGAATCCGCCCAGAAAAAAGTGGAAGGAAATAATTTTGATATTAGAAAACAT